>CXWL01013032.1_pt1 | contig 14299 bp, 13 predicted proteins | sample 590931 | NCBI WGS metagenome assembly CXWL01 (sample SAMEA3498368, study PRJEB10139) | groundwater metagenome | biome: water well; material: biofilm material | place: Germany | collected 2015-04-27 | reverse complement strand
TCAGTTTTGCTTGCCGCGTTGGGTATGAATGACATTCAACAATTAACGGTGACATAGCCAAATATAAAAAGTATTACAACAATACAACAACTACTATTATTATTACTTAAACCCTTACCCAGCAACACTTTGACGATGTTGTAAATTTGTTGTAAACCTTACAACATTTACAACACACTCAACACAAACAATAGCTAACAGTTCCATGAAGTTCTGTCTTGGCCAGAAGCTTTTGTTTTACCATCTCATTCAATGTGCTTCTGATTAATTGGGATTTATTTCCAGAATATTCTTTAAATGGCGATACTTTTGATCTGGATTGGATTATTGCCCGTTCAATTCTCGGCCTGGAGTTTTCTTCAAATAGCGATAGGATCGCATCATATTCAGCCTTGGCTCCCATTACACCTTTGTTTTGGCATAGTTTCAGATTAGCCTCAAGTAGGACATTGCTAATGGCAATGGCTGAATCAACATACTTGTCATCAATAACATACAAAAGCTCATCTCCATTTCTATCAGTTAGGTACAAGTTCGCAGCAATTTTCATGACCTGCATATCAACTTTGGCGGCCGATCCTCGTAGCGAGGTATGCGAAAACTTTCCACCATCTGCCAAGTCTTTTTCTATCGTATTAAGATAATTCTTAATCTTTAAAAAGCCGCTATCGCTGATAGTAATTCCTGTTAGGTCATCAAATTTTCTGGGCGATTCGATAGCATCCTTCAAACTATCGCATTTCTTGGCATACCCCAAGACAATGGCTGGGTCACGTACAACCTCTTTCAGATGATTTCGCTTACCTAAATTGTGAGGTTCAGCAAGCATAAGAAATCGTTCTGATAGTCCCGTTCCGTTCGATGAATTGAGCAATGTTTCAATACTGCCAGTCTGAGCAAAACACACAATTCCACCAGCCACATTACCGCAATAGCCTTCCCGGGTGACTCGGGAACTATTAATATATCCACCATCGAAGCCATTGAGAGCTACATCGTTATTGTTGACTTTGGAATCACCTTTATAAGCTCCGCCGAAAAGGACATTAAATAACCCCTGTTCACTTGATATACAACTAAAAAATCCCTTTGATTTTGCTAATTGTTTTTCTAATCCTTCAGACGTTGTGTTTGTTGTGAAAATCGGCTGAAAAGATTCTAAGCGGGCATTCAAGACTTTGAGCTGATCTTCTTCTTCCTGCGTTCTATTCTCCCTAGATTTTAGAAAGGCTATTACACTTTTAATATCATCATGTATTTCCTCTGATATTACATAAAATGGCTTTTGAGATACCTTCAAACAACGTGATTTACCCGAACCCGATGGCTGTTCCGTAACAACGTACAATCCAATAGGCAGGGGTTCGTTATTCTTATAAAGCACAGAGTATTTGCGAACAGCTACCGAACTAAACACCCCTAAAATAGAGAGGAATACAGTGCTTGGTGGCAGGTCAGTTTCTTCTGCAATTTGCAGGCTTAATCTTTTGATGATATGCCCATCATCAACGTATTGAAGCAAGTCGACATTGGAATATTTAACATCACTATCTAGTATCGAATCGATAGGCGGCACATCTAAGTTGCAACTAGGTGAAAAAGCATCTTTAATCCTTTGCTGGTCATATTCCTTGTTCCAAGGCTCAGAACCAATCATTACCCATTTATCACCAGCATCTCTTAATGCTGCGTTGCGGTTGCCAGCATGAAACAGTACTGTAAATGCACTGAACGCATCATGGGCACCGATACCGCCACCATTTGTATATAAAGGATCGTTACTTGATAATGAATGGACTTTGTCATCTTTCACACTGGCGGAAAAAGACCCACTTTCTGACTTTGGGTGTCGAAAGTTATTTCCTTTTTGATCGTAGCCAGCTTGCAATAAAATATCCTGAACTGTATGAGTTTGATTAAATGCGCCAATTAAATCAGGAGAACTCTTGTCAGAATTTGATTTGAGCGTCTCGCGACGCAATTTAGCCTCATTGCTGAGCCTTTCAAGCTCTGCGGCTTTCAGTGTTATTTCATCCTGCTTATTTTTAATTTCATCAGCCCATTCAAGCGATGGATCAAAAAATGTACCATTTCTTTTACTTTTGCTGTCGTAGTATTCGCCACGGTTGGGCAGGTAGCAAAGCTGAGCCGGTCTTTGACTTGCGCGGTCTGGAGTTATGCCATTATCTTGCAGCTTATCGTTTAAGATCTGCTGACAGATACCCCAATCAGCCCCAGACAATGGCTTATTCAGTAGAATTAGAATGCGGCATCTTTGATTGTCTTTAGTGGCTGACTTGCTGGTGTAGATTTCATAATCACAGTCGGGAGGAAACAAAACTTTGATAATTTCTGCAATTTCAAGAAGCGATTTAGTGTTCTGGTCAATGTCTGCCCATAAAATCCCATATTGCCCATTCGCTTCTTGTTCTTGAAAGGATCGGCTAAGTAGAGTAGAAGGAATTAGCCATTGTGCTAGAGATTTATCCACTTTCTGCGGATTATCAACTAAATGACGAATCTCTTCAGGAGAGATTAGCAGGTATGGTATAGGGTTCTCTTTGCCCGGTTCGTTTGTGTGAAACTGTCCATACCCAGAGCAAAACGATGGCTTAAGCTTAGGAATAAATTGCGCGGGGGTTTTCATAAACTGCCCTCCATGCTATTCTCTGATTTGTCGGTTTCTTTCCAATTGATTCCGTCCGTTTTATCGGTTGGGGCGGGTGCAACCGCTCCAACTTCCAACACGTAACACGTCACTCTGTGAATTCCTCCGCAATCACTTGGTCTGTCGATTTCGATTGTTTTGATTCCGAAACCTCGCTTGAGTACTCCCATTACACGCGCTGATGTGTTTATCACATCAAGTTCTTTGCGTACTGTCAGCGTACCAAAGGTGCATGTGTGCAAAAAATTAAGGGTTCGCTTGCACTGAACTGCTGTTGAATTGAGGGCGTTCATTTATGCACCTCTTTGCAGTTCATCAATCCACTGAAAAAACTTGGCTTCATCAATTAGCAACTTCCGGCCTATTCTCACCAGGGCAATATTCAAACCATTGCCTTCGATAGTACCCCTCGAGGTCTTGCGGCTTTCAGCTAAAAAAATTAGATTGCGAATTGCGCCTTGTGTGAATGCCGGATGTTTGTCGCTGAATTGGCGAACTGTCAACAGTGTGCGGGATTGTGAAGATAAATTAGGATAAACTGATTTAATCTCTTGTGTAACAGTAGTATTGTTCATTGCGGTTGCCTTTAATAATCCGTTCGGTTCGGTGCGTTATTGCACCGTTTTCCTTACGATCATTAAATCAAGGCAAAAATTTGCCGAATAGCAAAACGACGAAGCTTTGGAAGCGCCGCCGTTATTGGGTTTGATGAACTTCTTGATTCGGAAAATTTAAGGGAAAAAGGAATTTCCGGATTTGCCGATTTTGCCTGCTTACTATTTTGGCCTATTCCATGTATTTAGCGCGTGTCGTACAATATTTCCGCCGTTTAATCTCTTTCCTTTGACGGTTATATCTTTCTTCTCGAATTCTTTAGCTATCAAGTCTGCAATTGTCGATTTGGGAGGATCACACCCAAGATCCTTTTGTTTTTTATAAATAATATCTGCTTGTATTCTAGCTTCTTTCATCCAGGAGGCATCCTGAGTCTTTGACTGTTGCTTATTATCTTTGATATTTTCTTTATCATCGTTTAGTAATGTGTCGTTTTCTGGTGCGCTTATTTGCGCTTTTGTTTTCCGTCCCAATGCAACAAGTGCCGGTGGCATTTCCCATGGTTTTGACAAATTCAATACAAGCATTACGAAGTCGCTAAGATTTATATGATTAGGACAAAACGCATTCTGTTGGTGTATGTTCGCTTCTGCCCATCGCAGTCGTTTCTCAAATTCCTCCCATGTTTCAGCTGATGGAAAATTTTCATATCTGAAAGAAGGCAAGCCACTGCCCATCATGCCCATCCCATCATAATGTGGAGATATTGAATCAGGATCTAAATTCAGCGAGAGCGCGCAAGCTTGCCAAAGCTTTACTTCTGGCATATCTTGCCAGAAACTCCAGTCCGGTGTTAAGAGGGGTGTCCAAACTACCATGCGCGGCCCCCCACAACCCTTCGGTAGGGTTGCGCGTTCGAGGCGACTTCGTTTATCTTTTGCCATCTCATTCTTTGTTTTTTTATTCATTTGTTTGTCCTGTCCGCGTAACTAATTTGGAAAATACATAGAGATAGAAAGTTATTTTGCGGCCCCAAAAATCTTGTCGTTCATCGAAGCAACAACGCGAGCAGTATGTCCTTCGGATAAATGAGCGTATCGCTTCACCATCTGCAAGGTTTTATGTCCTAATACTTCGGCAATCTCTGCCAAGCTTGCCCCATTCATAGCTAAGTAACTTGCAGCACTATGCCGTAAATCATGAAATTTGAAGTCATGAAGTTCTGCTTTTTTTACGGCTGTTTCCCATGGGGAGCGTAAATCCATAGGTTTTTGTGGTGCGTTTTCCTTAGATGGAAAAAGTAAATTGCTATCAATCCGGCGTACTTTGGAAAGTTCTTTTATTAGCTCTAAAGCATGACCAGTAATAGCCACGGCACGGCGTTCGCCATTTTTGGTTTCATGCAGTATTGCACGGCCTTGGTTTAAATCTATCACGTCCCAAGTTAATCCCATGATTTCGCCTTGACGCATTCCGGTTGACAATGCCAGCACTACGACGACATAAAGATAAGGGTTGCTTGATTCTTTACAGATTTTTAATAAGCGTATGCGTTCATCCTCAGAAAGGAAACGCACTCGCCCGCGTGATTCCTTCGGTTTGGTCACTTTTCGCATGGGGCTATCTTCTAACCAACCCCATTCTTTTACAGCGGTTGTGAAAGCGTGAGATAGGGCGGATAAATATCGCACTACGCTTGCAGGTGAACGGGGTTTATTGCGCACAGTGATTTCACGGCCTAGTTTATCCCTGCATTCTGCCAATAGTGAGGGTGTTACATCAGCAAGAGTATAGTTTCCTATTTCAGATTTCCACCATGTTAATTGTTGAGCTTGGTCTTTTGCACTCTTTTTGGCTGGCAATACGTCTCGGCAATAGCGGTCTATCAAATCGGCCAAGGTATGACGTTTAGCTTCCGTTGTTTTGAAGTGACGGCCTTCCCGAATCGCTGATTCCGTTTGCTGTGACCATTTCTTGGCATCAGTCAGGCGTTCAAATGTTGCTGATTGCCCGGGATGGCCTTTTAATCTTATTTTTACCCGATAGCTGGTTTTTCCATCATTGGAAATACGCTTTTCGATATTTGCCATAATTGCCATCCTTCAAGTGATAAACGCTAGAAAAGATGCTACAACAAAAGGCAATAAATGGCAACTTATGATTATCATTCATAAGTATATACAGCTAATTATATTTAATAACAGTAAGTAATATGATTTTAATTAAATTAAGGGGCATTAATGGGGCACTTGAAAAAAAATAGGCTGTTTTTGTAGTGGTTATGACAAGATTTTAAAAGATTCTTTATGCTACAGTGCCAACATTTAAATTTCCTATCATTGATCATTCTTATCTGTAAAAATATCAAAAAATATGACAATTCCTGATTACCAAGCACTTATGCTTCCTGTCCTGAAAACAGCTTCCGACGGCAAGGAATATAAATTCACTCAGTTGGTTGAAGAATTGGCTGATCAATTTAATCTAACGACAGAAGAAAGAAATGAACTTCTTCCTAGCGGAAGTCAGGCTATTTTTACTAACCGCGTGGGCTGGGCGCGCTCATATCTTAAGCAAGCTGATTTGCTTGCAACACCCAAACGTGGGTTTCTCACAATTACACAAAAAGGTATTGAGTTACTCGAAAAAAATCCGATCAAGATTGATGTATCAGTACTTGAGCGATATCCTGAATTTATCGAATTTAGAAATCGTAAAAAAGATAAAAATGATTCTCTGATAGAAGCATCCGGATTGGAGTCAAATTTAACTCCAGAAGATGCGCTAGCATCTGCTTACAACAAACTCCGTTCTGCTCTTGAGGCCGAAATTCTGGGTGCAATTAAAGATGCATCCCCATCATTCTTTGAACGTTTAGTTGTCGACCTTCTTGTGAAAATGGGGTATGGCGGCAGTCGTCAGGATGCTGGAAAGGCACTTGGGAAAAGTGGCGATGGTGGTATTGATGGAATAATTAATGAAGATCGTCTTGGCTTGGATGTTATATATATTCAAGCTAAACGATGGGAGGGCGTGGTCGGTCGCCCTGAAATCCAAAAATTTGCAGGTGCACTGCAAGGACAACGTGCTAGAAAAGGTGTTTTTATCACTACGTCGTCATTCAGCAAAGAAGCAAAAGAATATGCTTCATTTATTGATACGAAAATAATATTAATTGATGGCGAACAATTGTCGAGACTCATGGCAGAGCATAATGTTGGAGTCTCAATTGTAGGGCAGTATGAAGTAAAGAAATTAGATTCTGATTATTTTGATAACGAGTAGTTATGCAATAAGTAGTCAAATCAATAGAAGCTTGGCCGGTATCAGCAAAAAGTTTTTATGGTGGTTTGTTGTCTCTTAGTGCCCCGCTGTTGCCCCATATATGGATATTACTGAGTGATTGTATTTCTAACTACTTGATTTTATGGTGCCGACACCAAGAATCGAACTCGGGACCTTCTGATTACAAATCAGCTGCTCTACCATCTGAGCTATGCCGGCAACTTAATATGACCAAACCCAAATGCTAAAGTCATTTGATTATGCGAAGATTGGGTTTGCGTGATTTCTTTGTTTGATAAGTTAAAGAATCTTGGATTGTACTATTCTGTTGTTCGTTATCTGACGTTCCTTGATTCTCCACTTCTTTATTATCAGAGGAGAATGCTATTCCTTGATTTACTTCTTTCGCAAAAATCCCCTTAACAGCGGAAAGCGGTATCTCTAGCTTTCTTGACACACCATTGAATCGTGCAGTAAAGCTGATAAAATCATTATCAATTATAAGCTCATGCACGGCTTTTGCACTTATATTAAAAACTATCTCGCCATTCTTTACATACTCTATTGGAATATCTGAATCTGGATAGGCTTTAACAGATACATATGGTGTAAAACTACTGTCAATGCACCAATCATAAATTGAGCGAATTAAATAGGGTTTCGTTGAATTAGTGCTCATTTCCGCATTATCTTTTCTGAAGCTGATAATGCGTCAATAAATAACGGTCGACTAAACAATCTTTCCGAATACTTTAGTAAAGGCGCCGCTTGTTTCGGAAGGCGAATTCCAAAATGTTCCAGTCGCCATAGCAGAGGCGCTATCGCAACATCAAGCATTGAAAATTCATCGCCAAGCATAAATCTTTGTTTTTCAAAGATCGGAGAGATAATCGTCAAATTATCTGCTATCACAGTACGAGCTTTATCAATTGCTTTTTGATCTGAACCATCAAATGTATCGATATAACAAAATAATTCTTGTTCAAAACGGAACAACAATAAACGCGCACGAGCTCGCATTACAGGATCTGCTGGCATTAATTGCGGATGTGGAAAGCGATCATCAATATATTCATTAATGATGTTTGATTCATATAGCACAAGATCACGTTCCACAAGTACTGGCGCTTTTCCATAGGGACTCATTACAGCCAAGTCTTCTGATTTATTATTTGGATCGACGTCAATTACCTGAAAATCCATATCCTTCTCGTGCAGAACAATCCGGCAACGATGGCTGTATGGACATGTAATTGTTGAATATAGTGTCATCATAACTTCTATTCCCAGACTTCGTTACAATATATTCAGCAAGTTTGATGTCAATGAATATCTTTCCAATATTCTCTTTTTAGAGCATAGGATAAAATCAGCATGCCTAAAAGAAAAGCCATGACTGTAAGCCCTAATTCCTTACGGGCATTTGCGTGAGGCTCACCTAAATAAACCAGATAGTTAACCAAATCACCGACAAAGCTATCAAACTCTGCCTTAGTCATTTCACCTTGTTTATCAAGTACCAGGGCTTTTTGTTCACCTTTATCACTTGTTTTAACAATCAATTTCTGCTCACCCTGCAATTGATAAAAAATATGCGGCATCGCTGCACGATCAAAAACAAGATTGTTCCATCCAGTCGCAGTGGAGTCGTCACGATAAAAAGCCCGCAGATAAGTATATAACCAATCTGCTCCTCGCGAGCGAGCTATTACTGATAAGTCAGGTGGCGCAACACCAAACCATACCTCACCTTCTTTCTTCTGCATTGCAGATTCCATCAGACCGCCGACTTTCTGACCTGTAAATACCAACTTAGTAAGTATTTCTTCATTAGTGAATCCGATATCACGGTGACGGTTATAGCGCATATAACTTGCACCATGACAAGTTAAGCAATAGTTAACAAAACTCTCTGCACCACGTTGTAACGAAGCATTGTCAGTTGTACTAACTGGAGCACTATCTAATACCATACCAGACTCAGCAGCGAACAAGTCACTAAATGGAGCCATACATAAGATAAATATAACAATTGTTATTTTCTTCATTTTTTCACTCTTTTACTCTTTTGGGCTCAGGTTTTGTTTTATCTATCTTGCTATACCACGGCATTAAAATAAAGAAAGCAAAATAGATGACTGTAAAGATTTGCGCTAATAAAGTATATAAAGGAGTCGGAGATTTTGTTCCGAGCCAACCCAATACGAAAAAGCTAATTACAAAAAGCGCTAAGGCTGTCTTGAAATATTTACCTTTATAGCGTATAGATTTAACCGGGCTTCTATCTAACCAAGGTAAGAAAGCAAAGATAACCACAGAAGCAGCCATCAATATCACACCCCACAACTTTGCATCTACCCATAGAAAATTGACAGTCACTGCTCTAAGCATGGAATAATAAGGTGTGAAATACCATACAGGCGCTATATGATCTGGTGTTTGCAATGTGTTAGCAGGTATAAAATTATTGTATTCTAAGAAATACCCGCCCATTTCCGGAGCAAAAAAGACAATTCCACAAAATACCATTAAAAACACCACAACACCGACTATATCTTTTACAGAGTAATAAGGATGAAATGGTATTCCATCGACAGGGATACCCGTTTTTGGGTTTTTATTTGCTTTTATTTCAATGCCATCTGGATTATTTGATCCAACTTCATGCAATGCCAGAATATGTGCGAACACTAGGACTAACATTATCAAAGGTAATGTTACAACGTGATAGGCAAAGAAACGATTTAGCGCAACATCCGAAAGTGTAAAATCACCTAGTACCCATTGCTGGAGAGATTCCCCAATAGTTGGAATTGCTCCAAACATACTCACAATCACTTGCGCACCCCAGTAAGACATCTGTCCCCAAGGTAAAATATATCCAGTAAAAGCCAAACTCATCAGCACAAGGAATATTGCCATACCAACTAACCACAAAAGCTCCCGTGGCTTTTGATAAGAACCGTACATCATTCCGCGAAACATATGCAGATAGACCACGACGAAAAACATGGAGGCACCTGTTGAATGCATATAGCGAATTAACCAACCATAATCCACATCACGCATGATATATTCAACAGAAGCAAATGCCATACCAGCATCCGGCTTATAATTCATGGTGAGAAAAATTCCGGTAAGTATCTGGTTAACCAGAACCAACAAGGCTAATGAGCCAAAAAAATACCAGAAATTAAAATTCTTAGGAGCATAATATTCGGAAAGATGTGCTTTCCAATTTGACGTTAATGGAAATCTTTTATCGATCCATTCAATTATCTTATTCATTTACACAGATCCCTCGCTTGTAGCTCCAATTAAAAGACGGCTATCGCTCAAATAAACATGAGGAGGAACAACCATATTAGTAGGAGCCGGTACACTTTTATACACGCGACCAGCTAAGTCAAATTTTGATCCATGACAAGGACAGAAAAATCCTCCCAACCAATCTGGACCCAAATCCGCAGGAGCAATCTCCTTTCTAAATACAGGAGAACACCCCAAGTGTGTACACACCCCTTCAGTAACGAGAATTTCAGGTTTGATTGATCGCGTACGATTTTGAGCATATTCCGGTTGCTGTGGTTTTTCTGAATTCGGGTCGGCTAGCTCCTCTTCTACTTTCACAAGCGTATCAAGCATTTCCGGAGTACGGTTTAAAACCCATACGACTTTTCCCCGCCATTCGACCATCAGAAGCATGCCAGGCTCAAGCTTTGATATATCAACCTCTACCGGCGCGCCTGCCGCTTTAGCTCGTTCACTAGGCATCATACTCAACATAAAGGGGGTTGCAATTGCAACCCCCGCAATACCGCCTGCTACAGATGTTACCGCGACCAAGAATTTTCTTCTGCCGCTCATTTCATCAGGTATGCTAAAACTATCAGCCATATTCGACTATTCCATCAGTTATATTTTTCATGTAAGGCTATCGATAAAAATGAAAATTTACCTACTTCCCACCACTTTCACGAGCAAATTTACAAACTATAAACTACAAAAGCGCGCAGTATACCATAACCATATTAAGGATTATAGGGTACTTAAACGTATTTCAATGGAGGAAGCCAACAAAACTCACACATGGCAGCCTGTTTACTTGAATAACTATTTAACCTTTCCATGGCATTGCTTATATTTTTTACCAGAACCACAAGGACACAATTGGTTACGGCCAACTTTTTCGTTTTGGCGCACAAAAGGTTGTGTTCTCTCATCTTGAGTCCTCTCGAACTCTGTTTCCTCAACCAGTGCTTCCTTGTAAGAATCATGATGAAATTGAATATTTTCGGGTGATCGAAGCGACTCAGCCACGGCCTCTACCTGCTGCTCACTCTTTATTTGCACAGCTAAAAGTATTTTAGAGACCTCATTTTTGATCTCTTCGAGCATATTGGTAAAAAGCTCAAAAGCTTCACGTTTATATTCTTGCTTTGGATTCTTCTGCGCATAACCGCGCAAATGTATGCCTTGACGCAAATGATCCAATGCCGCGAGATGTTCCCGCCAATGCGAATCAAGACTTTGCAACATTACAGCACGTTCATAGTGATGCATCGGCTCAGCGCCCACCGTATCGACTTTCGCTTGATATTGCTCATTTGCAAGGTCAATAATACGTTTTAACAAGTTCTCTTCATGCAACTCCGGCTCTTGCTCGAGCCATTTCTGCAAAGGAAAGTGCAACTGATATTCCGCTGCAAGCGCTTTTTCCAATCCCTGCACATCCCACTGCTCTTCAACACTTTGAGGTGGAATATATAAACTGAATAGATTACTTAAAACATTCTCACGAATTGCTGTGACTGTTTCCGAAATATCATGATTTTCTTCTAATAATTCATTACGCTGTTGATAAATCACATTACGCTGATCATTAGCCACATCATCGAATTCGAGCAGCTGCTTGCGCATATCAAAATTTCTAGCTTCTACTTTGCGTTGAGCATTTTCGATAGCACGAGTAACCCACGGATGTTCAATAGCCTCTCCTTCGGGCATTTTGAGGCGCGTCATAATGTTGGCAACGCGGTCTGATGCAAATATACGCAGCAAAGGATCCTCAAGTGAAAGATAAAAACGACTGGATCCTGGATCCCCTTGTCTGCCTGAACGCCCGCGCAACTGATTATCCACTCGACGTGACTCATGTCGCTCAGTACCGATAATGTGCAAGCCGCCTTTACTCAGAACTTCTTCATGCGCTACTTTCCATCTCGCATAAGCTTCATTAATCTGCTTTTCTTTTTCCGCTTCACTTAATTTTTCATCATGCCGTATACGTTCAATTTCCGGCTCCGGATTACCTCCCAGTACAATATCCGTACCGCGGCCTGCCATGTTGGTTGCTATGGTAATCATTTTAGGACGGCCAGCTTGTGCGACGATATTCGCTTCACTTGCATGTTGTTTTGCGTTCAAAACCTGATGAGGCAGTTTCTCCCGCTCCAGTAACTTGGACAGCAATTCATTATTCTCAATGGATGTTGTACCTACCAGAACTGGTTGCCCATGCTCATAACATTCCTTGATTCCTTGAATAATCGCTTCATTTTTCTCTTTCGTTGTACGAAACACCTGGTCCATACGATCATCACGAATCATCGGGCGATGCGTCGGAATGATAACTGTCTCCAATCCATAGATTTGCTGGAATTCTGCAGCTTCGGTATCAGCAGTTCCAGTCATACCGGATAATTTCTGATACATGCGAAAATAATTCTGGAAAGTTATTGAAGCCAGCGTCTGATTCTCTTTCTGAATTGCTACACCTTCTTTCGCTTCTACAGCCTGATGCAACCCATCAGACCAGCGGCGACCAGCCATCAGACGTCCAGTAAACTCGTCGACGATAATTACTTCGCCATTCTGTACGACATAATTCTGATCCAGAAAATATAAATTATGTGCACGCAAACCTGCATTCAGATGATGAATCAAATTGATATTAGCTGGATCATAAAGACTGGTTCCCGACTTCAGTAAACCAGCTGTTGCCAGTAACTTTTCAGAATGCTCGAAACCAGCCTCGCTGAGAGTAACCTGGTGCGTTTTTTCATCCACACTATAATCGCCTGGACTCTCTTCTGTTTCTTGGCGCGTCAGCTTAGGGATCAAGGCATTAATACGCACATATATTTCCGTATCGCCTTCTGCCTGCCCCGAAATAATTAATGGCGTGCGTGCCTCATCAATCAGGATAGAATCCACTTCATCCACAATTGCAAAATTGAGTAAACGTTGCACACGTTCATAAGCATGCGTCACCATATTGTCACGCAAATAATCAAAGCCGTATTCGTTGTTAGTGCCATACGTGATATCTGCGGCATATGCAGCCTGCTTATCACTGTAGGGCATTTGCGCATAAATCACACCCACGCTCATTCCGAGAAACTGATAGATTTTTCCCATCCAATCCGCATCACGCTTTGCCAGATAATCATTCACAGTGACGATATGCACACCTTTACCCGCCAGAGCATTTAGATATGCAGGCAAAGTTGCCATGAGGGTTTTACCTTCCCCAGTACGCATCTCAGCAATCTTGCCCTCATGCAATACCATGCCACCAATGAGCTGCACGTCAAAATGGCGCATTTCCAGCACCCGTTTACCCACTTCACGGACCACAGCGAATGCTTCGGGTAATAACACATCCAATGATTCTCCATTATGAATGCGCTGCTTGAACTCATCTGTTTTGGCACGTAATTCAGCATCCGATAAACCCGCGATAGCTGATTCCATTTCGTTAATAATACGCACGGCTTGAGAATACTGTTTAACCATCCGGTCGTTACGGCTACCAAAAATCTTCTTAAGTAGATTACTTAGCATAAAGTCTCTAGAAATTCTATTTAAACAATTAGTTTAAAAAACAAAGGGTGAGATTTTACCTCACCCGCAAAAATACTTTAATGAATTATCGACTAAATTTTAACCATTTATAGAGTGGATTAAAATCTCTTAAAATAAAACTCGAACGAAACTCACCGCTAAAAGCAACTCTGGTTCTAAGAAGCGCAACGATCAACCGGAGAACATTCAATAATAAAGACGCATACATGAAAAATCAGCAGTTCCTTAAATTCGCTTTAGCTCGTTTTTTTTAAAAATTTGGATGGATTAAGGGGTTTGTCTTTGTGTCTAATTTCGAAATGCAGATGCGCGCCTGTAGAACGTCCCGTATTACCAACTTCAGCAATCTTCTGCCCCTGCAATACGACCTCCCCGAGTCCTACCAAACGTTTCGATGCATGCGCGTAACGACTCACCAAATCATCTCCATGATCAATCTCAATCATATTACCATATTCAGCGTGTCGATCTGAATAGACCACCACTCCACCCGCTGCAGCTTTTATCGGCGTACCTATCTCAGCAGAAAAATCCACGCCTTCGTGAAACGCTCTCTTTCCCGTAAATGGATCAATTCGATATCCATAACCCGATGAATACCAATCCGTCTCAACTGGCATCTTCGAAGGCAGAACATATTTTGTTAATCTGTCATGACGCAATAAAGAATCTAATGCACCCAGTTTATCTGTCCTTTCATCCAACATATTCGATAATTCCTGGAGCTTATGATTAAATTCAGTAAATGTTAATTCTTCAGACGGAAGATCAGACCGTGCGCCGCCCTGCCCCGGAATTTCATTAAATAAGAAGTCTCTCGACTTGATACCGGAAGATTCTGCCAAACGTTCACCCAATGCGTCTAAGCGTAATAATTGCGCTTGCATTTGACCCAACTTAATGGCCATGATATTCAAGTTATCT
>CXWL01019568.1_pt1 | contig 14301 bp, 12 predicted proteins | sample 590931 | NCBI WGS metagenome assembly CXWL01 (sample SAMEA3498368, study PRJEB10139) | groundwater metagenome | biome: water well; material: biofilm material | place: Germany | collected 2015-04-27 | reverse complement strand
TTTCTGGTGGACAATGCTCTGTCACCAGTAATGGCCGAGGGCCTACGGAGGGCGGGACACGATGCGATCCATGTGCGTGACTACAGACTGCAAGAGTCGGAAGACGAGGTCATTTTTGATCGTGCTGCGCGTGAGGAGCGCATTATCGTCTCGGCGGATACCGATTTCGGGACGCTGCTGGCTCTCCGCCGGGAGAAGACACCGTCCGTGATCCTGTTGCAGCGGATGGTCCCGAGAAGACCGGAGTCTCAAGTCTCTTTCCTTCTGTCCAATCTGAATGAAATTGCGGAATCTCTCGAACGGGGGGCGGTGGTCGTGATTGAAGAGACACGCCTCCGTGTGCGCCCATTACCCATCGTCACAGAATAAGACCCCGCCGTGTGGGCGAGGTCGTGCCGTCTTCCAAGCGCACCTGACCCCTCTCACTGGTCTCTCTCGTCTTATAGTTAACCGCGAATGCGTCGCTGTGCTTGAGGCAACAACGCGATTAACGCAGCGGACGCCACGCGTGGTTCCTGCTGCTCGCTTGGTCTGCTCAACCAAGCGGACTACATGAGCCTGACAGACCAGACAGACCAAATTGACTGATCGCCCATCTCGCGTTGTGCTCCCAATCCGCGATCCCATGCGCGCGCCATGAAGCCTCTCATCCTTGCATCACCGGCCAGGATGGCTCATATCTTGCGGAGCGCCGCCTAAACATGTTGAGCCGGTATCTAGCCTTTCGCATACTCGTCGTGTTGGAGAAGGGATCTCCTTAAGGGGATCTGTAAGCAAGCAACAAGACCGGCAGAATCAACTCCGGTCTCATCAAATGGCTCAGAACCAAAATAACCAAACCAACGAGATGAACCAAACAAACCAAATAGACCAAATTGACCCGATCACTCGTCTCGCGTTTTACTCACGAGCCGCGATTCCACGCGAGCGCCGCCGCACGGACTCGACGCTATAGACGCAATAGACGTATCCGTCGCGTTTCGATCATTTTGCAGTAACTTCGAAGCTCGGACCATTTTCATGAAGGCCCTCATCCCCGCATCACCGGCCAGGACGGCTCATACCTTGAGGAGCTTCTCCTAGTCAAAAGATACGAGGTCTACGGATCGTCCAGCAAACATGCGCTGTCGAGTGAACCTAACCGGAGCAGGCATAATAAAATGAAAGCCGTTATTCTTGCCGGCGGGCTGGGCACGCGCATTTCCGAGGAAACCCATCTCAAGCCAAAACCCATGATCGAAATCGGCGGCAAGCCGATCCTGTGGCATATCATGAAACTGTATTCATCCCATGGGGTCCATGATTTCGTAATCTGCTGCGGATACAAGGGGTATGTCATCAAGGAATACTTCGCCAACTATTTCTTGCACATGTCAGATGTCACCTTCGACATGGAGGACAACCGCATGGAAGTCCACCAGCGCAAGGCCGAGCCCTGGCGTGTGACGCTGGTGGATACCGGGGATGAGACGCTCACGGGCGGTCGTCTGAAAAGAGTGACCGAGTACGTCAAGGATGAAGAGGCATTCTGCTTCACCTATGGCGACGGGGTGTCGGACATCGATATCTCGCGCGAGATCGCCTTTCACAAGCAGCATGGCAAGTTGGCGACGGTTACCGCTGTTCGACCACCTGGACGCTACGGTGCCTTGCAAATGGATGGCGACAGGGTGGCCGGGTTTACCGAGAAGCCGCGGGGCGATGGCGGACTCATCAATGGTGGATTCTTTGTGCTCTCGCCCAAGTGCATTGACCTGATCGCAGGCGACCAATCCAGTTGGGAAGGAGACCCCTTGACCCGTCTTGCAGCAGACGGGCAGCTGATGGCGTTTGAGCACGACGGTTTCTGGCAACCCATGGATACCCTGCGTGAAAAAAATCTGCTCGAAGACCTCTGGGAAACGGGTAGGGCGCCGTGGAAGAAATGGCAATGAACCGGGCGTTCTGGCGCGGCAAGCGGGTTTTCCTGACCGGTCATACCGGTTTCAAGGGCGGCTGGCTCGCTCTGTGGCTGGCCGATATGGGTGCCGAAGTCCATGGCTATGCGCTGACGCCGCCAACGGAGCCCAATGTTTTCACGGTTGCAAGCCTGCCGGCCCGTTTGGTCAGCAGCACGATTGCTGACATACGTGATGCAGCCGTACTCACGCAGGCCATGCAAGTGGCCCAGCCCGACATCGTGTTGCATCTGGCCGCACAGCCGTTGGTGCGTTATTCCTATGTCGCGCCCGTGGAAACATATGCGGTCAACGTTATGGGGACGGTCAATCTGCTGGAAGCCGTGCGTCAGACTCCCAGCGTCAAAGCAGTGGTCAATGTCACCACCGACAAGTGCTACGAAAATCGGGAATGGGTCTGGCCCTACCGCGAGAACGAAGCCATGGGCGGCTTTGACCCCTATTCCAGCAGCAAGGCCTGTTCCGAGCTGGTGACGGCGGCCTACCGTCGTTCCTTCCTGGACGCCGCCGGTATCCATCTGGCCAGTGCGCGCGCTGGCAACGTCATCGGTGGCGGCGACTGGGCGGACGACCGGCTTGTCCCTGATTTTCTGCGTGCGCTGGATGCAGACCGGACGCTGACCATCCGCTCGCCGCTGGCCACACGCCCCTGGCAGCATGTGCTGGAGCCGCTGTCGGGCTATCTCATGCTGGCCGAAGGCCTTTTTACTAAAGGCCAGGACTTTGCCGAAGCATGGAATTTCGGTCCCGAAGAGGCTGACGCCAAGTCGGTGCAATGGATCGTCGAATATCTGTGCAGTCAGGTTCCTGATGCCGCGTGGCAGTGTGATGCAGCCCCGCAGCCACATGAAGCCAACATGCTCAAACTGGACAGTTCCAAAGCCAAGGTCCAGCTTGAGTGGCGCCCACGCTGGAACCTGCAAACCGCGCTGGGCATGACGCTGGCCTGGCATCAGGCCTGGAAGCAAGGCCTGGACATGGCTGCCATCAGCGTGCAACAGATTCAGGCATACGAGGCGGTAGCAAGCCAGGCATGAGCACCCGTTTCGACATACTGGATTCGTCCCTTGCCGGCTTGCGGATCCTGCAGCGCAAACCCATTGGCGACAGCCGGGGCTACCTGGAGCGCCTTTTCTGTAGCGAGGAATTGCAGGCGCTCGCTCCAGGCAGGAACATTGCCCAGATCAACCACACCTTGACTGCGGCTCGTGGCACCGTGCGTGGCATGCATTTTCAACAGCCCCCCCATGCCGAAATCAAGTTCGTGAGTTGTCTGCGTGGCGAAGTCTTTGATGTTGCAGTGGACCTGCGCGATAATTCGCCCACTTTTTTGCGCTGGCATGCTGAAGTGCTCAGCGCCGACAATCACAAAACCCTTGTTATCCCGGAAGGCTTTGCCCACGGGTTTCAAACGCTCACCGACGACTGCGAAATGCTGTATTTCCATACTGTTGCCTATCAGCCTGGTGCTGAGGGAGGCCTCAATGCGCAGGATCCCCGGCTGGCCATCCAGTGGCCGTTGCCGGTGGCCGGGCTTTCGCCCCGCGATGCCGCGCATCCCCTGCTGGGCAACGACTTTACCGGGGTGGCGCCATGAAATGCCGCCACTGCGGATCGGAGCTCAAGCTACCTCTGGTGGACCTGGGCAGTGCGCCGCCCTCCAACGCCTATCTCACCGAGCAGACTCTGCATGCTCCCGAAAAGTGGTTTCCGCTCCGCGTGCTGGTGTGCGAACACTGCTGGCTGGTGCAAACCGAGGATTTCGCCCAGGTCAATGAACTCTTCGATTCCGAATACGCCTACTTCAGCGGTTTTTCCAGCAGTTGGCTCGCGCATTCCGAGCGCTATGTTGCCGACATGGTGGCGCGCTTCAATCTGACAGCGAAAAGCCATGTCGTCGAAGTCGCCGCCAACGACGGTTACCTGCTGCAATACGTCAAGGCGCGCAATATTCCCTGCACCGGCGTGGAGCCCACTGCCAGCACCGCCGCTGCGGCGCGGGCCAAGGGCATCCCGATAGTGGAAGATTTTTTTGGGGTGTACCTGGCACAGGAATTGGTCGCCCAGGGCAAGCAGGCCGATCTCACGGCCGCCAACAATGTGCTGGCCCACGTGCCCGATATCAACGATTTTGTGGCGGGATTTGCCAAACTGCTCAAGCCACAGGGCGTGTCCACCTTTGAATTTCCCCATCTGCTCAAGCTGGTCGCAGAGAACCAGTTCGACACCATTTACCACGAGCACTTTTCCTACCTCTCGCTCACGGCCGTCAACCGTATCTTTTCCGCCAATGGCCTCACCGTCTTCGATGTGGAAGAGCATTCCACTCATGGTGGCAGCTTGCGTGTGTTTGCCCAACGCAGCGATACCGGGCAGCAGCCACGCAGACCCAGGGTGGACGAAATGCTCCAGCGCGAAGCGCAGGCAGGCGTGCTCAGCGCCGACTATTACACCGGCTTCCAGGCCAAGACCAACCAGGTCAAGAATGACTTTCTTGCTTTCTTGCTGAACGCCAAACGCCAGGGTAAAGCCGTGGCCGCTTATGGCGCAGCGGCAAAAGGCAACACCCTGATGAACTACGCCGGTATCCGCCCCGATCTGATTCCATTCGTGGTGGACCGCAATCCGGCCAAGCAGGGCAAGTACATGCCGGGCAGTCGCATTCCTATCGTGAATGAAGAAAACTTACAGGATGCCAAACCAGACTATGTGGTTATCCTGCCGTGGAACCTTAAGACTGAAGTAATGCTGCAGCTTCAATACATTGGAAATTGGGGTGGGCGTTTTGTAACGGCTGTTCCGGAGCTGCGAATTGCACCATGAAAATTGCAGTCACAGGGGCAACGGGCTTTATAGGGCGGCATGTTCTTGCCGAGCTGGATGCGAGATCGGTTGAAACCATCGCGCTTGTCAGGTCAGCACCTGTAAAACCACTCAGGTATTCGAGCTGCAGGGTGGTCCAACTCGATCTGCATGATGCGCCGGCTAACGCTTTCGAGTTGATGGGGCGTCCCGATGCGCTTATCCACTTGGCATGGTCAGGTTTGCCCAATTACAAATCGCTGCACCATTTCGAGCACGAACTTCCTGCGCAATACCACTTCCTCAAGAATCTGGTCGAATCCGGCTTGCAGAGCCTTGTTGTGGCAGGAACATGTTTTGAATACGGGATGCAGTCCGGCGCTTTGAGCGAGGATATCGCGCCGCAACCAGGCAATCCCTATGGGTTCGCAAAAGATGCGCTTCGATGCCAACTCGAGTATCTGAAATCGGCTAACCCATTCCAACTGACCTGGGCGCGTCTTTTTTATCTTTATGGCGAGGGACAGGCTGAAAGCTCGTTGTTTCCACAACTCAGACAGGCGGCTGAACGGGGCGATCCGGTTTTCAATATGTCTAGTGGGGAGCAGCTGCGTGACTATCTACCTGTTACACAGGTCGCCAGGCACCTCGTTTCGTTGGCCTTGGCAAAAAAAGATATAGGCGCGGTAAACGTCTGCTCGGGAGCCCCCATTTCTGTGCGGAAACTCGTAGAGGACTGGATTAAAGAAAACGGTTGGTCAATCGCGCTCAATCTCGGCCACTATCCCTATCCTGATTACGAGCCTATGGCGTTTTGGGGTGACCGGAGAAAACTGGATAGCCTCCAGGAACTGAAATGAGTTTACTGCAAGAGATTTATCGGGTCGAGCAACTTCCTGTGTTCCAGAACCGCATGTTCCGTACACAAGAAGAAGCTCTGGAATGCGCCAAAGGTGATGTCGTTCTTGTGCGGGACCTGGAAACCGGGCTGATATTCAACCAGGCTTTTCGCCCGGAATTGATGCAATACGATGCCAATTATCAGAACGAACAGGCTGTCAGTTCGGTGTTTCGAGCGCACTTGGACGAAGTCTCCAGCATTATCAGCAAAAATTTCCACGATCAAACGCTGATTGAGGTTGGTTGTGGCAAAGGCTATTTTCTGGAGCATCTGAGTGCGTTGGGCTTCAAGATCACAGGGTTGGATCCGACCTATGAAGGGTCGAGCCCCAATGTCATCAAGGCATATTTCACTCCGGAAATTGGCTTGAGCGCTGACGGCATCATTCTTAGGCACGTGCTCGAACATGTGCAGGATCCCGTCGATTTCCTTAAGCATATTGCCGACTCGAATGGCGGCGCAGGAAAAATCTATATTGAAGTGCCGTGCTTTGACTGGATATGCGAACACCGTGCCTGGTTCGACGTTTTCTATGAGCACGTGAACTATTTCCGTATCAGCGATTTCAAGCGCATGTTTGGGAAAGTTTACGAAGTTGGCCACATCTTTGGTGGGCAGTATCTCTATGTTGTTGCCGACCTTGCCTCGCTTGCCCGGCCCTGTTTGTCTGAGCCCGATGATTTCGCTTTCCCGACAGACTTTCTCGGTACCGTTGATCACTACGCGGACATGATTAAAAACCAGAGCATGGAAAATGCGCGCGGCAGGCATCGCTCCATTATCTGGGGGGGCGCCTCGAAAGGGGTTATCTTTGCGCATTTTATGCAGCGTGCCGGGGTGCGTGTCGATTTCATTATTGACATTAATACGGCGAAGCAGGGCAAGTACTTGGCTGGCACGGGTCTCCGGGTATCCTCACCTGAGGAAGTGCTTGCGCAAGTCGAACAGGGATCGACCATTTTCGTTATGAATGGAAACTATCTGCCTGAGATCCAGCAGATGACCCTCAACAAATTCAATTACCTTACGGTGGACCATGAAAACCTTTGAACAGGAAGTTAAAGACCGGATTGTTGGCAATGGAGAGAACGCCAATTTGCGTGCGGACGCTACGGCGTTCATGAAATCGTCTCTGGGTCCCAAATATTCCTACAATTTTTCCTGGCTCGGCCGGCCTATCATCCAGTACCCACAGGACCTGGTCGCCATGCAGGAGATCATCTGGTCGGTGCAGCCCGACCTGATTATCGAAACCGGTATTGCTCATGGTGGATCGCTGATCTTCTCTGCATCGATGCTGGAATTGAATGCTGCTTGTGGTGGCCCGCAGAATGCTGAAGTATTGGGTGTAGATATCGACATCCGTGCTCACAACCGCGAAGCCATCGAGGCACACCCGATGTTCAAGCGAATCTCTATGATTCAGGGCTCCAGCATCGCACCGGAGATCATCGAACAGGTCAAGGCCACGGCTGTTGGCAAGCAACGCATTCTGGTGTGCCTCGATAGCAACCATACCCACGATCATGTGTTGGCTGAACTGGAGGCCTATGCTCAGCTCACCTCGGTTGGCAGCTATTGCGTCGTGTTTGATACGGTGGTCGAGGACACCGCAGATTGCTGTCCTTCAGACCGCCCCTGGGGCAAGGGCAACAATCCGAAGACGGCGGTATGGGAATACCTCAAGACCCACTCTGAATTCGAGATCGATAAGCAGATCGACCACAAGCTGCTGATTACCGTTGCGCCTGATGGATATCTGAAACGGGTGCGATAAAGCACTTAACCGCTGGCCCCTCGTGTCCCTTAAAAATAATCTCATCGCCAACTATCTTGGGCAGGGCTGGACTGCCCTGATCGGGTTAGCCTTTGTTCCGCTGTACATCAAGTATCTGGGCATCGAGGCGTATGGCCTGATAGGCATATTTGCCCTGCTGCAGGCATGGCTCACGCTTCTTGATATGGGGATGACGCCCACCCTGAACAGGGAAATGGCACGCTTTACAGCAGGTGCGCATAGCCCGCAGTCAATCCGTGACTTGCTGCGCAGCCTGGAAATCGTTTGCTTTGGTGTTGCTGCGCTCATCGGAGTGCTGATATGGGCTGCTTCCGGGTGGCTGGCAGCGGACTGGTTGCGGGCTGACAAATTGCCGCTTGATGTTGTTGCGCAAGCGGTCGCCATCATGGGCGGCGTTGCTGCACTCCGATTTGTCGAGGGCATTTATCGCGGAGCAATCCTCGGGCTGCAAAGGCAGGTATTTTTCAACGTGGTGAATGCCTCCCTGTCTACCGTGCGTGCAGCAGGCGCAATTGCCGTGCTGGCCTGGATATCGCCCACGATTGAAGCCTTTTTCATTTGGCAAGGCGTGGTGTCGATTGTTTCGATAGCCATTCTCGCCTTTGCTGCCCATGGGATCCTGCCAACAACGCCACAGCCAGCACGGTTCTCTCGCAATGCGTTAATGGGTATCCGGAATTTTGCCGGTGGGATGCTGGCGACTACTTTTCTGGCTTTGTTATTGACTCAGGTAGATAAAATCTTACTGTCTCGACTGCTAAGCCTAGAAGCCTTTGGCTATTACGCATTAGCAGCGGCGATTGCTGGTGCGCTCTCTGTAATGATTGGCCCGATTGCACAAGCCGTTTACCCACACATGGCGAAACTCGCAGCTCAGGATAATGAAGCCGAATTGGTGTCTGTCTATCACCATGCTGCGCAATTGCTAACCATTCTGACAGTACCTTTAGTGTTGTTGGTAAGCGTTTTTGCTGAGGGAGCAGTATTTGTCTGGTCAGGGGATGCGAGTCTTGCGGAACAAACTGCCCCAATTCTTTCGATTCTAATCTTTGGTTCTATGCTGAACGGGCTAATGGTCATTCCCTATATGCTTCAGCTTGCATATGGCTGGACCAGCTTTGCCGTTAAGGTGAATATTGTGGCGGTTCTATTACTGATTCCTGCCATTCTCTGGGCTGTTCCCCGCTTTGGTAGTGTTGGTGCGGCATGGATATGGGTAATTCTAAACATCGGCTACATCTTAATTAGCATTCATTTTATGCACCAGAGACTTATTCCTGGTGAGAAATGGAGATGGTATTTGCATGATGTTTTTATACCGACCAGTGGGGCGTTAGGTGTCGTGTCGTTGGCAATGTTATTTAGACCTGAAGGTTACGAGAACCGTTGGCTCTGGTCAGTATTCCTAGGCTGTACTGGATGTGGCGCATTGGCAATATCGGCCACTTTGGCAGATAAAATCCGTTCTCGACTTTTCACTCTCTTTGGTAGAAATGCCTTTAGTGGCATTTCTAAATGAAGTCATCCTGTTAAAACAAGTAACCATGAATAGAAATGGTATGACCAAGCTTAAGTTTCAGATCATCATCCCAACTCTTGGAGGCAGGGAGAAGTATTTGTATTGGGCGATTCGAACTTGCTTAAACCAAGACTACCCGGATTTCGAAATACTGGTCTCAAATAATGGTGGATCCCCGGATGTCCATAAAGTTGTGTCTGCTTTTGATGAACCAAGGATTAAGTATATCGAGACTTCTAGCCTATTGCCGATGGCAGAACATTGGGACTTTGCGGTAACACACGCTGATGGCGATGTGATAACGATTATTGGGGACGACGATGCTCTAATGCCCAATTCGCTCGCTAAAGTTAATGATATTTTTTCACATCACCACGATGTTGATTGTGTAACACACCTACCCGGTCAATACTATTGGCCTGATTATCATGATCTTTCTTATAGAAATCGATATCAGTTTAGGCCTGGTACGGGTGAGTTGGAAATAATAGATACAAAGCCAATATTAAAAAAGGTTTCGGAATTTAGGGAATGGTATGGAAAATTGCCATTTCTCTACCATGGGTTTGTAAAACGGAGGGTGCTGACTCAAATTATAGAGTCGCAGGGGCTGGTTTTTAAACGCACTTCGCCCGACATTTACTCGGATATTGCACTTGCCATTGTAATGGATCGTTATGCTCGCTTTGATGGATGTTTGACATTTGGGGGGCAGGGTGCCAAAAGCAACGGTGCCAATTTTTTTCTAAATAACGAACTTGGCAAACAATTTACTTCTGATTTGCCAGCTTATTTGGAACCCAAGTATTACGCCGGCAATATACAAATACAAATATATGAAATCATTGAGAAAGCCAGGTATGAATTTGCATGCAAAGACAAGCTTGATGTTGCTTGGATAAATTTTGCCAAACAGTCAATTGTCGAAGCATTATTAACGCCAGCACATTGTCAAAATGCGCTGCAAGCTTTACGGGGGATCGTTAAGAATGATTTTCCTGCTTTTGAACGGGTGCTTACACTCACTTTGATTGCGGTTTTCAAAGTGAGTTGGATTAATAAAATCGCGCAGAAAGTTTTACAAATCCGACAACGGAAAACTATGGGGCTTTGGCGTGATGCAGATGTAACCTGTAACGCAGATAACATATTTGATTTGGTTGAGTGTATTAGCGCAAAGAAAGAAAAAGCGCGACAACTAAATGAAGATTAGAGACCTAGCCCTTCGCATCCACTGGGCTTTGTCGGCCCAACTTGGGATCAATTTACGACAGCTTTTTTCTTCGCTGCGTGGAGTGCCGCGCTATATGCGAGATTTCTCCCATTTCCGCACTGGTTATAGCGGACGGTTGGATTTACTTCCATGCCTGCATGATTGGTATGAGGAGGGCGGCACTACAAAAAGTGAATATTTTTGGCAGGATTTGTTGGTGGCTAGAATGATATTTGCCGCCAAACCGGAAAAGCATGTGGATATTGGATCCCGGGTAGATGGATTTGTCGCGCATGTGGCCAGTTTTCGCGAAATTGAGGTTTTCGATGTCAGGCCGATCACCACGAAAATTCCTGGTGTGACATTTAAGCAAGCGGATCTTATGAGCCCCGTTGAGCAGTTGGCCTATTGTGATTCGCTTTCTTGTCTTCATGCCCTGGAACATTTTGGTTTGGGACGATATGGCGATCCGGTCGACCCGACGGGCGCCGACCGCGGCTTTGCCAATATGGCTAGCCTGCTAAAAGAACAGGGTGTGTTTTATCTTTCTGTCCCTATTGGAGTTGAGCGTGTTGAATTCAATGCCAACCGAGTCTTTGATCCACGCCACATAATCAAGCTGGCTGCACAAAACGCCCTTGAGGCATTTGTGCTGACTGTGATCTCCGGGGGGGGCAGGGTCGAGCAAGTCCAATTAAACGAGGTGAACCTGTCTGATTTGTCTAATCGGAATTACGCACTAGGCATCTTCTCGTTTGTTAAAAAAGGCATTAAAGCGTGTCAATAAGCAAAAGACTAATTTCCCTGGCAAAGCCACTTGTTGAGCGCTATCCACGAGTCGCGTCAGTGTATCGAGGGGTGCGGGATCAGTTGGCATTTATGGATGAGCCGGTCACCACGCCTTGGGGCTTCAAGTTAAGCGGCAATCCGGCCATGGCGGAAGGTACGTTTGAGCCTGTGGAAACCGAGGTTGTAACCCGTATTCTGCAAGACGTTGATGTGCTCGTTAATGTCGGCGCGAACATCGGCTATTACTGCAGTCATGCTTTGCATATGGGAAAGTCGGTGATTGCGTTTGAGCCGATGCAGAAGAATCTCCGTTTCCTGTGTCAGAACGTCAAAGCCAACGAATGGAAAGACATTGAAATTTACCCTGTCGCTTTATCCAATCAAGTGGGAGTGCTTGAGATATACGGGGCTGATACTGGGGCATCCATTGTCAAAGGCTGGGCGGGCACACCGGAAAGTTATGTGACACTGGTGCCATCAACAAGCTTGGATAATGTGCTGGGCTCCCGATTGCAGGGCAAGAAAGTCTTGGTATTGATTGACGTCGAGGGCGCGGAGAAGGGGGCTTTGGAGGGCGCGACCGCGTTGCTGCGCAATGACCCTAAGCCCATATGGCTATTGGAAATTTCGGCCACCGAACATCAGCCTCAAGGAATTACAGTCAATCCCCATTTCGCCGACACATTCAAAATCATGTTGGATGCTGGTTACGAGGCTTTTACCGCAGACAAGGCGATGCACAGAATATCTTGGGCTGAAATTGTTGCGGTGCAAGCTGGCGATACCAATATTTTGGCTACTCATAATTTTCTGTTTCGGTGATGCCGCGGATTTCGCTTGATCAGCATGTGGGCAAGTCCTAAATGGCGGATGTGAAAGCCCGGCTGCGGGAACTGGCATGGCTTTATCGCGTTAATGCCAGGCTCAAGTGCTGGCAAACCAAACGCAGTTACCGCGCCACCCTCAAACGCTACGCAGGCATGACGCTGCGCTCTTCGGATGCACCCTTGACCAACTTGCGCCAGGCCGAAGGGAGTGAAGCGCATCGCCGTCCGCGCGTCTTTTTCATGGGAACAGATGAGCAACAGGACAAAAGCGGCTTTGTCCAAGCTTTGCAACGTGTTGCTGACGTAGAAGTCTTTACCCGCGAAGATGGTGCCTGGGGACAAAACGACCCGGCAGCCTATGAAGTGCGTCGGGTACGTAATACACGACGCCTGTGGGAACTGGTTTCCGAATTGTCAGCAAGAGGCTGGATCCCCGATTTGCTGATCACTCAGACCTGGGGATGCCTTGTGGAACCCGAAATGTTTTCGCGTATCCACAACGCTTTTGGCACCGTGATTATCAATATCGCAATGGACGACCGCCACCAATATTGGGGTAGCAAGGTGAATGGTGAATGGGACGGCACCTTCCCGCTTATTCCTTACCTGGACCTCACGCTCACCGCTGCACCAGAAGCGGTGGACTGGTATCGAAAGGAAGGGGGGGCTGCTCTTTTCTTTCCGGAGGCAAGTGATCCTGAAATATTTCATCCAATGCCTGATTTGCCAAAGATGCACGATGTGAGCTTTGTGGGCTCCCGCTATGGAATTCGTGAGAAAGTTGTTACAGCCCTTCGCGAGGCGGGTATTCGAGTGACGGCCTATGGCAGCGGCTGGGATAACGGGCGTATCTCAACCGAAGAGGTGCCGCGCTTGTTTGCACAGTCAAAGATCGTGCTTGGGGTGTCCGCAATTGGTCATTGCCCAGATTTTGTTGGGCTCAAATTGCGCGACTTTGATGCACCCATGTCAGGAAGTTGTTACTTGACCCAGCACAACGACGATTTGCAAGGTCTCTATGATATCGGCCGAGAGATTGATACCTACCGGACGGTGGCGGAATGTGTTGAACGGGCTGGCTACTTACTTGCCCACGACTCTGGACGCGAAGCGATAGCAGTTGCTGGGCGAGAACGAGCGATACGTGACCATACTTGGGATGTGCGTTTGCGTGCATTGTGGGCCCACCTGGGGATGGGGGGCAACTGAATGTGCGGGATCTACGGTCTCATCCGACGTGACGGCGTTGTCGATGGTGTGAGACTTGCTCGTCAGCGAGACCTGTTGACGCACCGAGGTCCAAATGATGCAGGTAGCTGGGTTAGCCCGGATGGACGAATTGGTTTAGCACACCGGCGTCTGTCCATTCTCGACCTCACGGCCGCTGGCCATCAGCCGATGGCGAGCCGGGATGGCCGCTTCACCATTGTCTTCAACGGCGAAATTTACAACCACCATGAAATCCGGGCTGAACTCCAAAAGGCAGGCTGTGCCTTTTACACGGCCACGGATACTGAAGCTTTACTTAATGCTTATATTGCTTGGGGAGAAGCGTGTCTTGCCCGACTTAATGGCATGTTTGCGTTCGCTATTTACGACGTAGGCAGTGCAAGCACCTCGCCCACTTTGTTCCTGGCGCGGGACCGTGCGGGCAAGAAACCGCTCTATTACGCTTTCGACGGACATCGGCTCGAATTCGCGTCGGAATTAAAAGCAATTTCCCAGCACGGTGGATTATCGATTCATGCGCTCAATTGCTATCTGGCACTCGGCTACGTGCCGCATGAGCTTTGCATTGTCGATGGGGTAAAGAAACTGCCGCCGGCCCATGCTGCGCGGCTGGATCTTTCAACCTTTGAGTTCAAGGTTTGGCGTTATTGGTCGCTGCCGGCCAACCGACCCGAGCCAGGGGTGGAAGGTGAAAGCCTCGCCGATGTGGCTGGAAAACTGATTGAGGAGGCAACGCGGCTGCGCTTGGAGGCTGATGTGCCTGTGGGTGTGCTGCTGTCTGGTGGGTTGGATTCAAGTTTGGTGGTGGCGGCTGCAGCGCATGTGTCGGCTGCACCGGTGCGTACGTTTACCATCACCCTGCCAGGTTCCGCACTCGACGAATCCGTTCATGCCAGGCAGGTGGCGCGTTATTTTGGCACCGAGCATCACGAGCTTGCGCTGGACAACACGGGGCTGGATGCGCTGGATGATATTGCACCATTTATTGATGAGCCAATTGCAGACTCCTCGCTGATCCCCACGTTTCTGGTGTCCCGATTGACACGACAGCATGTCACGGTGGCTTTGGGGGGCGATGGCGGGGATGAAGTATTCGGTGGCTACAACGATTACCCGGCCAGCCTTGCCGCCCAACATCGCCTGGGGTGGCTGCCGAAATCTGCGCTAATGTTCGCAGCCCAGGCAGCAAGCTGTCTTCCGGCTGGGGTGCGGGGGCGAAACCGAATTGCCGCCTTGAGAGGCGGGCCATTGCAGCAAATAATCT
>CXWL01021959.1_pt1 | contig 14303 bp, 11 predicted proteins | sample 590931 | NCBI WGS metagenome assembly CXWL01 (sample SAMEA3498368, study PRJEB10139) | groundwater metagenome | biome: water well; material: biofilm material | place: Germany | collected 2015-04-27 | reverse complement strand
ATTCAGCTTCCGAGGCGCTTCCCTTTCGCTTGCGGTCAACGAGCGAACGAATCAGACCACCTGCCATGATCGGAACCGAGCTTGAAAGGGGGAGATAAAGCCCGACCGAAAAGGGAAGTGAGGAGACCCCGACAAGCTCCATCACGAGGGAGAGGAAAATGCCTATCAGGACGAGTCCCCAGGGGAGTTTCTGGGTCAGAATGCCGTCGATGATCAAGCTGAATAGTCGAGCTTTGGGAGAGTCGAGTTTCTTGACGGGCTTTCCGTCAACTTCTGAAACCGTTCCTGCTATACCCGGATCGACAAGAAATCTGATCTGTCCGGTTTCATCGGCCAGATACTTGCCGACCAGAACAGAACCGACGGGTTCAGTAATACGGAGGATGCGATAGGATGTGCCATCCGGACCAAGCTGAGTTTCTGCGCCTGAATCGATGGTCGCGACGTACTCAGGATGACTTGCAGGCACGATTGTCGTATAGGCGTCATTCATGTAGATCACAATCCAACCAATGACCAGGGCGCTGGTGATGACCCCCACCATGATGCTCAGTTGCTGGTACCTGGGAGTCGCGCCGACCAGATAGCCGGTCTTAAGGTCCTGGCTGATTGTGCCTCCGTTGGAGGCCGCAATACAGACAATGGCCGCCGTACAAAGCGCCATGGCTCGGTACGATACACCGGTCCAGCCGGCAGCAAGAAACAACAGGCAGGTAATCAGCAGGGTGGCGACGGTCATGCCCGAGATTGGGTTGGAGGAGGAGCCGATTTCGCCTGTGATGCGACTGGAAACGGTAACAAAGAAGAAGCCGAAAAGAACGATGAGGACGGCCGAGAGGGCGTTAATATGGAGGATTGGCGCCAGCCAAATGGCGAGAACAAGTCCGAGTGAGCCAAACACGACAACCGACATGGGAAGGTCTCGCGAGGTTCTCACGACCTGTTTGTCGGAATTCGCACCGTTCCGAGAGTCGAGGAACGACTGGAAACCCCGCTTGAATGCCGAGACAATCGTGGGAAGCGACTTGATCAGGCTGATGATGCCGCCAGTGGCGACGGCCCCTGCACCTATATAGAGGATGTAGTTATTGCGGACTTCGTTGGGTGTCATATCACGGATAAGCATCGAGGCGGGGAACATGTTACCACCGACCTGTTCTCCGAAAATCTTGATAGCGGGAATCAGGATGAGATAGGAGAGCATTCCCCCGGCCATCATATTGGACGATACCTTTTGGCCGATGATATACCCGACGCCCATGAGTTCCGGCGTCACTTCGGCCGAGAAAGAGGCCCCTTTGAAGAAGGTCAGCATGCGAGTGGGAATCTCGGCCCAGAGCTTTGTCCCGGCATTCATAAATTTGTAGAGCGCCCCGATGCCGAAGCCGAGAAAGACGGTCTTGGCGTTTGATCCCCCTTCCTCACCTACGATCAGGACGTCGGCGCACGCAGTTCCCTCGGGGTACGTTAGCTTTCCATGCTCTTTGACGATCAGCGCCTGCCGCAGTGGAATCATCATCAGGACACCGAGAATCCCGCCGAGCAGCGACATCCAGATAATCGCCGTTAGTTGCATATCCTGTCCGAGCAGGAGAAATACCGGCATGGTCGTGGCGACTCCAAAAGCAATCGATTCGCCCGCCGAACCGGTCGTTTGCACAATGTTGTTTTCAAGAATCGTAGCTCGACCCAGCGCCCGGAAGAGGGTGATTGATAGTACGGCGATCGGTATGGAAGCGCTTACTGTCATCCCAACTTTGAGGGCAAGGTACACGGAAGAAGCGGCAAAGACGATACCTAGAATCGCTCCGATGAAGATCGCCCGGAAGGTGAACTCCTTCTGAACCTGATTCGGCGAGACGAACGGTTTGAAAGCTCCCCCGATGTGGTCGTTTGAAGTTGAGTCTGTTTTCACAGCACCTCCCGGTTGACAGGATTGATTGAAATCAACATGGATAAATGTCGGGGCGAAGTTCAATCAAGTCAAGCATTTCGTGGAGCAGGCTCGGGCCGCTACTTTGACAGTAGGTCGCATGCGACGCAGTTTCTGCGAGTGCGAGCGGCGTGCGAATGTTTTTTCTCTCCTAGGCAGTTTTTGTGAACTAAAACGTGAACCCACGGTACTTATAAGTGTTGAAGTAGTGTGCGGACTGAGGAGCTTTTCCGTGAGGAGGCAAGGTTGTCGTTCCGAGAGGTGCGCAGAAGCAAAAAAACACTTGACATGGACTAATTTAGTCGTTACTTTGCTCGTGGACGTGGGGTAATTGCAACTCTTCTGATTGCTCGAAACATAAGCCGAATTTGTAGAACCAATTCGTATTGCGGATAAGAGAGCGGTTGCGTGCTGTGTATGGATGCTCAGCGGCGACAACCAGAACAGAAACATGCTAACCCTAAAGGGGGTAAGCCTTGTTAAGACGTTGTGGAATTCTAACAGTCCTCATTGCTTTGGTCGCCTTACCAGTGATGGTCTGGGCCGAGGCGACAAGCTCGATCGTAGCGGCAAAAGCTACAGTGACTTCTGCGGATGGCGTCAACACTGTGACGGTACCGTTGGAGATCACAAACCAGGACAACCTGGCGGCCATCGATCTTGCGCTCAAGTTTTCACCAGGTGTGACGCTGAAGAAGGTTGATTTTGAGAACACGCGGGTGTCCTATTTCGATCTGAAGGTTGCGAAGATTGACAATGCAAAGAGCACAGTCTTTATGATGCTCCTGCCGCAGATCACTCAGAAGAAACCGGATCTCAAAGCGGGTAGCGGTCCGATTGCCAATCTCGTGTTTGAAGTAGCGGACCCGACGGTGAAAACGATCGATTTGCAGACGACAACAATCGAGAACCCGCGCCATTCTCCCCTGTTCATCTACCACCAGTTAGATGAGAGCGGGAAGATTGTCGGACCGCGAAAGGAAGTGCCGAAGTTTGAGAATCTTTCGATCGCGGTAGCCTCGACGAACCCGAGTGGGTCTCTGCCGAAGGAATTTTCCTTAGCGCAGAACTACCCTAACCCGTTCAACCCGACAACGCAGATTTCATTTGATCTGCCGGTCTCATCGAATGTCGAACTGGTCGTATTCAATGTCCTGGGTCAGGAAGTAAAGACGCTTGTGAACGAAGAGATGCCAGCCGGAACGCACCAGGTGACCTGGGACGGTCGGAACGCGGCAGGAAGTTCGTTGTCCAGCGGACTCTATTTCTACCGAATCTCGGCCGATAAGTTTTCGGCCTCGAAGAAGATGCTGCTGATGAAGTAGCGTGAGTTAGTGAAGTACGTTTTTCGACGCGTTTGATAAAGTGCGAGCCCTTTCCGCTGGTCACGGAAGGGGCTCTTGCATTCTCTGGAGAGCCTGCCTTCCCCTGTAGCCGGTGAACCTATCCGGCAATCTCGGACCTTGACTTACCCCCCCTGCGAACCTACCATATGCAATCAGATAGTGAAAGGGTCTGGCTATACTTACTGCTATCAACAACTGGCTCAAGGCGTTTGCCCAGGAAAGCCAGAATCTCTGCTTCTTTTCGCTGCGCATGGTCGCTGCGTTGTTTGCGCGCCCTTTCTATTTCCAGGAAACTCTTGAGCAGATGTACCTGATTGGTGTAGGGTCACTGTATTTGGTCGTGCTTACCGGCATGTTTGCGGGTCAGGGTTTTGCTCTGGCCTTCGCGCAGGAACTTTCGGAGTTTGGCGCGAAGAACTACCTGGGGAGAATCATGTCGATTTCAATCATCCGTGAACTCGGTCCCACTCTGACCGGATTGATGATCGCAGCCAGGGTCGCTGCCGGAATTACGGCCGAGATTGGGGCCATGAAGTCTTCGAACCAGCTCGACGCACTCATGGCTTTTGGCATCGACCCGATCAAGAAGATCGCGGCACCACGTCTGATCTCGCTGATTATCATGGTGCCCGCTCTCACGATCATGTGCGATGTCATCGCAATACTCGGGGGGTGGGTGATTGCGGAGTTTCTTGCGCATGTACCGTCGACACTGTATTGGGCGGCAGTGCGAGAGCGATTAGTGTTTGGGAATCTCTTCATGGGGCTGATAAAGCCGGTAATCTTTTCGTTCGTGATCGCCTTTATCTCCTGCTACAAAGGATTCACCTCGGAAGGGGGAACGAAAGGGGTTGGGCAGGCGACGACGAATTCGGTCGTGATGGCCTCGATCTCGATTCTGATCGTTAATTTCTTCATGACCAAGGTCGTATACTCGGCCCTGAAGGGGTACTTGTGATTGAACTGAAACAGGTTGATTTCTCTTACGGTGACAAGCCAGTATTGAAGAATATTTCCTTCCGAATCGAGCAGACGGAGTCGGTGGTCATCATGGGACCGTCGGGATCGGGGAAATCCACCATCCTTCGCCTGATCCTTGGTCTGAACACGCCGCAGAGGGGTGAGGTACTGGTCGACAATCAGAGCATCGCCGGGATACCTGAAAAGCGGAAACGGGAGATTCGCAAGGGGATCGGAATGGTGTTTCAGGACGGCGCGCTGTTTGATTCGCTGACAGTCGGAGAGAACGTGGGGTACTATCTGCTGGAGCNNTATCTGCTGGAGCACACGAAGATGGCGTGGGAGGAGATTGAGTCCCGGGTGGCGGAGATGCTGGGTTTTGTCGGTCTGGAGTCAGGCGAGATCATCGACAAGCTTCCTGAGCAATTGTCGGGGGGGATGCAGCGCCGAGTAGCTATTGGACGGGCGCTGCTGTCGACGAATCCCAAGATCATGCTCTATGACGAACCCACGACCGGACTCGATCCGCAGTCGACAGAGAATGTTCTGGCGTTGATCAACAAACTTACGAGGGAAAAGGGAATCTCCACCGTCGTTGTGACGCACCAGATAGCCGACGCCTTCAACGTCGCGAATCGTTTCATGGTGGTTCATTCGGGGGAACTGGCGTTCGATGGGTCGCTGTTCGAGCTGCGCGACAGCGTCGATTCCCGGGTAATGGACTTTCTCGATCCGTTCCGCAATTCGTTCGAGTCGGTCATGGAACGGAAGTTCATAACGTCGGAGTTGAGTAAGTAGGCAAGAGATGATATATTGCTCGGAAACAGCCGTTCACAAAAGGGTTGGGTAAATGAAACGTTCTATTGGTGTCAAATGGGGGAAGCTGAAAGTTGGCATCCTGATCATGTTTGCGATATTCATGATGATGTGGGCTTCGTTATCTGGCGGTGGGACCTCGATATTTGATTCCAAGGATCTGTTCAAGTGCTATTTCCGAAACGTGAATGGACTTCTAAGAGGTTCGCCCGTGTGGATGTCGGGCGTCGAGGTGGGCAGTGTTAAGTCAGTCGAGTTCGTAAGTCTTGATTCGCTTCGACAAGTGGAGGTCATCTGCCGGGTCAAGCGCGAAGCATGGCATATGATCACCGATAATTCCCAGGTAGCCCTCGGGACGATTGGGTTTCTGGGGGACAAATACATCGAAGTATTCCCTGGTACGGCGGGTCGACCGGTCATCGAGCCGAACAGTGTCATAGAAAACCGCGATGTTGGCGACGCAGGATCCATGTTCAAGGCTGGAGAAAAGGCGTTTAGTCAGACTGGCTCGCTGATAGGGAATATTGACTCTGTGCTAATACGCATGAACCGTGGGGAAGGCACGCTGGGACGTTTGGCGACAGACAAGGAGCTGTACGATCAGATGACCCGGCTTCTAGGGGAACTTTCGACACTCACACGGGGACTGCAGAAGAATCAGGAACGACTGACGCTTTCAATTGAGAAGATTGGCGGGTCAATGGAGAGCCTGACAGGTAAAGTGACCGAAAGCACAGGGAGTTTTGGCAAGTTTGTCGACGATCCTGCGCTGTACAACAATCTGGCGAGAACAAGTGCACGGCTGGACTCAGTGATGGGAAGAGTGAACAGCCCGCATGGGAACGTGGGATTGCTGGTGAATGACTCAGCGCTGTATGTCGAGACAGTCAATCTGCTGGCCCGGATTAGTAATCTCGTAACTGATATTGAGAACAACCCCAGGAAGTACTTCAAGTTCTCGGTCTTCTGATCAGACCGGCATGACCGCCATCATATATTCCAAAAGCTTGACAACGCCTGTTTTCCCTTCGGCACCGACCTCCATTGAGGGGCCTACACATGTGGGACAGCCTGACTGGCATGAACAGCGACGGGCATGCTCGAGGCAGGCTCCGAAGAGTCGCTCGGATTCTGTGTAGAGCTTTTCCGATAGCCCCACGCCGCCGGGTATGTTCTCGTAGATGTAAACAGTCGGACGTTCGGTGAACGGGGCGCGCACTTGCGAGATCGATCGTAGATCGCGAGCATCGCACATAACCCAGAGCGGCGCGATCTTCCCAAGGAGGTTGGCCAGCCCGCGTAATGCACCCCCAAAGTGATCTCCTTCAAGCCCGAGTTTGAAATTGATATCCCCAGGGAAAGAGTACCAGAAAGCGTTGGTGTGCATTTCCAGTTCCGGCAAGGACAGTAATCCCGAACCGACGTTTTCGTGTGTCTGAAACTTGATTTTCTTGAAGAGTACGGTGACGCAAGTAACGGAAACTTCGCCGCAATGCTGACGCGCGTCGTCAAGCGTCTTGCCCTCCTGGTTAATCTGGAGCACCTTGAGGTCGCTCTTGGTTTCGGCGTCGGTGTAGTAGTCAACCTCGACTTCCTTGACGTAGGCCTTTTTCCCCTCCCAGTCGAGGCGGGTGACCTGATATTGGTTGGCGGCGTGCAGGTAGATCGCCTCAGGATGAAGGAAGACCGGCGCGGAGAAGTAGTCGACCTCGCCGATGACAGCAGAGTTGGCTGATTCGTTAAGGATTACGAAGTTATCCGGAGACGCAGAGCGGAGCGAGACCTGCTGCGCAGGGTAGATCTCAGAGGACCAATGGTAGCGATCTGATGTCTTTCGAACGACATTCTGATCAGTCAGGTAGTCAAGAATCTTGCGCGAGACGAGATCGTCGGCCAGTTCTTCCTGTCCGAAGGGGAGTTCAAAGGCCGCGCATTTCAGGTGGTTGGTACGAATGATGAGATTGTCAGGGTCGATGACGCCGGATTCCGGTGTGCGATCAAAGATGTACTGTGGCTCAGTGCACAGGAATTGGTTAATTGCCGAGGAGTTGGCTACCATGATGGTGAGAGAGGTTCCTGAGCGGCGGCCGGCGCGACCTGCCTGTTGCCACAGAGAGGCGATCGAACCGGGATAGCCAACAATGATCGACACGTCGAGCGAGCCGATGTCTACTCCCAATTCGAGAGCATTTGTCGATACCACGCCTGTGATAGACCCGTTGCGGAGCCCTGACTCGATTGCGCGACGTTCGTTCGGGAGGTACCCGCCACGGTAACCGGCAATATTGATTCCCTTGCCGAAATCTCCTTTCAACTCCCGTTGGAGATACGTAAGGAGCACTTCAACGTAGAGACGATAGTGGGCAAAGACGATCGTCTGAATCTTGTGGCGAAGGAAGCTGGCTGCTAGTCGCGCTGCCTCGTTGATGGCGGCCTTACGAATTCCCAGCTGCTTGTTGATAACTGGCGGGTTATAGAGCAGAAAGTGTTTTTCGCCGGAAGGAGCTCCGTTGTCGTTGATCAATACGGGTTGGCGACCGATGATTCGTCGGGTTAGCTCATCGGGGTTAGAGATGGTTGCCGAACAGCAAATGAACTGGGGGTCGGACCCGTAGAACGCACAGGTACGGCGAAGACGCTTGATCACATTGGCCAGATGCGAGCCAAACACTCCTCGGTACTGGTGGATTTCATCAATGACGACGAACTTAAGATTCTCGAAGAGCTTGATCCACTTGGTGTGATGGGGCAGAATCCCGGCATGGAGCATGTCGGGATTGGTAACCACGATATGTCCGGCAGAACGGATCAGTCGGCGGGCGGTCTGGGGCGTGTCGCCGTCGAAGGTATAGGTCTTGATGTCGACTTCGAGTTTCTGAATCAGGTCGTACAATTCGCTCAACTGATCCTGCGAGAGGGCTTTGGTAGGGAAGAGGTACAAGGCGCGTGCATTGGCGTCGCGCAGGATTTCGTTTGTCACGGGCAGGTTGTAACAAAGGGTCTTTCCGGAAGCGGTCGGGGTTACGACGACAACGTCATCCCCCTTCATGATGGCGTCGGTGGCACTTCGCTGATGGGTATAGAGTTGGGCGATGCCTCGCTGCTGGAGGGTTCGGATCAACCGCCGGTCAAGACCGTCCGGAAAGTCCGCAAACTGGGCCGGGCGAGGGGAGAACGACCTCCAGTGGGAGATGTTCTTGCTGACGATCGGATCGGTTCTCAGAAAGTCGATGATCTGTTCAATGGTCATTGGTCATTCACACGGCGCCAACCAGTTGTCGTTTGCAAATATCACAGAACTTCTCACCTTTATTGTCAATGTCAAGCATGATCTGACTGTAGTAGTTGACACACCGCGGATTGCGACACTCAGTCAGATCAAACAGATGGCCAAGACGGTGGACAGTTTCCTTGAACAAGCGCGGATACACCTTGCTTTCATCTTCAGGAAGTCCGTAGAATTCCTGTCTAATACGAAAGAGCGAGATGATTCCTGTCCCAGAGAGCCGGTCAACGCACGCCATCACATAGGATTCATCGGGTAGATAGAGGTCCTCCTCGCAGACCGCAATCACTTTCTCTCGGCTGTTGGCCTTGGTGCGCTCGATCTTGGAAAGAAGGACCTGGGCATAGTATTGATTTCGAACTACGTTATGAGCTTCAGCCGGCATCTTCATTCCCTTGAGAATGTCCACGGAGCGATTGAAGATTGGGCCGATACTTGAGGCCAGCTTATTGACCATCATGAAATCGACATCTCCCATCGGGACAACAACGACCTTGGATTTCAACTGCTTGTCCTCATGGTCTCAGTCGATCCTACTCTGCGGAGAAGAAACGTGATGTCGAGCCTGAACTGGAAATCTTGATTTCGGTCTTCCTCGCGCATCGGGGACACCAACCAACGAAGGCGGTCTCCTGCGCGTTCAGGTAGATGCGACTGTAGATCTGGCAACAGCGAAAGTGAACACCCACAAATGGGCGTCTGCGCTGACTTTGATGTTCAGCAGTTTTCACAAAAGAAATATACGAAATCCGATCGCAAAGAAAAGATTGAAACGGCGGGGGTCAGAGCGGCGCGGTTGAAGCCAGGAGCTCACTCATTATCTGAGCTGACGACGAGGAGCCGAGACGGGTGGCGCCGGCACTGAGGAGAGCTCGGCAATCGCTGAGTGTTCGGATGCCCCCCGATGCTTTCACTTCGATCGCCCCTCGCGTGGCCTCCACGAGAGTGCGAACCTGCTCAACAGTAGCGCCTCCGAAGAATCCCGTGGAGGTCTTGACGAATTGTGCTCCACCGTTGATAACTGCCTTCGTGGCGTTGACTTGTTGCACAACGGACAGTTTGCCGGCCTCAATGATCACTTTGAGTAATACACCCTGAGGCAGACTGCGGCGAACCTCGCCGATCTCGGACTCAACCTCAGAGAATCGATTAGAGCACAAGAAGCCGATATTGGCGACCATGTCGATTTCCGCGGCACCGTCTCCGACTCCTGCCATTGCCTCGGCAACTTTGATGTTCGTTCGGGTGGCACCAAGAGGAAAGCCGGCTACGGTCAGAACCTTGACACGAGAACCTCGCAACGCTCCAATGGCTATTTCAACCCAGACAGGATTGACAGCAACAGAGTAGAAATCATGCTCAACTGCTTCATGACAGAGAGTGAGGATCGAATTCTCGGTGACATCGGAATGTAGCGAAGCGTGATCGAAACGGCGGTTGAGCTGGTGAAGAACGGATGCCACGGTTATATCGCTCGTTACCTGATACTTCTCAAGAATGAGATGCCGCCCAACGAGCCCGGGAGGTCGAAGAGATCAGCTATCGTCGAGCCGAGATCGGAGAACGTGGAACGTGTCCCCAGGTTCACGCCTTCTTGGGCTTGCTGGCCATACACCAGCAACNNGCCATACACCAGCAACGGGACATACTCACGGGTGTGGTCGGTCGAATGTTTGAGGGTTGGATCGCATCCGTGGTCCGCAGTTAGGATCAGCAAATCGGTCTCCCTCAGGCTGTCGAGCAGGACGCCAAGCTCTACGTCGAACCCCTCGAGGGCCCGCGCGAAACTGGTTTCATCGTTGCGGTGTCCCCAGAGCTGGTCGAAATCGACCAGGTTGGCGAACAGGAGCTCGTGTTGGTCGTCGCTTCGTACGCACCTCAGTATGGCTGTCATGACCTCGGCGTTGTTTGCAGTCTTAACGGCAGCCGTAATACCCTGTCCTGCGAATAGATCATAGATCTTGCCGATCGCGAGCACACTTCTGCCGGACCGCACCATCAAGTCGAGTACTGTGTCAGAGGGGGGGAGGCGTGAGAAGTCCTTGCGTCTTGCGGTTCGCTCGAAGTGACCCGGCGAACCGATAAAAGGGCGCGCTATCACCCGTCCAACATTGTATGGCCCCGACAACATTTCGCGCGCGATAGAACAGATTTCATACTGGCGCTCAATTGGGAAGATGTCTTCGTGCGCAGCCAGTTGAAACACGGAATCGGCTGACGTATAGAGGATCATTGCCCCGGTCTTCACGTGCTCTTCCCCGAGTCGTTCAATAATCTCAGTCCCACTGGCAGCGATGTTTCCAATGGTCGTGACCTGGGCGCAACGCTCGAATTCGCGCACCAGCTCTGCAGGAAAGCCATTCGGGAAGAGCGGAAAGGGTTCATTCAATAGTACCCCCGCCATTTCCCAATGACCGGTGGTAGAGTCCTTCCCCGGAGACAGTTCGGCCATCTTTCCGTACGAAGCAAGAGGTTTCCGAGTTGACGGAATTCCCGCGATTTCGACGATGTTTCCGAGGCCAAGCTTCTCCATGTGCGGCATGCGCAGCCCATTTACAGAACGGGCAACATTGGGAATGGTTGCCGCGCCGGAATCACCGTAGGCTGAGGCGTCAGGGAGCGCACCGACGCCGCACGCGTCAAGAACGACGAGGATCACACGCTTGAAACTCATAAACTGAAAGTAGGATTCTGCCAGGAGCGTGTAAACAAAAAGGTGACAATTGAGATCGGACTAACGTGTCAGACCTTCTTGCGTTCCTTCAGGGTCACCGTAGAACTCATGTCGAGAGAGACTCGATACTTGATCATTTTCCCCGCTCTCAGCTTCTGACGCTCACCATCGACGACCCAGCGTTCAGTCTGCTCGATGAGCTGACCCTCGGCAAGGGCGAAGTGCATGACACCAGTCAATTCGATGTGGTCGACACCTGAGCGCCGAGCCGTATCGGAGGAGATCTCCTTGACAGGGATGATCAGGTTTCCCTTGTAGGACACTGCCGCGCATTCGTATCCGAGACGATCACCAAATCCAGTCAGCTCGAACGAGGTAGAAGCCTGAGTTGGTTGACTGTCTATTACTACGTCAGAGGATTGGGTCCACTTGGTTCCGACCTTGACCAGCTGATCAGGAAATACGGGCGCCCCCTGCTGATAGAAGTCCTCAATGTATGCCGCGGTTGCGCTATCGATTTCCGGGGAGAATTCAATGTCGATGACCTTGCCGTTCGGCTTGATGAAGATAACAAGCTCCCGCTTCCCCCTGACAGTATCAACAACTGAGGAGTCCTTTTCGGCAGGGACAACGTAGTCCCAGCTGTCACGCTCCTGAATTTCAGCGGTCGAGTCGGGGAGCACACGGCGCACTGTTTGCTCGATCCGGATGGCGATTTCGGTATTGCCACGGGTGATAACCGAGTCCCCCTCCGTGACTTTGAAACTTCGTTTTGTGGCTTGATCGTAGGTCATTTTGAGTCCGGAATCGAACTTGTATCGCAACATGACCTGTCTTTCGACCGAGTTACAACCACAAATCAGAACGGCGATCGTGGCAGTGATCAGGATTATTCGGTAAGGAGTTCCGTGCATGATCATTGGCTCCGACTACCGTCCGCGAAGGGGATGGGTTACAGGAAAGGAATAGAGACCGGCAAACCGTCCGAGTGAACTCGGAGCACCAACCAGAAGGGCACCGAGATTGATATTCTGTTCCTCGACAACGGTCATGATAGCTTTTCGGTCCGAGCCCAGGTAACTGTGCATTGATGCGGCCACGAGGATTGGCGCTCTGGCTCCGGAGTTTTCCGATCGAATTGGGCGGTACTGCCTTCCTATCATCACGGCAGAAAATAGGAGTGTTAAAGAGATCACGCAAGTGATCAAAGCACGGGTGAATGACTGTCGCAATTCGGGGGAAGCAGCGCTGACAGCTGACCGGGTTAGTTCAGTCTGCACATTCTCGGTCGTTTTGGCGAGTATGATCGGGGTAACGTCCTCCCAATATCGGGCTCCGGGATCGGCTGCGGGCATCTGCCCGAGAAACTCCTTCAGTCGGACGCTGTTCTCGTACTCTGCACGACAGTCCGGGCAGGTGTTCAGATGATTTCGGAGCTGCTCGGCGTCAGCAGCGAGCAACTCATTGTCTATAAAGTCTGCCAAGAGCGACAGGGCAAAGCGGCAGGTCATTATTACTCCTTTGCGTTGAGTCGCCTGGTCAATAGTTTCCGCAATTTGATACGCGCGATGTGGAGATTCGAGCGACCGTGGCCTCCGGACAACCGAGAGGNNATGTACGCGATCTCGGGCTTGGTGTACCCCTCGATGTCATGCAAGATCGCGGTCATCTTCTGCCTCGGCGGCAACTGATCCAGCGCCTGTGTGATCTCCCTCATAATAGCTCTGTCCTCGAATAACTCATCGGGGGTTCGAACGCGCCGTGATAATTCCATTTGAATATTCCCGGGAAGCATCTCAGGGCTGTCTGCGATGCTGGCGTGTCCTTTTCGCTTTCGAAGAAGGTCGATAGCGTAGTTGGTCGCAATCCGCACGATAAACGAGGCAAAGCTGGTTACATGAATTAGCTCCTTTTGCTTCTTATGGACACGGACAAACGTTTCCTGTACGACCTCGTCGGCATCCAAATGGTTTCCCAACAGGCGAAAAGCAACTGAATACACCTTCCTTTGGTAAAGCTCAACAAGCTCAGCAAACGCTTGACGATCGCCGCCGACAAAACTCTCCAGAAGCTCCGGTGTTGTTCGTTTCATACCTCGCCGGCGACACAGTTTCCATACTGTTTAGACGGATATTCGATCAAAATGTTCAAGTCGAGAGAAATCGATTGACGCGCCATAGCGTCAAGCTTATGCTTACCAGCCAAGTTGTCAATCTTTTTTTGCACAACGACTTAGCGGATAGAAAGAAAGTAGTGGATAGCTCTCTTCGATCTCATCGATACAGATTTTTCACGGTCGGAGCCCTGGGGACTTTCATGGCGACCTTCGATGGCTCGATCCTGAACGTGGCGCTTCCCACGATCTCCGAGAGTCTCAACTGCTCGGTCGATCTTGTCGCCTGGGTCGTGTTGTCATATTCATTGACCCTGATATCTCTAATGCTTGCCTTCGGGGCCTGGACAGAGAGCAAAGGCTACGCCTTCGCCTATAAGTTCGGCTATATCTTCTTCTTTGTCGGATCGCTAATCTGTGCCACCAGCTGGACTATTCACGGTTTGATTCTTGGCCGCGTCGTGCAGGCTATCGGCACTGCCATGTTCGCCGCCATCGGCCCGGGGATGGTCTCAGCAGTGTTCCCGCCCAATGAGCGAGGGAAGGGAATAGGCATGATGGTCATGATGGTGGCCGCGGGGTTCATGGTCGGACCGCCAGTGGGGGGATTTCTGCTGAGTCTCTTTTCCTGGCGATCGATTTTCCTGATCAATTTTCCGATCGCGATCTTCGGCCTCTATCTTGTGTATCGCTACTTCAAGCTCTTGCCGGTACCGAGTCACGGGCGCAAAGTGCCTGTCCCGGGAGCGGTGGCGATCTCGCTCACGCTGGTGACAGGTATCTTCGCGCTGAAGCTCATCGACAATCATGCGCTGTCCGATCCGCGAGTATGGGGTTTGGCTGTGTTTTCGGCAGTCTGTCTGGCTGTGTTCATTTTCATCGAATCCAAACCGGAGCACGCCCTGATTGGTTTCAGGATATTTAGGAACCGCCAATTTACGACCTCGATTCTGGCGCAATCTGCACACTTCATCGCGTCGTCGGGAGTCTTTATTTTGATACCGTTCTACCTGGAACGGGTAAAGGGATTTGAGCCAAAGCATGTCGGCCTGTATCTGATCATCCTGCCGGTGCTGATGTTCATCTTGTCCCCTCTCGCGGGGAGACTGTCAGACCGGATCGGGTATCGATTGCTGACAACGGCAGGGATGCTCATGACGGCCTTTGGCTTGTAC
>CXWL01002423.1_pt1 | contig 14308 bp, 15 predicted proteins | sample 590931 | NCBI WGS metagenome assembly CXWL01 (sample SAMEA3498368, study PRJEB10139) | groundwater metagenome | biome: water well; material: biofilm material | place: Germany | collected 2015-04-27 | reverse complement strand
ACAAACAATAATAACAAAGCGACGAAAATGGGCAACATGAAACGGTTATCGAACAACTGGTTGTGTTTTTCGAGGGAATGCGCATGTCAATAGACGCTCCATTCGTCACAGCTTCGCGCCGGTTGATATCGACGATACAACCACTGTCACGATGGTCCGTCAACGATGCAACAAACCGGCAAAAGCTATCCTCTCGCTTTTTCATTGCGCATTTTGATCCCGATACTGAGCGCCTGTTCAGGCATGAGCGTCAAACTGAATCCCTGAACACCCTAAAAATGGCGCTATTACTGGGCGCCAGCGGATTTCTGGCATTTATTGTTTTAGATTTGGTTTATGCAAGATTATCGCTTAGCGAAATGATCGGCCGTTTGTTGGTAGTGCTGGTGCTGGGTTATTTATTTTTGGACCTGCATAATCACGCAAAGCCTGAAAGCCGGATTAATATCGTTTCTAAGCTCAGTGCGATTCTTTCAGTCGCCGAACTTCTCGCCATACTGCTGGCGGAAGGAAATCCGATGTTCTATTCGGAAATCTGGGTGGGTGTTTTGCCGATTTATTTCTTCACCTATGGGCAAATGTTTATGACACTTGCCGAAACCCTGTTGTTTGGTATTGTGGCGATGATGGCTTTGCCTTTCAGTGGCTATTTAGTCGGCGTAGGCAATTCTGAACTCACTTCATCTACCTTGATATTGCTGATCGTCAATGTGTTTGGATTTTGCACACGTAAAAAACTGGAAACCGATGCGCGCAATCTATTTCAGGAGCGCCGCAAAGCCGAGCGTTCATCGGAAAACAAAACGCTGTTTTTAAAGCAAATGAGCCACAATCTGCGTCAGCCTTTGCAGGCACTAAGCTGTTATGCTTCGGTAATGGACGCCGCATTTGCCTACGAACCTGATAACTTATTGAAGCCACTAGTCGGCAAGATGGGCTTTGCCATCGATCAACTCAATGAAGCCTTCAATCACGTTCTCGATATCGCCAATCTGGAAACCGGCCAGCAGATCCCTTTTGTGACTACCGTCGACATCAATGTGCTGTTGGCAGCATTGGAAGATCAGTACGCGCCGCAAGCCGCCAGGCGCGGTTTGAAGCTGACGGTCCGCTTGCGTACTGATCCACCCTATACTGTCTATAGCGATGCCTCCTTTTTAAGGCAAATCATCGGCAATCTGATTGATAATGCCATCAAATACACCATCCGGGGCCGGATTCTGGTCAAAACGGTTAAAACCGGCGGCAATAGGCTTAGATTGCATGTTTGCGATACCGGCATTGGCATCACCGAAGAACAGGCACAAAATATCTTCAAGGGGTTTTATCGCGGCCATCGCCGCTTTCAGGATCAGGTGGTTTACGGCATGGGCATCGGTTTGTCCTATGTGCTGAAAGCCGTAAAATACTTACCCGATCATACGATCACTTTTAATTCTATACCCAACCGAGGCAGCAATTTTCGCCTGACCCTGCCTCTTGCTGTTGAATTGCCGGCTTGTAAAACACTGTTAAATCAGTCAAGAAGAGATCTGGCAGGCACTTTCATTTATCTGGTCGATGACGATCCGCAAGTATTGACTGCACTGTCTGAACAATTAAATGGCTGGGGCTGTCTGGTGCAAAAAGCCGGTTCTCTGCGTGAAACCCTCGCTGCTCTCGGTGAAAATTTGCGGCCGCCGGATTTACTGATTACCGATTTTTATCTGGAAGACAATGAAACCGCGCTCGATATTATTGCCGCCATCGAAGCCGATTCCGGCCCGGTGCCGGTGCTGATTTTGTCCGCTCACGCTATTTCGGCTGAAGACAAGGCCAGATTCAGTGAAACGACACTGCTGCTCCGTAAACCAGCGAGTTCGGCTGTGTTGATGGAAATGATGGCAAAGGCGATGGGGAAATAGCAAATCAATTCCCAACTCCCGGCCGCCCAAACACAATCCCTTTCTCAAACACCTTAACCAGCAGCTCAGTCCGTTTGCTGACAGCAAATTTCTGAAAAATAGGCCGCAGATGATTCTTCACGGTCTGCTCTTCAATGCCCAGTTTCCGGGCTATTTCCTTGTTGCACTTGCCTTGAACCACCCAGCCGAGTACCTCAAACTCGCGCGGCGTCAAACCCAAACTTGATGGGCTGGATATTGGACGAATCCCGATACTGACAGATTCCTTTGAGGCACTTAAGGCTGTTGGCCCTACCACCGAAGCCGGCAAATAAACCTTGCCTGACAATACATCCTGCAATGCATCAGCAAACACCTGCCGGGAAACCGTCTTGGCAATAAATCCCATCGCACCCAGCCGTAAAGACTCAAACACCAGTTCCCTGTCATCAAGACCTGAAAACATCACCACACACAGATTCGGAAACTCTTCCCGTATTTCTCGCAATCCCGCCAGCCCATCCTTATCCGGCATTTGAATATCCAGCATGACCATATTTAAAGGTGTAGTCCGGGCAATCCCCAAACCCGCATCAACCGTTTCCGCTTCAAATACCTGCAATTCAGGCAATATCTGTTTCAGCAGACAGGCAAGGCCATCTCGGGCACAGAAATGATCGTCGATGTGGAGGGCGTTCATGGGGTTGAAGCCTCAGGGTTGGATGATAGCAGGTTATTGTACCGGGAATTGGTGTGGCTGGAATATTGGCCGCTTCTTCCGGATGGGGTGCCGACAAAATAGTAACAAAATGGATTCAAATCTTCCTTATTTGGTTACAAGCTATATGGAGGAATATCGAAACTTCCCGAATCAAACAACCGTTGATATATTTTATTAAACCACACAACTCCGTGTTTATCGAGATATAGGATATACGCTTGCCAATAAATGCAGTGAAGGTGCGATATGTAGATCTTTAAAACTGTAGGGGTTAAATCGTTAGCGGAAACCCAGCATAATGCTTGCAAATGCTGGGTTTCACGTTGTTCAACCTAGCCTACTTGGCTGGATCTGTTTTTACATTCGATCCAGAAACAATCGAAGTACCGCTTGGCGTTGATGTAATTGTTGTTGGGCTCAGGTTTTTGGTTAAATCGACGAGCGCCTTGATACTTTGATCAGAAATCCCAGTCGTTTTAAGGTTTTTAGCAAACTCCTCCTGCGCTTTCAATACAAACGGAATCTCGGCTTTGAGTGCCTCTACCGCTTTTGCAAAATAAAACATTTTCATTGAATTGTAGTCATTTACATAAACCTCTATTTCTTGAGTGCCAGGTGATTTGTTACGCTGGTTCACTGAAAAGCCGTCTTGGGCTAAATCTTTTTTTATGTCTTGGTTAACGTCGTCAAGTTTTATCTTTACAGGCTGACCAACGGGTTCTAGGTTTTTATCATTGTTAGGATACCAGCCATTCATCCGGTCGATACAATGACTGTGGATAGCATCCCTATATAATTGTAGAGATTGCGTTCTGTAGATTAGAGGGGTAATTTGTGTAATAGCAGCCCTGGTATAATCATTGGACAGAGTTCCATTTATTCCTGTTTTAGGCTCTGTCACAGCTAATTTTAGGGCATCAGAAACTGCGGAGGCAAGAGCCTCACCAACATCGGGAGATGGCTCTGCGCAGGTTGTCATTTTTTGTTTTACCCAGCCATCTTCTTTTACGTTAACTAACACCATCCTTCTACTTGCGGTAGCGGCATTGGTAAATACCATATTTGCATCCTGCCAAAACCAAGTAAAAGGATTTGCAACTACCCCCTCTATACTTGGGTTTGTATCACGGTGTGCAAAGTAAGAAATACCGCATCCACTTAAGAGAAAGGGGATCATTAATAGCAATATTTTTCTGAACATAACTAAATCCTTACTGTGGGGGGCTGAAATCCAAGGTTAAGAATATGGGCATTAGGAGCAAAGGGACGAAAATCCCAGCATGCGCTTTTTTAAAACTATTAATCCAAATATTAATTCGCTCTAAAAAAAGCTTTCGTTCTGTTGCAATTTATTGTGAAAGGAAAAACTTTTGAGTTCAATAGTACTTATGTACCAGTTACAACATACAATGGGGTAAGGTAAGATCCCCATTAAATCCTACACAAATAAGGCGCATTCATCTTGCTTACCTTTTTGATATCCCTAGGCATTAGTTACAATGATATTCTCACATCATATGAGTGAAAAATCTGACAGCAATCAAGCAGTGAAATGCTTATCCTTGATTAAGTTTAATTATTTTTGGACTACACAAATGACTTGGCTTAGAGCATATTTGCATTGCGAGTTATACAGGCTGTTAGCTCGTTGGGTTGAAGCGTTGGCGGAAACCCAGCTTAATGCNNTCAATTCGGATAGACTGCTTCCCGAAGGGCATATCATTAGAGAAGTCAATTTGAGCGATGATTCGACTATAAGAACAATTGAACTTAAAGACTTGCTCAAAGAACTGTCGGGCAAAAGAATATGCCTGCTCGTGCATGGTTATAATAATGAACATGAGGAGGTTCGAGAAGCGTATGAAATTATTGAAAAGAACATCAACCGAATTTTACCTGAAGGGTATGATGAAGTTATAGGTTACAGTTGGCCAGGTGGCGACCAAAAATTAGAATGGTGGGATGCCAAATCGAGGGCTAATGCCGTGGCACGTCGATTCCGGATTCTTTTAGAACAACTAAGCCAAAAAACAATAATTGATCTTATTTCACACAGCCTCGGAGCTAGGGTTTCGTTGAAAGCAATGAAAGAAGCGTCTTCATTGCTTGTCCAGAATTATTATTGTATGGCCGCCGCAGTAGATAATGAAAGTCTTGAGCTAGATCAAGAGTTTTACCTGGCGTTGAATTCGGTCGCTAACCTTTTTGTGATGCATTCCGTACGCGATGAAGTTCTGAATTTAGCCTATGGTACGGTTGAATTTGATACTGCTTTGGGCTTATTTGGCCCCGAAGACGTAAGGCAAGTACAGATATCGCTTAAGAACGTATTTGTTGCCAACTGTAAACGGGTTGTTACTCACCACGGTGGCTATAAACGAAGCGAAGCCGTTTATAACTATATAGCTAAAACACAAGTAAAAAAACCTGTCAAATTTGTAACTCTTTAATTCTACTTTGTCAGATTCCATGTTAACTATTTTCCAAGATCGTCATTCCGGCAGGGATTGCCGGAATCCAAGCTCCATGGATGGATTTGAGCTTGCCATCCATGGCACTGGATACCCGCTTCCCGGCGAGTATGACGAGCCTGTTCATAATCTGACAAAGTAGAATTAATTCGCGAATTGATACAGGGCAATGACAAAGAAGCAGGGGCTTAGCTAGGCTGGGTTTCACATTGTTTAACCCAACCTTGACTAATCCGGCAGTAATTTCAATTGATCTTGAAAAGGAGGAAACATGTTGAGCAGCACGGTTCTGGATGTCGCCATTGGCATGGTTTTTTGCTATGCATCGCTGGCACTGATCACGAGTTCAATTTATGAAGCGATTGCATCGCAATTAAGCTTTCGATCGAAAACCCTGTTTGCAGGCATTCAAAATCTTCTTAATGCCAAGAGTAAAGAGGATAACAGCCTGATTCTGGGCGTTTACAATCATGCCCTGGCTTGTCCTTTCGGGGAAGGGGTGGCTAAAAGGATTGAAGACCTGAAGTATAAGCCGTCTTACATGGATTCAAAACATTTTGCATTAGCCTTGATAGATACCATTCAGCCTGCTGCTGCCGGTTTTGAACAGTTGGGCGGACATATAAAAGCCATCAAAAACGATCAAATCCGGCAAATGTTGGGTGAGATGTATGACAGGTCGGATGGTAAAATTGAAAATCTGCAAGCCTCGCTGGCGACCTGGTTTGATAACGGCATGGACCGCTTGTCAGGGTCTTATAAACGGCAGGCGCAACGCTGGTGTTTTGTCATTGCGTTTGCGCTGGCGGTCATTTTTAATATCGACAGCTTTCACCTGTTTAAAACGCTGTGGCAGCATCCGGCTCTAATCACTCAGTTAAGCGTCAATCAATCCTCAGAATTCGCGCTCAGTGCACTGGAAAGCCTGCCGATTGGCTGGCAGGACAAGACATTGGCAGAAGGTTGGCATACGCTTCTAACTTCACCGAATATGATAGCCGGGTGGTTTGTAACGGCGTCATCGTCTCTGTTTGGCGGTCCATTCTGGTTTGATTTGCTAAAAACGCTGATCAATCTGCGTGGAACAGGCATGAAACCCAAGCTGTCGGCAGAAACGGCTGCCAGTCAGGAAAAGTAAACTCCAGTAGCCCCGAAATTAGCCTGGAAATTGACCTTCTCTGCAAAGAGAAGGTCTTGTCATTACCGGTTAAGCAGTAGTTATTGAGTTTTTTAACCACCTGACCAACCTCAATAAACGTTATTTCCTTTTCCTGTTCGAATCAATTGAACTTTCAGAATCTGAAATTTAGATTCAGCGGAAAATGCAGCCAGCCAAGGTGATTGCGCCGGGCTTTCTGTGCGGCTCGTCTTTGCAAGCGTCTTTCGCCGTAGACCATTCGAATGATCTCTTTTTTGGCTTCCAGCCAGTCATTCAGATCTTGTCCAGGACCGAAGTTGCGTTTTTCGGCCCGATAATAGGCGGCTTCGGCAATCATGGCATCCAGATTAACGGAAACCGGTTCAGGGGACGTGGGCCCCGCAAAACCAAATTTGACCAGATTGATAAAATCCAGCGGAGAGTTGCCCTTGATGCCGATTTCAGTAGGCTCCAGCTCCTTTATTGTTCCGAAAATTCGGTCCCAGATGGATAGGATTGCACCGTAATTGCTGTCGTGCTCACTACGTTGCACGGAATGATGAGTGCGATGCAGGTAAGGCGTGATAAACACCAGACCAAGCCATTTCTCGGCCTTGAATGCAATATTGGTGTGATGCAGCATGACAAATAAGGTCGTTGCTATTTCACTGACCAGTACAATGAGTTCATCGATGCCCATGACAATAATCAACAGGGCCTTCAGCACATGCGTAAACAACAATTCTACGATGTGTAAACGAAATCCGGTAGAAACATTCAGAGAAGGATCGTTGTGATGGACCCTGTGAAATAGCCACAGGCCATCAAAGCGATGGCAAAGCTTGTGCCAGCCATACAATAACAGGTCGATGGCTAAAAAAGACAGGATAACTTTGCCGGCCGGATCTTGAACATAGCTTAACAGACCAGAAAAAAAATGATGTCTGGCGATTAGAAGCAGGGATGTAGCAGACAACAGCGACATGATCAGACTGTTAAATATGAACAGACTGAAATTGGTCTGGTAGGACTGCCGCAGCATCCTTTTCGACAATTTTATTTTCGGCGCATGTTGTTCCAGTACGGACAAAATGCCAAACGCTGTAACCAGAATAAAAAGTGTTAATGCGGCAGGACGAAATGGCCGGCCATGTCCAGTGGAGCTGTTGCAGTATTGTTGCAGATAATAGTTTATTTAACATTGGAGTTACCTCACTTCATGTTGATGAAACCAATCAGAACAGTTTCTAACATAATCATCGGATATGACGTGGTGATGACGATGTTACGTTTAAATTATTCACAATCGATTACATCTTGGTTGAGTCTGCGGATTTTTCAAGATAGTGATAAAAACCCAACAAACTCTTGATTTAATAAAAGCAAACTTCACGCCAAAAATGGTTTAACAATTCACCTGACGTTGAAAAAATTTAACATCTGCTTTCTTAAGGCTTGATTATAGTGATCTTTTACTTTTGTAAATTTTAGAAAAAGAGAGCCTTATTCAATTTGAAAACAGAAAATATTTGTTCAAGTCAGCGGAATTATTGCGGTGGATCGGTGCGATAAGCTGTTTATTTTGCACCAAATAGGCTTATAAATTCTGTTATTGTTTCTTATATATTGATAGTTTGTCTATCCTACAATAAAACAAAAAATCGCAGCTTCCGCGGGCTTGTTTATCCGAAAATACGGATGGTCAGTCGGCCTGGGAACATACAACTGAAGCAGGATTGTTTTGTCACATCTGATATGTCAAGCAATGCGGGCTTTCAATCCGTTTCTGGGTGGTTTATAGGAAATCACTACTGAACAACTGAATTTCAAAAGCAATTAACAAGCGTCCTAGCTTGATTGCCTCTGTAACTCGATTGCATAGGTGATCTGTTTTAGAGGATAATGGAACATTGAATTCAAATAATTATGTCTGATTAATTGACTTTGTAACACGCTTTCAGCTTGCTGATGACGCAGAAATGTAAGTTTTGGAATATGCCATGAAAAAAACCATGTACGAAAAAATTTGGGACAGTCATTTAGTTGTGGAGGCCGAAGGTCAGGCTCCATTAATCTATGTTGACCGTCATTTGATGCATGAAGTAACCAGTCCTCAAGCATTCGAAGGTTTGCGGCTGGCTGGCCGTAAAGTGCGCAATCCGCACAGCATATCTGGCGACTATGGACCATTGTGTGCCGACCAAAAATCGCGATTTGCCGATTGCTGATCCGATTGCCAAAAAACAGATCGAAGTCATGGCTGACAACTGCCGTGATAACGGCTTAAATCTCTATGACATGAAAAACCCCAACAATGGCGTGATTCATGTGGTTGTGCCTGAACATGGTTTCGTGCATCCCGGTATGGTAGTGGTTTGCGGCGATAGTCACACGGCAACTCATGGTGCCTTTGGCGCATTGGCCTTTGGTATTGGCACGTCCGAAGTCGAACATGTCATGGCGACCCAGACTTTGCCGCAGAAGAAATCCAAAACGATGCTGGTTCAGGTAAACGGTCAATTAAACAAATATTCGTCAGCAAAAGATATTGCGCTGGCCATTATCGGTAAAATCGGTACCGCAGGCGGAACCGGCTATGTCATCGAATATGCAGGCGATGCGATAAAAGCCCTGACGATGGAAGGTCGTATGACGCTGTGCAACATGGCGATTGAAGCCGGTGCCAGAGCAGGCTTGGTTGCTCCAGATGAAAAAACTTACGAGTATCTGAAAGGCCGTGAATTTGCACCTGCGGGTAAAAATTGGGATTTGGCGCTGGCTTACTGGAAGAGCCTGCCTAGCGATGACGGCGCAGTTTTTGATGCAATCATAACACTGGATGCCGCCGATATAGCGCCGCAAGTCTCCTGGGGCACTTCGCCGGAACAGGTGATTGGCGTCAATGGTTTGGTGCCGGCTCCTGAAAGCTTTGACAGCGAATCAAAACGCAAAGCCTGCGAAAGTGCGTTGGCCTATATGGGTTTAACCCCCAACACCAAAATAACCGATATCCCGGTTGATTTTGTTTTTATCGGATCCTGCACCAATGGCCGTATCGAAGACTTCCGGATTGCTGCGGAAGTCGCAAAGGGTACCAAAGTAGCACCCGGTGTAACAGCCATTGCTGTACCAGGTTCTTATCATGTTAAAAAACAGGCGGAAAACGAAGGGCTGGACAAGATCTTTATCGATGCCGGCTGGGAATGGCGCGATCCGGGTTGTTCCATGTGTCTGGCCATGAATGGCGATGAACTGAAAAAAGGTCAGCGCAGTGCCTCCACGTCCAACCGGAATTTCGAAGGCCGTCAGGGCAAAGGCGGACGTACGCATCTGGTTTCGCCCGCAATGGCCGCAGCCGCCGCAGCCGCAGGCCATTTTGTCGATATTCGCACCTTATAAAGCAGATAATTTTATGGAACCTTACAAAAAACACGAAAGCATTGCCGCGTTGATGAACCGCAGTAATGTCGATACCGATCAGATTATCCCTAAGCAGTTTCTAAAGCGTGTTGAACGCAGCGGTTTCGGCAAGCATCTGTTTCATGATTGGCGTTTTAATGATGACGGCAGCGACAACCTCGAATTTGAACTTAACAAGCCGGTTTTCAAAGGCGCTAAAATTTTGGTGGTTGGTGACAACTTCGGTTGCGGCTCGTCACGCGAACACGCGCCTTGGGCCATTGCCGATTATGGCTTTAATACCATCATCTCGACCAGTTATGCCGATATCTTTTTCAACAACTGTTTCAAAAACGGTATCCTGCCGATCAAGGTTGAAAAAGCGCAGCTGGACGGTCTGATGGCTGAAATTGCGTCGAATGAAGGCGTGCGTTTTGTCGTCGATCTTGAAAACCAGCAAGTGACAACGCCTGGTGGTAACGGTTTTTCTTTCGAAATCGATCCGTTCCGTAAGGGCAATCTGCTCAGCGGTCTGGACGATATTGGTTTGACCTTGAAACATATCGACAAGATAACCCAGTACGAGGAAAAACATAAACAGACTTACCCTTGGCTTTGGGCCTGACTAAAAAGGATTGCTTGAAGCAGACGAAGCCGATGAAAGTTCAACTCGATGAAAGGGCTGTGGCAGGCAAAACAGAGTCCGGAAGTATTCAATTAATGGACACGACTTTACGGGATGGCGAGCAAACGCAGGGCGTTTCATTTACGCCATCCGAAAAAGTCAATATTGCCAAAGCGCTGTTGCAATCGCTTCGGGTTGATCGTATCGAAGTCGCTTCTGCGCGGGTTTCGCAAGGTGAAAAGGAAGCGGTAACCAGCATTAACCAGTGGGCGCAGCAGGAAGGTTTTGACGGCCGTGTCGAAGTTCTGGGATTCGTTGATCATACCCGCAGCGTCGACTGGATACTGGAGACCGGCGGCCGCGTCATCAATTTGCTGACCAAAGGCAGCGAAAAACATTGCCGCGAACAGTTAGGCAAAACCCTTGCCCAGCATAGCGATGACATTCTTAGAACAGTTGCTTACGCTTTATCGAAAGGCTTGAGAGTCAATGTGTATCTTGAAGACTGGTCCAATGGCTACAAGGACAGCCCGGACTATGTGTTTGAGTTGATGGAAAACTTGAGACAGGCCGGAATCAGTCATTTCATGCTGCCGGATACGTTGGGTGTTTTGTCGCCGGAAGAGGTCTTTAGCAGTCTCAGCGATATGTGCAAGCGATATCCGGAACTCAATTTCGATTTTCATCCGCATAATGATTACGGCCTGGCTACGGCCAATGTGATGGCAGCGGTGCGCGCAGGTATCAACACCATACACTGCACGATAAACTGCCTGGGCGAGCGGGCCGGTAATGCATCGCTTGCCGAAGTGGCGGTGGTTCTGCGCGACAAAATGAACAAACAGCTTTCCATTGATGAGCGTCATCTGGTTCGTATCAGCAATATGGTTGAAAATTTCTCCGGTAAGCGCGTCGCGGCCAATGCACCTATCATCGGCGCCGATGTGTTTACGCAAACCGCCGGTATCCATGCCGACGGCGATCACAAAGGCGGACTCTATAAAACCAAACTGGGCCCGGAACGCTTTGCCCGTATCCGTAGTTATGCATTGGGTAAAATGAGTGGTAAAGCCTCGCTAAAGAAAAATCTGGAACAGCTGGATCTGGAATTATCGGAAGAAAACCAGAAAAAAGTGCTGGAGCGCATTGTCAGTCTGGGTGATTCAAAACAAACCATAACAACCGATGATCTGCCTTTTATCATTGCCGATGTGTTGGAAAGCAAGAGTTACCAGCATATCAAATTGCTCAACTGCTCCATTACCAGCGGGCTTGATCTGGAATCAACCGCCAGCATCCGTGTGAATGTCGATGGCACACGGCATATCGCTTCCGGTTCCGGCAATGGCGGATTTGATGCGTTTATTGATGCCATTTCCAAAGTAATGGAATCGCACGATTATAAACTGCCTGCTTTGGCCGATTATGAAGTCAGAATTCCCAAGGGCGGTCATACCGATGCTTTGACCGAGTGTGTGATTACCTGGGCCTGTGACGGTGAATTGCGAAAAACCCGCGCAGTGCATTCCAATCAGGTATTTGCCGGTGTTTTGGCAGCCCTTAAGCTCATCAATATGCAGTTGCACGAACAGTCTCTGGAACTCAACAAAGGTTGATATATGTCTAATTCAAATCGTCTTGTGGTGCTCGATACCGAAACCACCGGTTTGAATCCGCAGGAAGGTCATCGCATCATCGAAATCGGTTGCGTCGAACTGATCAACCGCCGCCTGACCGGCAATCGCTTTCATGTTTATATCAATCCGGACCGGCTGATCGATGCCGGCGCCATCGAAGTCCACGGCATCAGCAATCAATTCCTGGATGACAAGCCGCGATTTAAGGATGTAGTCGACGATTTCATAACCTTTGTCCGCGGTGCCGAACTGGTCATCCATAATGCACCGTTTGATGTCGGTTTCATCAATCACGAATTATCGCTGCTTAAGAACAGCAACGCAAAAATCGAGGATTACAGCTCGGTTTTCGACACGCTGGCCTATGCCAGAAAAAAGCATCCGGGCCAACGGAACAGTCTGGACGCACTCTGTAAACGCTATGGCATCGATAACAGTCACCGGGAATTACACGGTGCGTTACTGGATGCTGAAATTCTGGCTGATGTCTTTCTGTTAATGACCGGCGGACAGTTTTCGTTATTGGACGAAGACCAGGCCGGCACAGAAGAACAAAATACAACTCAGGAAGTCAGGCAATTAGCGGCTAATCGTCCTGCCCTGAAAATCATTCATTGCAATGATGAAGAACTAAAGGCTCACGAACTGCGTTTACAGGCGATCGAAAAAGCCGGCGGCGCTTGTGTCTGGAATCGTTAGTGGACTGGCTGTTGATCTGATTGAATGCTAACGAACCATGTATAAACTCCATTTTTATGTACCCGAAACGCATCTCGAGGTAGTCAAAAACGCGTTGTTTGCCAAAGGTGCAGGACGCTACAAAGCCTACGATCAATGCTGCTGGCAGGTGCTTGGCCAGGGCCAGTTCAGGCCTTTGCAAAACAGCCGGCCCTATCAGGGACGATTAAATCAACTGGAAACCGTGGCTGAATACAAGGTGGAAATGCTGTGTCATGCGTCGCTGTTGAAAGATGTTGTGCTTACGCTTCTCAATATCCATCCTTACGAAGAACCTGCCTATGAGATTTACAAAATTCTGATGCTTGAGGATTTGTAAATCTTATAGGCTGGGTTCAATACTGCAGAGGGTCAGGAATCAAACGTGTTGACCTCCAAATTATAGGTATCTACACAAGTGCTTTTACTCCTTCTCCAGCGTACCCACAGGGCATAAAGGAGAAGGCTGGGATGAGGGGAATGTAAACACTTGATTTTATTCTCCTCACCCCAACCCTCTCCAGCAGGAGAGGGAGCTTGGCCATTTTGCAACTCATTGTTTTCATTATGCTATAAAGTTGTGCAGATACCTATGCCTCCAAATCAGGAGTACATCAGCCGCATTCTTCGTGTCTCAACGAATTATCTACCTTGAAAGCACATCCAAATGTCAAAAATGACAGGGATGACACACGCACCTGCCATTATTGTCATAGGAATTCACTCACTGATCTGCTATTAATCACGCAGTATTGGGCTGAACTCTATAATACAAGAGTTGGCATACTTCCTGTTTATAAATAATTCAAATCACACATTATTTATACAGAGGTTGTGCATATGTTACAAAAAGCATGGTATGAAGTTTTTCCCGCAGTTTTCCTGTTCATGTCAATTTATGTTTTAAATGGTGACAACAGACAGGCAGCCTTCTTTGGATTTATTTTGTTTGTTGTTGCAACATCGATCATCATGATGCGCATCCAATGGCGTTCAAAAATAAGAGCGAAGAGAAATCATGAAAATCATTTTAGAAAACTGATAGGTTAGCCCAGTATTGTAGGATGTGCCGACGAAGGAGGCGCATCAAGCTGGTTATAATAACGATGCGCTTCGTGCCTCAGCGCATCCTAAGTCCCTGAATATGCCGATTGAATGGCTTCGCTTGCCCACGCAATTAGTTTTTCTTGGTCTTCAAAAAGATCTTCGGGTACTGAATAATATTTTTTGACCTTCACTATCCCTCGTTTAGTTGAGTAGGAAAATGGCGCCATTCCAATGGCTTCATATTTTGGCCGAGTATTCTCGCTGACACAAAAATACAACGTATTGTCCATAATCATAGCAAACTGTTTAGAACCGCTTTTAAATGCGAAACCGCCAAAAAACTTATTTTCTTTAAGTTGTCCCAAGGGAGCAAACAACTCCCTAACATATTCAATGAACTCCAGACTTGCTCCCATTATTTATTGCTCATGTTGTTTATGCTTCAGGTATTTCAAAAAAACCAGTCATTGAAACCAGTTTTCCTACTTTGATTATATTCGCCGTATCTGATTCCTTTACCAAGAACGGAATCATAACCACGATGTAGAATGCGCCGACAAAGGAGGCGCATCAACGGGTTATAATAACGATGCGCTTCGTACCTCAGTGCATATATGGACTCCTCCGTTTTGCAAGCTTTTTCTCTTCGATTGCAGCAGTCAGTGAACGC
>CXWL01005539.1_pt1 | contig 14312 bp, 11 predicted proteins | sample 590931 | NCBI WGS metagenome assembly CXWL01 (sample SAMEA3498368, study PRJEB10139) | groundwater metagenome | biome: water well; material: biofilm material | place: Germany | collected 2015-04-27 | reverse complement strand
ATGCCGTAGGGGCCGACTTCCATGGGGCCCATCCGATCCTGCATCCATCCGAGCACTTTCCGCTCGGCGAGCGTCAGGATCATCACGGTGAGCATCACAATGCCCATGACCGCGGCGATTTGTGCGAGCGAGACAGCGAGACGCAAGCTGAGTTCAGTCACGATGACACCCCTGGATTAGCGACCGTCAACATCGACACAGTTTTCTCACGACACTTTCACCATCGAGACGGAGGTCGTCCGGATATACGGCACCTTGGTCTCGGTATCAATGACACAGGCAAACAGTTTGTTCACTTCCTGACTGAAATGGTCCGGGAACCAGGCATGGCCTTCCGGCACCCGGTCCGCGACTTTAACTTCCGCGGTGACCTCGCCCTGCGAATTGGAGAGGCGGACGCGGTTGCCGTCGACCAGGGCAAAACGAGCGGCATCGCGTGGACTGATACGCAAGGAACTCCGGCCTTCGATTTGGATCAGCCCCTTGGACTTGGTTGACAACTTGCCCGAATGGAACAGGCTCTGCACGAGTTCAATCTGGACGGTCCCGTCCGGACGGGACGGGGTGCGCGGCATCTGATAGCGCCCGGCGAGATCGCGTTCAAAGCCCTGGCTGAGATAGCGGTCCATCGTCGCGCGATCCACTTTCGCGGGGAGCGGAGCCGGTCCTAACGAGCCGTATCCCGGGATGAGACTCCGAATCTCCTTCAGGATCTCACGGCTCTCGGTATAGTCCAGCGGTGCGCCGAGCAGCCCCGAGAGGGCCGAGAAGATTTCCCAGTCCGGGCGGGATTCGCCGGCCGGTTCGACAGTCTGCCGAACAGCCTGGACGTGGCCTTCCGTATTGGTGAAGGTACCGTCTTTTTCGAGCGACGAACAGACCGGCAGGACGACATGGGCCAGCGCGGCGGTATCCGTCAGGAAGAGTTCCTGGCAGACCAGCAGGTCCAATTGTTCAAGCGACTCGCGCACATGCAGCGGAGCCGGCAGGCTGGTCATGGGATTTTCGCCGACAATAAACATTGCTTTGAGCTGGCCTGATTTGGCGCGGGCCAGCATCTCGACCAGCGCCAGGCCTTCAGTTGCCGGCGGTGCTTCTTTCCAAATGTCCAGCACCCGATCCCGTCCGCTCTTGTCGGTCATGTCGACGGGGCCCGGCAGAAATTCGGCGACTGCGCCCATTTCAATCGCGCCCTGGTCGTTGTTTTCTTCCGCCAGCGGAGCCAGCCCGCAGCCTGGCTGATCAAGTTTGCCCAGGAGGAGCAGCAGATCGAGCAGATTCATGGCGCCGGCATAGCCCTGCTCGCTGCGCAAGAGGCCCTGTCCTGTGACGACGACGAGGCGCTTTCCTTTGGCCAGCGCCAGCGCGGCGGCGGCGTAGGCTTCCTGGCCCGCACCCGTCGCGGCCTGGATCTCCTGCCAGGACAATTGTTGCAGCCGCGCCGTGACGGCGGTCACAAAGCCTGGTTGTTGTTGCGTCAGGTCGGCGGCGACCAGGTTCTGCTCGACCGCCGCCTTCTCCAAGCCGAGGATAGCAGTGCGGAACAGCGTGGGTGACACGCAGAAATGGTGTTGCGACAGATTCACGATGTTGCTGATTGTGCCGATCGCCGGCAGCAGCGATTCGATAGTAATGAGCGTCGCCTGGCGTTTCTTGACCGCTTCCTTGATCGCAAGGCCGGTGATCGGATTCGTTTCGGTGATGTTCGTTCCGACCAGTAACAGGACGTCGGCGGTTCCAAGATCTTCGAAGGTCACGGTCCAGCGATGGGTGCCCTGCACCCGGCGCATAGCCTGTACGCTGTTCATCTGGCCGTACCGGGCGCTGCTGTCGAGATGGTTAGTGCCGAGAGTTAGCCGCATGAATTTCTGGAAGAGATACAGCTCCTCATTCGTGCAGCGGCCGGTAATCAGCCCTCCGAAAGCCTGGCCGCCATGCGCCTGCTTGATCCGGCCGGCTTGCTCGGCAATGAACTCCAGCGCCTCTTCCCAGGTGGTTTGCACCAGGGTGCCGTTTTGGCGGATCAAGGGATGCGTGAGCCGCTCGGGATGGCTGGTGGCGTGAAAACCGAAGAACCCTTTGGCGCAGAGATCGCCGTTGTTCCGTCCGGCGCCGTAGGCGGAGTTCACTTCGATCAAATCATTGTTCTTAGTCTGGACGGTGATCTGGCAGCCGTCGCCGCAATAACCGCAGATCGTCTCGGCGCGTTTCAGCATCCAGGGACGGTATTCATACATGGACAGGCGGCTAGTGATCGCGCCGACCGGGCAGATCTGCACGCAGCCTCCGCAGAACTCGCAGTCCAGCGGATGGGCGCCGAAGTGCTTGATCTCCGTCATGGTCCCGCGGCCGACCGGGGCCAGGGCTTTCACATCCATGACCTCATCGCAATACCGGACGCAGCGCAGGCACTGCACGCAACGGTTCATCTGGGTTTCGATCAACGGGCTGAAATATTCTTTCTGGAATATGCGCTTCGTTTCGGCGAACCGGCTCGTCGTCGCGGTGTACTCATGAGAGAAGTCTTGCAGGTCGCATTTTCCGCCCTGGTCGCAGACGGGGCAGTCCAACGGATGATTCGCGAGAATGAATTCCAGCACGGATTTATGGGCGTCGTTCACCACCGTCGTGGCGGTACGGACGCTCATGCCTTCTGTGACCGGCGTACTACAAGCCGTTTGCAGCTTGGGCATTTTTTCGACTTCGACCAAACACATGCGGCAGTTGGCGTCCGGCTTGAGCTTGGGGTGATAGCAGAAGTGCGGAATCATCGCGCCGACGCGCCGCGCGGCTTCGATCAGCAGGGTGCCTTTCGGCACGCTGACCGTATGGCCGTCGATCGTCACGCGAACTGTTTCAGACGTATTCGGCATAGTCTCAGTGCCTGGTTCCTACGGATTCCGGGCGGATCAAATTGGCCGCTTCGGCTTCGTGAATGAGGGTCACGTATTCATGCCGCCAATGTTTCAGCGTGCTCATGATCGGCGAGACCTCGGCATCGCCGAAGGCGCAAACTGTGCGGCCGGCGATGTTCTTGCACAGATCTGTCAGCGTTTCAAGGTCTTGCATCTGGCCGCGCTTGGCCATAATCCGGCGCATGGTCTGCACGAGCCAGGAGCTGCCTTCCCGGCAGGGACTGCACTTGCCGCAGGACTCGTGATAGAAAAATTCCATCAACCGGAGGGCGGCCCAGACCATGCTGGTGCCTTCTTCCATGACCGTGACCCCGCCGGAGCCCAGCATCGAGCCGGCCGCTGCGACTGATTCAAAATCCAGTTTCACATCCAGGTGATCAGGCGTCAGGAAGGGGGCGGAAGCCCCGCCCGGGATAAAGGCTTTCAACGGCTTGTCCGACCGCATGCCCCCGGCATGTTCGAACACCAGCTCACGAATCGTCACACCCATCGGCAATTCATAGTTACCGGGACGTTTCACATGGCCGCTGACACAGAAGACCCTGGTGCCGGTGCTCTTGGGTGGCGAGCCGATGGAAGCGAACCATTCCGGTCCGCGGGAAAGAATGTGCGGCAGATTGGCCAGTGTCTCCACGTTGTTGACGACGGTCGGTTTGTTGTAGAGGCCATGGGTGGCCGGAAACGGCGGCTTCACCCGCGGCAGGCCGCGCTTGCCTTCCAGCGATTCGAGCAGTGCCGTTTCTTCTCCGCAGATGTAGGCGCCGGCGCCGCGATGGACCCAGACGTCCACCGTGATACCGGTTCCCAGGATGTTCTTGCCGATGTATCCGGCGGCGCGGGCTTCCCCGATGGCTCGTTCCAGGATTTTGGACCCGAGGACCATCTCGCCGCGGATATAAATGTAGGCGGATTGGGCGCCGATCGCATAGCCGGCCAGGACAATACCCTCGAGCAGCTGGTGCGGATCCCGCTCCATGAGCTGCCGGTCCTTAAACGTTCCGGGTTCGCTTTCGTCGGCGTTGCAGCAGAGATAGCGCGGGCCTTGATAATCTTTCGGGAGAAATCCCCACTTCACGCCGGTCGGGAAGCCGGCGCCGCCCCGGCCGCGCAGACCGGACTTCATGACCGTGGTGGTCACGTCGGTCGGAGCGATTTTCCCGAGCGTGTTGCGCAAGGCATGATAGCCGCCGGTCTTTTCGTAGTCCGCCAAGGACCCGGTGTATCCGGGCTGCATCATATTTTTCAGAAGGACGAGTTCGTATTTCGGCATAGTGTTATTCGAGACGTCTATCGCGTCGATTCCGGCCACATGTAAGGGCCGCTTTTCAACGGGCTGGTTCCGGCGGTCCGGAGATCCGCCAGGATCTTGTCCACCTTCTCTTCCGTCAGCCGTTCATAATAATCGTCGTTGATCTGCATCATTGGCGCGGTGCCGCAGGCCGCCAGGCATTCGACGGCGGTCAGCGTAAACAGACCGTCGGCGGTCGTTTCGCCGGGAGCGATTCCGAGCTTGGTCTTGATCCAGCCGATCACGGTGTCCGACCCCACCAGCGCACACATGAGGGATTTACACACCTGGATATGGTGTGTGCCGACCTTTTTGAGGTTCAGCATCGTATAGAAGGTCGCGGTCTCATACACCTGCGGCGGTGTCAGTTTCAGTAAGCCGGCGATCTCCGTCATCGCCGCTTCCGTCACATAGCCCGGCTCACGCTGCGCCAGGTACAAGAGCGGAATCAGCGCGGAGCGTTTCACCGGATAGCGGGACAGGATCTCCGCGATTTCGTCTTTATATTTTTCTGATAGTGTCATGCCGTTGATCGTCTCTCGCTTTTTACCGGTCGCACTCCCCCATCACGATGTCATAGGAGCCGAAGATCGTGATGATGTCGGAAATCAAATATCCCCGCGCCATGTGATCGAATGCGCCCATGTGGACGAACGAGGGAGAGCGGATCTTCAGTCGGTAAGGACGGGGACTGCCGTCGCTGATGATGAAGAATCCCAATTCGCCCTTCGGAGCTTCGGTGGCGCAATAGGTTTCGCCTTTCGGCGGCTTGAACCCCTGCGTGAAAATAATAAAATGATGGATCAGGCTTTCCATGTCCCGCATCACTTGCTGCTTGGGCGGCGGGATGTATTGCGGCACGTCGGCCATGATGGGTCCCTGGGGCATTTGATCCAGGCATTGCGCGATGATGCGGGCGCTCTGCCGCATTTCTTCCATCCGGACCCAGTACCGGTCGTAGGTGTCGCCGTGCGTCCCGAGCGGCACGTCCCACTCCACCTTGTCGTAGACTCCATACGGTTCCAGCTTGCGGATGTCGTAGTCGACTCCGGAGCCGCGCAAGGTGGGGCCGGTGAGGCCGAAATTGATCGCATCTTCACCGGAAATCACGGCCACATTTTTCGTGCGCCCGACCCAGATGCGGTTGGACGCGATGAGCGAATCGTATTCGGCGACTTTCTGCGGAAATGTGCTCAGGAACGCGCGCAGACGCAGGACCAACTCCGGCGTGAAGTCGCTGTCGACTCCGCCGATCCGATAGTAGTTGAGTGTCAGGCGGGCGCCGCAGAGTTGCTCGAAGAGATCCAGGAGAGTCTCGCGCTCGCGGAAGGTCCAGAAGAAGACGGTCATGGCGCCGATGTCGAGCGCTTGCGTGCCCAGCCAGAACAAGTGGCCGATGATGCGCTGCATCTCCGCCACCAGCGTGCGGATATATTCGCCGCGTTCGGGCACGGTGATGCCGAGCAGTTTTTCCACGGCCCGGACGTAGGCGTAATTGTTCGCCATGGCGCAGACGTAATCGAGCCGATCGGTATGCGGGATGACCTGCATGTAGGCCAGGCCCTCGGCCAGCTTTTCGACGCCGCGGTGGAGATAGCCGAGATCCGGCGTCGCTTTGACGATGCGTTCCCCGTCGAGTTCCAGCACGACGCGCAACACGCCGTGCGTGCTGGGATGCTGCGGTCCCATGTTTAAGAGGAGTTCTTCCCGCCGGCGCGATCCGGGGGCGCCGTTCGCGGCAATAAACGGTTTCTTTTCCGCTTCTGAATACTCGCCTTCGGTCATCTCTTCCGGCGCTTCGTCCAGGCGCGGAATAAAGTCGAACTGGCTGCGCCAGCCGCGGCCCTCTGCGGGGAAATCCTTCCGGAGCGGGTAGCCTTCGGCGTAGTCTTCCGGCATGAGAATTCGGCGGAGGTCCGGATGTCCGGTAAAGGTGATGCCCATCATGTCGAACACTTCCCGTTCGAGGAACTCCGCGCCGCGCCACACGCTCGTGACCGAAGGGATTGAAGGATTGTCTTCAGTGACGCGGGCTTTCACGCGGATCCGGCGACCATGCGGCAGAGACAGCAAGTGATAAATCACCTCAAACCGGGTCTGGTCTCCGGGATAGTCTGCGGAGCAGATATCGGTGATATGGTCGAAGGCCATCTCGGGCGCGTCATGCAGGTAGCGGGCGACCGTCAGCATGTCTGACGCGCGCACCTGGACGGCCATTTCACCGCGGCCCGTGTCGAGATCGACGGAGAGCACGGCGTCCGGGAATTGTGCGACGAGTGTATCGACGATCGCTTGCGACATTACTTCACGAACACCTTTTCGCGTTGAATCTTTTCTTGGAGTTTCAGTAATCCGTCCAACAGGGCTTCCGGCCGCGGCGGGCAGCCCGGCACGTACACATCCACCGGAATGATTTGATCGACGCCTTGCACCACCGCGTAGCTGTTGTAGTGATTGCCGGAAGTGGCGCAGGAACCCATCGAAATCACATAGCGCGGCTCCGGCATCTGATCGTAGATCCGGCGGATCACGGGGGCCATCTTGCGGGTGACGGTGCCGGCAATGATCATCAGATCCGACTGGCGCGGGGAGGCGCGGAACACGCCGGCGCCGAACCGGTCGAGATCGTAGCGGGACGACACGCTGGCGATCATCTCGATCGCGCAGCAGGCGAGGCCGAAGGTCATTGGCCAGAGGGCCGACTTCCGCGCCCAGTTGACCACCGCGTCCAGATTCGTCGTGAGGATATTGGCTTCGAATTGTCGTTCTAAAAAGCTCACTGTTATCTCTCTCCTCCCTCAACTAAAAGGGCAGTGGGGAGGTCCTTTACTGTGCGCATGCACCGAGCACCGCCATTTAATCCCACTCCAGCGCTCCTTTTTTCCAGGCGTACCAGAACCCGACGACTAGGATGCCGATAAAGGTCACCATTTCCGCGAGCCCGACGAACCCAAGCTTGGAAAACGCCACAGCCCAGGGGAACATGTAGACGATCTCGATATCGAAGATCACGAACAGCATCGCGATGATGTAATAGCGCATCGGGATCTGGACGCGGGCATCCTGAAACAGCGGGCTGCCGCTCTCGTAGGGCGCCAATTTGGCTCGGTAGGGGCGGCTCGGCCTGACGAACCACCCGGCCAGCAGCGACACGGCGCCGAAGGCGATCGCGATCCCGATAAACAGGAGGATCGGAAGGTAGTTCGCTGGCACTGCGGCGTTTCCCATCTTGTTCCTTAGGCAGCGTGATGCAACGTCAATGCGGATCCGAAAAATGGTTTAAACGCCAGTCCGTCGAGCGTCGGCTTTTCGATGCCTTTATGCTGAATGAGCACCTTGAACGTGCGGCCCATCCCTTCCGGCCTCACCAGGTGGATCGCCGCGCGAAACTCGGCGCCTTCCGGGTCCATTTTCGAGAGAAAGTCTTCCAGGCCGAGCCCCATCAGGAAACTCATCTGATTGGTAAATCCCGTGACGCGCAGACCCTGGTCTTCGCCGACTGTGGCGAGGGTCGAAAAGTCCACATGGGAGGTCATGTCCTGAAGGCCGACCCGCTCATAGGGATTTTCGGAGGTCATCTGCGAGTAGTAACAGAGCAGCGTCCCTTTCGCGCGATCGGGCCCATAGAGATCCTGCGCGGTGTGGCCGTAATCGATGGTGATCGCCAGGCCGCGATCGATCGCGCGGGCCACCTGTTCCATCCAGCGCACCGCAGCGGTGTTGATTTCGGTCTGGTAGCCGTCCGGGAGCGAGAGCCTCAAGTTGGTCAGATACTGTTGAACCTCCGGCGACGACAAGGGGCGGAGACATTCCACGAATGTGGCGCCGTCATAGTCGACGCAGATTTCCTGCGCCTGGCCGTTCTCGATCTGGATTCGGTGGACTGGAAACGCATCAGGAAGCTCGTTGCTGAAACACAGGCCGGTGACGCTATGTTCTGCCAGCGAATCGAGTCCTTCGAGCCAGGTAATACGGCCCGGCTCGCAGAGCCCGTGCAACAGATTCTGGCGTTGCAACTCCTGCATGGCCGGGCTGCGCTCAATGAGCACATAGCGGAGGCGCTGGCTGAACGAGTCATCCGGATTTACGCGGCAGGCCGACAGGAAATGCTTGGCCAGTAAGCCTTTCCCCGGTCCCATCTCGACGACGGTGAAGGGATCGGGATGTCCGAGAATGGCGTCGAGTTGTCGCGCCTGCTTCGCCAACGCCTGGCCGAGAATAGGATGGACGTCCGAGCTGGTGTAAAAGTCGCCGGACCAGCCGATGCGCTCGGCGCCGGACTCCGGCGGACGCATGTAGTAACCGAATGTGGGGTGATAGAGCGCCAGTTCCATAAAACGGACGAAGGGTATCGGACCCGAGGCGGCAATCTCGGCGGTTATGGCGGCAACGAGTTCAGGATGCCCGATCGTCACAAAGAAGTCCGTTTCTCTGCTGACAAGGCTCATCAGTGAATACACCAATCCACGACAGGTAGACTTCACCCGTCGAGAGGGTCAAAAAGTGGGCTAGAGTAGCCTTCCAGCCTTCGCTAAGTCAAGGTGAAATCAGGCAGAAAGAGAGCCGTGGATAGAGGTCTGGCCGTCGATGCTGTCTTGTTATTGCAGGGTTGTCAAAGAGGGAGAAAAATCACTCGGCCCTGCCATTCTTCGGCTGTGCTGACCTCGGCGATCAGCAGCAAGTCCTCAATGGCCTGACCGACCGGGTATGTCTGGGGAATTAACAGCAGCCCGGCCATTGGCAAACCGGCCAGGAGTCTGAAATTCGCATAGACCGTCATTGTGCGCACATCGTGCGACACCACGACTCTTCCTTCCATTGCTGCGTGCGCCAACACATCGAAATCCTTGGCACTATCGAGCCCGGATTCGTGGATGGTAATGAGGTCGAATTTGGATGTGCGGCGGCGTATTCCGCGCACAATCCGAGCGTTGCAGTCTTCGTCGAAGAGAAAGCGAACCGGAGTCACGCGTGGGGAGCCGCGGTTGAGCGGCGTGTTGCGAGGCGTTGCCGGAGGCTTGCCACAAATGCAGTGTGTGTAGCTTCTAGACTCTTCCGGATTTCTGCCGTGACCTGGGCCTGTTCTCTAAGATAGGTTTCGACCTCAANNGCGCCGTCGAGGAAGCTCTGAACGATGGAGTCAATAGTGACCCGCGTTCCGGCAACATGGATCACCCCTGCAGGGGCGATCGACAACAGATCCGGACACAGTTCGTTCAGTTTCATAGCACTTATCGTAATCTACTTGAAAGCGACGGCAACTTCTAATCTGTTATCTGTTGCAACGCTAGACTTGTCTGCATTTCGACGTATACTGATTTGTATGCAAGTGAGGCTGTGCATCATTATATGCGTTGGTTGTTGGAGTCAGTGGCTGGGACAGCTCGGCTTAAATGCCACGGAACTTGTGCGTGAAGAACCCATCCCGATTCAATCGATTCTCGCCAATCCTCAAGCTTTCAACCTGCGGGCAGTACGTCTACAGGGTGTTGTGCAGACCTTAGAGCGAATCCCACATGCCGGTGGTTGCGGGCCAGCTGATGATGCATACATCTTTACGCTTAATGATACAACTGGAGAACTCGCAATCGTCGACCATGGGGCATGTCAAAATGAGTTCTCGTTGCCGGCGAAGCCCCTGATGACGGATTTTGCCGTAGGCGACAACGTTGAGGTCGTCATTGATGTCTCCGTACTGTTTTCTCCAAACTTCGATTCGCGTAAATTGGAAGGGAAGCTACGATGGGTAAAACGGATACCCAGCTCGCAGGTATTTGGTCACCCCTGAGCCGGTGATCTTTGTGATTGCCCGCAGGATTCAACGACTCGTTGCTCGTGCACTCGATCAGTGATCATTACGGTTTTCTCGCTAGCTGACAAAAGTACGCATATCTCATCCCCTTGAGATCGATCGTAATTTCCTATCTGCTGAATGGTGTACTTTCCGTCGAATAGATACGTTTTTGAGGTTCCTGAGACATCGTGAATGATAGTAATTCCGCTGTTTGAATTGCTCATAAATGTAACGATGATTTCTTGGCCAGATTGGCCGTCCGTGTCCGTCAACAGCTGGACCTCTCCTGTTTGCCATTGGGAATCAGTGTAGGTTGTCAGTTCATCTTTTCGGTCGCGGATTACACAGACGCACAGAATCTCATTGACCAGGCTGCGGCTCTCAAAAATCACTTCTTTCCCAGGCTGTCCATCTGTATCCGTAACCGCTTTGACGTGCACTGTTACCCAAGCCAAATCGCTATATGCCCTCACGGTCCTATCACGATCATGGATGAGACATAGGCATTGAATCTTTCCATTCTCATCCCTTATCTGGAGAAGAACTTCTTTCCCCCCAATGTCATCCGTATCCTCCAGAATCTCCACTTTCGCAGAACTCCACGTCTGACCCCTATAGAATTGAATCGACTGAGTTTTATCATGAATTATACAGATGCAAGCGAGTTGGCCATCACGTGTATAGGCGACCACAACAATCTCAGCGCCGGCCTCTCCATCGGTGTCTTCCACGCCAACCAAATTCACGGTATGCCACAGTCCATTCCCGTACATCCTCTTCGCCCCTGTTTCAAGGGTGACGATGCAAACTTTGCTGGTTTCGCAGACTGATATCTCTTCAGGGAGCCCGTCATCGTTGGTTTCTCCAACAACTAGTGAAAAGTCTGCACGGCTCTGGACTCCAGTTTCAGAGCGATCGTTTTTGCCATCTGATAGGTCAGGCGTCGTCTTTGACGACGTCTCACTTGGGGACGCGGGTGAAGATTGGGTGGCTGCGAGAATTGCTGTTGGGGAATTGGTATCTTGTGTGCAGCCGGCTTGGATAAACGAGAGCCCTCCCATCAGCAACCAGACAGTTAAGCTGGTCAGAAAAGGCAGCAGTTCGTGGGATCTCAGCTTGACCATGAGGGATCTCCCTACTGAGTGTGCGGGACAGATGGAAGTCCATTGTCCCGCGTCCCTCTCATAAATAGTTCTCAGCCTTTGTGTTAGTATTCAGTCAGTGTATGGCCAGCACCATGGAGTCCGCTTAAGTTACCGCTGCTGATCAATCCGCCAGTACTTGAACGAAGCTCCCACGTTCCGGCACTGAAGATTCCTCCAGTGATTAGAACGTTGCCTGTGTTGGTTTGAACCTGCGCCCGGTGTTTTTGACGGTTGGTCCACAGGGTACCATTCGAAACAAGCCCACCCGTGCTGTTTCTGATTTCCCACGACCCGGGACTATAATCTCCGCCTACGATATAGATATTGCCGTTTTGCAGCTTGGTACACGCATAATCCACGGTTCGCGTGGCCCAGAGATAGTTGGCATTAACGAATGTCATATTGCTGTTCCGAAGTTCCCAACTGATTCCTCCTGGTCCACCGCCTGCCAGAAAGATCTTGCCATCTGGCAACTGAATGGCGCAGTGTTGGTAGCGACCAGACCACAGATAGATCCCGGTACTACCCGTGGAAGATATGAGACTACCGTCTACCCCTCGGATTTCCCAACTTCCTGTTGAGAGAGTACCTCCGGAAAGCAGCACTTTGCCGTCGGAAAGCACCGCCGCATTGTGAAGAAGTCGGTTTGCCCACAATGTTCCGTTGCTGACGAATCCCCCCGAACTGTTTCTGATTTCCCAGGTTCCTTGCGAGCTTTCGCCTCCCACTATCAATACATTGCCATTGCTGAGTAAAGAGCAGGTAAACCCATAGCTCCGTGTGGCCCACAGTGTTCCATTGCTTACATAGCCCCCGCTCCCATTGCGAATTTCCCAGGTTCCGCCCGATGCCGTCCCTCCTGCTATGAACATTTGTCCGCTGGCGAGTCGGACGGTGCAGTGGCTGACTCGTGTCGCCCACAAGGTGCCGGTACTGACGAGACCCCCGCTGCTATTGCGTATTTCCCAGAACCCTCCCGTGTTGGCATCCGCCCCTCCTGCGATGAAATTGTTATTAGCAAAAGCAAGTTTGGAGCTACCGAGCATCATAACAACCATGACAGCCCACAAAAAGATCCGTCGCATAACACGCCTCCTTGTGTGATGGGAAGCCTTCCAAAGGCCTTACCCGATTAGAGGAGATCTCCTATGATAAGTAGCAACGCTAAATAGATTAGGCTAGCAAGTCACCTGGCGAGTTCGCCAGGTAGCGGTGAGTACCAGCTGCGTGAGAAGCGCAATGCCATTCGTAATCAAGCGCTTCCATGCCGATCAGAATCGACAGCTATTTGTAAATCAGAGAGAGGGCCAGGCTGAAAGGACTGTGAACTAAGATACGTGACGGGCTTGAGGGCAGCTTTTCTCCCCCTCCTTTTGCTGGGCGATGGGGATCGGACCTTCGGTGCTTGGCATGCGTGGTAGTGATGCGAGTGGCCTTGTAGGCCAGGCGCGCCGGCATTACGACGCTTCGGCGCGGTTTTACAGGCGTGCCTGGGGAGAACGGAGAGGGTCAGCAGCAGTCATGGCCGGTCGCGTGATGCCGAAGGGTAAAGATCTGGTCCCCATGGCCCAGTTATCCCTTCTTCACGTTCCGTGACACTTTTTATACTTTTTCCCACTTCCGCAGGGACAGGGATCGTTCCGGCCGACTTTATCGTCGACCCGCTCCACGGTCCGGGGAGCCTCTGCGGCTTCGCCGCGGTTCAGCGTGAGGGTGGGCTGCGGGCGCGAGATGACCGGAGGAGGGGGCGGCGGCGTGGCTTGTTGTTGCTCAGGGGAGGCCTCTTGCTTGACGGCCTGCACGCGGAACAGGCGTTCCAGCGCATCCGATTTGACCCGCTGCATCATGCCGGCGAAGAGGTCGTAGCCTTCCTTTTTGTATTCAATCAGCGGATCCTTCTGCCCGTAGCCCCGGAGGCCGATGCCGTCGCGCAGATGGTCCATACCGAGGAGGTGGTCCTTCCAGTGGTGGTCGATGACCTGGAGCATGAAGGTCTTTTCCAGGAAGCGCATCAGCTCTGAACCCAGTTCCTGTTCCTTCCGCTCGTAGCCGTCGTGCACGAGTGTCTTGAGATCTTCGATCAGCGCGTCGCGGCCGAGATCGCGGAGCGAGTCGCCCTGGTCCTGCTTGCCCTGGGTGATGTCGAGCCCGAATTGGCCGTGCATCATCTCGACGAGGCCGGGCATATCCCATTCTTCAGGATATTGTTCGGCCGGACAGAAGACGGCCATGGCGGAGTCGATCATGCCCGCCATCATGTCGAGGAGGTCGGCTTTCAGATTCTCGCCGGCCAGTACGGCATGGCGGTGCTGATAGATGACTTCGCGCTGCTTGTTCATCACATCGTCATATTCGAGCAGCTGTTTCCGAATCTCGAAATTATGCGCTTCGACCTTCTTCTGCGCATTGGCGATGGCGCGGGTGACCATGCCGTGCTCGATGGGCACGCCTTCTTCCATGCCGAGTTTCAGCATCAGCTGCGAGACACGTTCGGACGCGAAGATCCGCATGAGGTCGTCTTCGAGGGAGAGGTAAAATCTGGACGATCCGGCATCACCCTGACGGCCGGCGCGGCCGCGCAGCTGGTTGTCGATGCGGCGGCTTTCGTGCCGCTCGGTGCCGAGGATATGCAAGCCGCCGGCCGAGACGACTTCCTGCTTGTTTTTCTCGCAGTCGCTGCGGATTTCTTCAAAGACTTCCAGTTTGCGCGACTCCGGCAGGTTTTCTTCGCGATAGAGGATCTGCTTGAACATGAAGTCGGCGTTGCCGCCGAGGAGAATGTCGGTGCCGCGGCCCGCCATGTTGGTGGCGATCGTGACGGCGCCTTTGCGTCCGGCCTGGGCGACGATTTCTGCCTCGCGTTCATGCTGTTTGGCGTTGAGGACGTTGTGTTTGACCCCGTTCCGGCTCAACAGGCCCGAGAGCTTTTCGGACTTTTCGATGGAAATCGTGCCGACGAGCACCGGCTGTCCGCGCTCATTGCAGTCCTTGATTTCCTCGACGATGGCCGCAAACTTTTCTTTTTCCGTCCGATAAACCACATCGGCATAGTCGAGCCGGACCATCTTCCGATTCGTCGGGACGACGTTCACGTCGAGATTGTAAATCTTGGCAAACTCCGCGGCTTCCGTGTCGGCCGTGCCGGTCATGCCGCCGAGCTTCTTGTACAT
>CXWL01001545.1_pt1 | contig 14315 bp, 21 predicted proteins | sample 590931 | NCBI WGS metagenome assembly CXWL01 (sample SAMEA3498368, study PRJEB10139) | groundwater metagenome | biome: water well; material: biofilm material | place: Germany | collected 2015-04-27 | reverse complement strand
AGGGCATTCATCCGGCGCGCGATCAGACCGACATGGGGCGCGCTGCCCTCGTAGGGGAGGGTTTCCCATCTCGGGAAGAGGGCGAGAGGCGCTGTTGGGATGCCGATCAGATCATGGAAAAAGTGCAGGTCATCGAAAAGGCGTTCAGCCGCCTCGTCTGATCCGGTGACGATCAGCCATGATCGTTTGTCCAGTTTCCCAGACTGAGGATGGAGAAGCGTGGTGAGGGCAAGTCCGGCGGTGGATCCGCATAAGCCGGTGACAGAGGGACGACCTGTTTCGCTTGCCAGTGCCGAGGCGACAGGAACGAACCATTGGGACGCTGTAGGGGTGTGGGTAGTATCGGACACTGCGACGGCTTAGGTTGTGGTTGAGCGGATGCGTTGAATAATCGATGTGGTGGAAACGCCTGGAACCAACGGAATGGTATGGACGACTCCGCCACGCGCCTCCACAATATCGCGGCCAATAATCCGCTCCACCGCCCAATCTCCGCCTTTGACGAGGACATCNNCCGAGCGCAGCGACCACCTCTGCCCGCTGCGATTCCGAGACAATCGGCCGATCCGGCGCCTTGTTCAATGTCCTGACTGACGCGTCGCCATTGACACCCACGATCAGCAGATCACCCAGGTCTTTCGCAGCCTGGAGGTAGCGCGTATGGCCTACATGCATCAGATCGAAACAGCCGTTGGTGAAGACGATCCGTTTCTTCTGCGCACGGGCTTGTTGCAAGAGCGGAGCGAGTTGCTCCTTGGTCAGGATTTTCGTGGGCATGGTCCCATCATACCGGCTGCGGGCCTAGATGGAAAGAGCGGAACAATACCAGCAGGACGCTGAAAAAGCCCGCCAGCTTCGTTCTCGGCTCATCGAAATCCTCAACGTACCCCAGAGGGTACGCCTCCGGTTTCGATTCGCCTGCGGCCTTGCTGGACGGCCATTTTGAGCGTCCTGCGGAAACATTACCTTGTTATGCCAAACCTGTAGGTTGTTGAAGCTCTGTGGTGATGAAACAGTTTTCCTGCGGCCTACTCGGCATCATCATGGCTCACGCCGCCTAATCCAATCACCGACGCCCCGTGTTTGGTAATCAGCGCGTCCATCGCTTGGATGGCTTTGGCCCGTTTCTGGTCGAATAGCCCCGGCGGCGCAGGAGTCAAGGAGGAGAGTGTGAGCCCGGCTAAGCGGTACTCGGTGCTTGGTTGAATGAGTTCCCGCAGCGCTTGTTGGACGGTCGGCCACATGTCGGGATCGTAGTTCAGCGGGTGCGGAAAGCGATGCTGTTTGGTTGTGATGGCGAAACGGGAATTTTTCAGTTTCACCGTGCAGGATCCGGCGGCCAACCCATCCTGTCGGAGATCCCGCGCCAGGTCGCGGAGGAACCCGCGCAGGGTTTGCTCAAGAAAAGGACGGTCGTGCCTGTCCTGTTCGAAGGTGGTCTCGTGGCTGAGGCTTTTGGGTTCGCGATCGGCCACCACCGGTTCGTGGTCGATTCCCTGCGCCAGCTCTCGAACCCAGTGGAGTCGCGCGCCAAAAATCTGCCGCAAGGGCTGATCCCACCGTTGGTCCAACAGATCGCCGATGGTCTTGAGCCCGAGCGGCTCCAGGCGCGCGGCGGTTTTTGGACCGATTCCCGGCAATGCGCGAAGCGGCCGCAGCGCCAAGAATGTTTCTTCCGTACCGGGAGTGACGATTACCAATCCATCAGGTTTATGACTATCCGCGGCCATTTTCGCGACGGTCTTGCCGGTTGCGACGGCGATGGTGCAGCGCAATCCCGTGGCCTCATGCAGCGCATCCTTTGCGAGTTGTCCGAGTGAGCGAGGATCAGGGTGGCGGGTCTGGAGCTGTGTCGTGTCGGCATAGAATTCGTCGATGCTGCTCCATTCGGTGAGAGGGAATAATTGATCGGTCACGGCCTGCATCTGTTCATGCAGCCGGCGGTAGAGCGGCCTGTCTGGGGGAATCAGAATGAGCTGAGGGCAGAGACGTGTGGCCTCGCCTGTCGGCATGGCAGAATGAACGCCGAACGCACGGGCCGCATAACTCGCTGCCGCGATGATTCCTCGTGGAGAGGATCCACCCACGGCCACCGGTTTACCTGTAAGGCTTGGGTCTGCCAGGACGGCTGCCGAGGCGAACATCGCATCGACGTCCCCGAAGAGGATCTGGCGAGACCAGCGCATCATCGGACATCGTCACAGGTCACAGGGCATTCCGTCAATCGTTTCGAAGTCACACAGTCTTCACGTCTGAAAGTCGAAGGTCCGGTTATAACTTGATGACGGTTCGACTTTCGGGCTTTCTGACCCGGTTTCACGATTGACCATTGACACATGACCATTGACGTGTGACGGGCCCATTTCCTCTAATGACCCTCGGCAGATGCCGCAGTGGTGCCGCCGCGGCTCAATCGTCCGCCGGTGGCGTCGGTACACTCGTCCGCATTGCCGACAGCGCCAGGAAAATCTTGCGAGGGCGAGGACTTCCTTCTGTAACGAATGGTAGACGGTGATGGCCAACGTACCGTCCCGATTCATCTCGGTCATCTTGCGGAGAAAATCCGATCCATGATTTGGCCGACGTTTCAGGATGTCGAATTGCCATTGATGAATCATTTCGTGGGCCAGCGTGTTGACGATTTCCTGCTCGCCATACTCGCTTCGTTGGAGCGCTTGCTGGAGCAACGGAAGAGAGAGGCGAATTTCGCGCTTGGCCGGCGGGCGAAGGCCCTCTCGATCCAGTCGTGGTCTCGGTCCTCGACGACTCACGAACAGGCCGACCGAGGAGGTCAGCCGGCGGCTCCAGACGAGCTCGATCGGAGGCAGCAGGCCCGCGAAGTAGCGTCCATTCAGTTCGCTCCACATGTGGGTCAGTTGCTGCGTGGTCACCCCAATTCTTCATACACCGCTGCTGCCAGTAACGGCACCATGATTTCGTGGTGGCCGATCAGGGAATAGCCTTTTCCGCCCTTCTGGGTCGGTCGCCGCACCACGTTGGTGAGGGGGCGGTAGTGAGCCATGAAGTCCATGTCTACGGTCGTAATGTTGGTCAGGTCATGACCGAGATTGCGCGCGAGCGACACAGTTTTGAGGAACACTTCCGGCAAAATGACAGCAGAGCCGAGATTGAGGTACACGCCCCCTTCCATCCCAGACACGACGGCTGCAAGCCGTCGAAAGTCGAGGAGTGAGGTTGCGCCAATGGCGGCGCCGTCAGCGGCTGGATGCATATGGATGATGTCGGTTCCGATGGCGACGTGCACGGTCACTGGAATACCGAGCTTCGCTCCGGTCGCCAGGATGCTTGTCTCGCGATGGGGAAACTGTCCCTGTCGCCGGTTGATGTAGTGGCCGACGGATTCGCCGAGCCCTTCGCGGTCGTGAGCCCCGCGGACGATCGCCTCGTTCAGCATACGACCGGTTTCTTCCGCCATTCCGAATCGTCCCTCGTCGATCTCCGCATCGACTTCCTCCGACGTGTGCCCCATGAGCGCCAATTCGAAATCGTGGATGATTCCGGCGCCGTTCATGGCCACGGCTGATACGATCCCTTGCTGCATGAGGTCCGTGAGAATCGGACTCAATCCGACTTTGATGACGTGGGCGCCAAGCCCCACGATGACGGGTCGGCCTTTACGGTGAGCCTTCACGATGGCTTTGGCCACCGAGCGCAAGGATTTGACGCCAAGGATATCCGGCAGCGAACGATAAAACTGGCTGAAGCTGTCCCCACGACGCCAGGGGGAGGCGAAGTCAGAGACGCGGACCTTGCTGTGCCGTTTCTTGAGCGGATAGGTCGTGAGATCCGTCACATTGATCGGCGGGATCAGGCTTGGAGTCGTGACGGGTGGCCGATGTCGGTCAGGAGGCTTTGCCAAGGAGCTGTTCCTCGATGAGTTCACACAGGATGTGGCCGAGCGTGATGTGACTTTCTTGAATGCGAGCTGTGACCGTCGAGGGCACGACGAACGGATATTCCACCAGACTGACCAGCTTCCCGCCGGTCCCTCCGGTCCAGCCGATGGTGGTGAGGCCACAGGCCCGCGCTGCCTCTGCACCCCTCAACACATTGGGCGAATTGCCGCTGGTGCTGATGGCGATCGCGACGTCGCCTTTCTGGCCATGGGCGCGGATCTGGCGGGCAAAGAGTTCTTCGAATCCATAGTCGTTGGCGATGCAGGTAATGGCGGCGATGTCAGTGGCCAATGCGATGGCAGGGAGCGGATCCCGTTCCCGCTTATAGCGGCCGACGAACTCGGCGGCGATGTGGGCCGCATCTGTGGCACTGCCGCCGTTGCCGAAGAGCAACACTTTGTGTCCATCGCGAAAGGCCGTGGCCATCAGCTTCACGACCTGCACGATGCGGTCGGCATGTTCGCGCGCGAACTGCTGCTTGACGGTTGCGCTCTCGGCAAACGTACTGAGTATACGCTCGTTCATGGGAAACGATTCTAGGCAACCCTCCGCCATCTGTCAAACGTGATTCGCAGGGCTAAGGATTTTTTATTGTGGCAAGGGGGCCTGTCTGTCGAATCGCGCTCATTGCCAGGGCAATCATAGAACCGACATCGGAGACCGTCGCCGGCAGGATGAGGGTATTGGTCGTTTTCGCCAATTCGCCAAACTTGGTGATGTACTGTTCCGCCACGCGCAGCTGGACGGCCTCCTGACCTCCCGGAACCTGGATCGTTTCCGCGACCTTGCGGAGCCCTTCAGCCGTGGCCTGCGCGATGGCAAGGATGGCTGCGGCCGCTCCCTCTGCCTCGTTGATCTGTTGCTGCTTCTTGGCCTCGGACGCTTTGATGACTTGCTGTTTCTCGCCTTCGGCCTGATTGATGGCCGCGTCGCGTTCGCCCTCGGACGTGAGAATCACTGCCCGTTTTTCCCGTTCCGCCCGCATCTGCTTCTCCATCGCGTCCAATACGCCCTTCGGCGGGGTGATGTTCTTGATTTCGTACCGGAGGACTTTCACACCCCAGGCCTCCGAGGCCTTGTCGAGTTCGTTCACTACCTGGATATTGATGTTGGTCCGCTCTTCGAACGTCCGATCCAGTTCGATCTTGCCGATCTCGCTTCGCAGCGTGGTTTGTCCCAGTTGGATTAGAGCGAAATGAAAATCGCTGATGCCATACGAAGCGCGCTGAGGGTTCAAGACCTTGAGGTATAAAATGCCGTCCACCGAGACCTGCACGTTATCGCGCGTGATACAGACCTGTTCCGGGATGTCGATGGCCGCTTCCTTGAGCGAATGTCTGTAGCGAATACGGTCGATGAAGGGGAGGAGAATATGAAACCCCGCATCCAGCGTGGCCGCATATTTTCCGAGTCGTTCGACCACGTAGGCGCTTTGCTGCGGCACGACCACGGCGGTTTTGGCGATGATGATCAGCACCAGCGCAGCCAAGACCAGCAGTACGAACAGTCCTTCGCTCATCGTCGTCTCCTCCGTTCTCGTTCCGGGCTGCCCCTGTTCATTCCGCCGATATCCAGATGGTGAGTCCCTCGATCCGCTCAACCTTGCACCGTTGGCCCTTCGTTAAGGGGGTCGGCCCGGCATTGTGCGCAGTCCAGGTGGTGCCCCGCAGTTCGGCCTTGCCGGTCCCGCTCACCGCCAAGTCTTCTCTCGGAACCGCGCTTTCACCGGCGAGTGTATCCACGGCAGGCAGATCCTTATCCCGTTTCTTCAGCGAGGCCAAGAGCGGGCCGCGGAAGATCAGCAGAGACAGAATCGCGAGTCCTGAAAATAGCAGCCACTGGAGCCATTCCGCTTGAGCGATCTCCAGTCCAGCCAGACTGCCGACAATCAGGGCTGCCAGCCCAAAGAATAGAATGTAGAAGCCTCCGGGTGTGACCATCTCGATGCCGAGCAGCACGAGACCGAGAAGCATCCAATACCACCAGATCATCGGCGGGCCTCATTCAATGTTCGAAAGAACTACGCGAGAATAGGAGATCGTCATGAAAGTCTAAGCGCGTTTCCGGAGACCGTCAAGCCGGAAGGCTTTTACGCATTCCTATGGTATAGTCCGCGCGCAATGGCGCAAGACCAACCAGTCAAAGCCTTAGTGCTCGCGCTCACCGATCATGCGGCGGCGGCAGTCTATTCGATCAATCGTTTGCAGCCGGACTCGCTCTGTTTCATATTGTCGGAAGGGGCGAAAGCCCTCGTAGAATCCGAGGTCCAGCCGAAGATCGAGCACCTGCCCAGGCGGTGGGACTGGGTGGTCCTTCCGGAAACCGGCGAATTTGTCGGCTGTTACCAGACGCTTGCCCGGACGCTCCCAGAGATGTTGCGTACCTGGGAGGTGCAGCCGGGCGAACTCGTCGTCGATGTGACCGGAGCTACCGCAGCCATGGCCGGCGCATTGACGCTGGTCACCTTGTCTCTCAGTTCGCGAATTGTGTCGCTGGTATCGGCACGAGAGGGACAAGAGGAGGACAGGATCGATATCGCCGGGCAGCCGTTCGTATGGACGCAGGGAAATCCGTGGGATGAGGCGGCTTCTATTTCACGCCGCGAGGGCTGTGAGCTGTTCAACCGAAGATTGTTTGCCGCAGCGGCGAAGCTGTTCCGCGAGATCGAAGCGCGGGTGAGCGGCGGGCAGAAACCCCTCTACCGGGCCTTTGGAGACCTGGCCGATGGCTACGATCTGTGGGAGCGATTTCACTATCGTCAAGCTTGGGAAAAACTCAAGACCGCCGTGAAGGCTTTCGAGATGGCGGCTCTGTGGGGTGGACCACCAGGGCTCACGTCGCTGTTACCAGCCATCAAAGCGAACGCGGGATTCTTGGAAAAGCTCGTCCTCGATCCAGCGCCCGTGAAAGACATGCAGGCCCTCGATCTACTGGCCCATGCCGGGCGCAGGCTACATGGGCTGCACGATTCGGAAGCTGCCATGGTTTCGCTCGTGCGCGCGCTCGAAGCCTTTGCCCAGAGGCAACTGTTCAAGCAGTACCAAATCAAAACTTGGGACGTCCAGCCGGAGCAATTGCCGCAAGCGCTGCAAGAAACCTGTCGATCTTGTTGGCTGGAAGATCTTGACGGCAAATACAAGCTGCCCTTGCAGGCGCAGTTTCGGGCGCTGGCTGGATTGGGCGACCAGATGGGCCAGGCCTTTCTGCGCGAGTGGCCGACGATGAAACCGCTGCTCGATGCAGCCAACCATGCAGTCCTCGGCCACGGCTTCGAGCCGGTCAAGGCCGAGCGGGTTCAGCAGCTGTACGATGTGGTCGTCAAGCTGTCAGGCGTCAGCGAGACATCGTTACCGAAGTTTCCGATGCTGAATCTCTAAGAGCTTGTACACGGCGATCACTTTTTGCCACAAGCAACTTCCCACACAGCTTGACCTATACTGCCTGGAATGACCGGTGTCCACTTACCTACTTGTGAATTGGTAAAAACCATCGTTCCACTTCCCATATTGCCCGAGAACTCCTTGCGCGCAACCACTCGACTGCGCCCCTCCGCACAGTCGAATTCCCACTGTTCCTTGGCAGTCAAAAACCTGTTGCCCCCAACGGTTTGTACGGTCTTATAGTCATAAAATTGCCACATCTTCACGAGATTGCTGTTGCGGCGTATGGTGGCTGGGTCCACGTAGACCGTCTTTCCGGTTTCGTCGGTGTCACTCACCTTTACCCACTCCGCATAGGCTGGTCCACTAGTCACTACAAGGAAAGAAAGTGCGATGAGAAGCAGTCGTATCATTGAGCATGTCTCCACAAGAGATCGTCAGGAGTGCGGCAGGGTGTCTGTATTAAGTGAGGATGTGCATGAGGAGGGCAGTATGGCGTGGACTCCGGAGACCGTCAAGGCAGCATGGGGAGAACGATCACTACTTCACGGTTGTTTCTCCAACAATGATGTATTACCGTTGGGTTGCGTTAGGCTAGGAAGATGACAAGCGGAATGAAGAGTTGTCGCTTGCGATAGGGTGTAACGATTTGAGCATAACCATCTGACATTACTATGGAAATTAAAATCTACTACGAAGATACCGACTGCGGTGGGGTAGTGTACTATGGGAATTATCTCAAGTATTTCGAGCGGGCGCGGACTGAGTATCTCGAAGAGCGCGGGTTGTCGGTGGCTGGACTCATGACAGAAGGCACGGTGTTCGTCGTGGTGCATGCGGAACTGGATTATCGATCTCCAGCCCGCTATGGGGACTGGCTGGTCGTTGAGACGGTCGTCTCCGGCATGACGCCAGCTTCCCTCACCTTTTCGCATGTGATCAGAGAGCGGGAGAGCCGGCGAGTGGTCGTGGAAGGATCTGCCAGGTTGGCGGCAACGGATGGAAATGGGAAAGTGAAGCGCCTCGACAAGGCGATGATCTGCGTATTAAGATAAGCATCACCAAAAGGAAATTACTATTTATGATGGAATCAGAGTGGATAAGTTTTGGAATGGCAGGGCTGGGAAGCTGGCTCATCATCGCCGCATGGACAATCGGTATAGGCGTACTCGCCTGGTGGTTTTTCATGCCAAACCCCATGGATCGAGACAAGAAGTCCAAGAAGAAGCCGTAACTCAACTGCCAGTATCCTCTTCCAGCGCGGTCTTCTCCATCGCCAGAGTCCCTCTAACATGACGTAGTTCATCGATCGCCAGCGTGCGCAGCGCGGTGGGTATCCACTGGCAAGGCGAGCCCGCATTATTCATGAACATTTCTGCTGCAATCGTCGATCCGCTGCTACGACGAGCCTTCGGTCGGCGGGCTCGCCTTTCGGACCTTCAACGTANNCGCAGCGATTTCGCGACGAACTGTCATAAATAATGCGGGCTTGCGGGCAGGTTCAGTTAACTCTCTGGTTGGGCACTGTCATCGTGCAGGCGTTGGTTGAGGGCGGCGCCAAGCTCCTGGCACGTATTCATGAGGCTCTCATAGACCTTGAGGTTGGCGTTGTACTCAGCCATCGGATACTTGCTGAGATCGCCCTGGCTCTTCTCATGAAACCGCTTGCAGATCTCCCGGAGCGCTTGGATCGCTTCGAGCAACGCCTCAGCGTACTGGTGGGAACCCTCTAACGACCCTGACTGTGTCTTCAAGGCCAGTGAAAGCGGAGCCAGTTTAGACGCCAGCCGATTGAGGTCTTTAAAATGAGCTCCGAAGTCAGTGGCTTTAAAAATTCCTGGGATTGGGAGAGTCCTGCGCCACGAAAACTTAAAGATCGCGTCATGGATTGCGACATACTCGCCAAGGATTGTATTCGCTCGGATCAGTTCATCGGGAAGATCCGGCATCTGTCACCCACGAGGAGCGTGAGTGGCAATCATGGCGCAATGGTCTGGTTCGCTACCCTGCATGGTCAGGCACCACCTTTGTTTTGTTTCTCTTGCTTCCAGGCTCCCCAGGCAAAGTAAAAGCCTAGCGGTGCGCTGATAATGCAAACCCATGCCAGTGGAGACGATTCTGCGAATAGCCAACCGGCAAAAGCGGTATAGATAACTGCTCCTACAAAGTAGACGATGGACCAAGGAAACGTGCTCTTTTTGTTCGAGGGGGTTTCAGATTGCGATGTCATTCAAGTGCTCCGAAGCGTCCGGTGATGCTTAAATATGTATGATCTGGTTCCGTATAACAAGCCACCGTCCTAGGAGCCGTGAAACGTAAGACGTGAAAGGTGAAACGTAGGATTGCCGAGTAACCTTCCTCCGGATCGTTTCACGGTTAACGATTCACGTCTCACGGATCGCCGACAGGCTAGCCATCGACTTTGCCGCCGGCCGTTCGAACGCACTGCACAATATGCGCCTGCGCTTCAGGTGACAAGCATGCGAGCGGCAACGTGCTGAACTGTGCCTTGGAGTACAGAAAAAGCCACACGCTTTGGAACTGCCACAGTTCTTTGACGGCGGACCACTGAAGCGTGGTTGTGCCGATGTCCGAACTCATGGTGAACGAGGACTCATCAGCGCGGAACGTGGCTCGCGGCTGACCCATCTGACGGAATTTCTGCAGCGATCTGCGATAGTGAACGACATAGACAACGATGGCGAACGCGATGCCCACCAACAGTACGGCTGCAAGNNCGCCGCCAAAATGCGAACACGGCCTGGCGAAGCAGCGTCTCGCTGTAGATGAGTGTGGCCTCGTGGGATGTGGTGGTTTCCATGTGAGTTACGCCGTCGCCGGTGCCCGTCCCTTGGTTCACGAAAGTTAGAAAGTGAACGTTTGCTCCTCAGCGACCAAAAAGATCGGTTTCCCACCAGTGGAGATAGACACAGCATGGGCCAAGGTCTCCTGCGCTCCGGCTGAAGAAGCGCAAGCTTCCAGGGCTTCAATCGATGGGAAGTGAATCTCGGCGATACGGTAAAACGGCGGCGTCCCTTGGGGAGAGGCCAGCACCTTCGTCGCNNCCAGCAGCAAGCGACCATGCAGCAAAGCCGTTCGCCTGAACACGCTGATGAAGGGCGAGTCTACTTGAGAGATCAACTCTTGTTCAAGAGTACGGGCTGGACGTAGAAACGGGGGCATTCTGAATGCCTGGCGACGGCCGATCACGACTTCCGCTGAGACAAATTAATGGTTCCAGAAATTGTTATCAGATCTCATGGCCGGTTGGATCGAGGTGTTAAGCCTGAACTCTACCTGCTCGATGATTCCGCAGAAGGGCTGGATCACAGCCGAAGTAATACGGTACTGAGCCATTCAGAACTAGGAGCGGATGTATCGCGGCCACATTGAACTTGGTGCGGTTCTCCGGAACGGCTGCTCTTTGTGCCGCCATTGACAATGAAATATTCTGAACTCCCAATCAGCTTCTTTTGACGAAGGTATTCATACTTCCCCGCCAAATGCGCTTGCGCGTCCACTGGAACGAAATGTTCGGCGCGATCTCAGCGGCGCTAGACAATCGGCGCCAGAAGATGTACAGTAACACGTACATATTTGGAGGCCTACTTATGGATGCTATTACGTACACCACTGTTCGCGCAAATCTCGCCAGCGCAATGGACCGCGTGTGCGACGACCACGAAGCCCTGATCATTACGCGCAATGGGGAGCAGTCGGTCGTTATGCTCTCGCTGGAAGACTACAAATCGCTGGAAGAAACCGCATACCTCTTGCGCACTCCCGCTAATGCCAAGCGTCTTCTTGCGGCCGCTGCACAACTGAACGCCGGAAAAGGCGTTCAACGGAAGCTGGCCAAGTGAAACTGATTTTCGCTGACGACGCATGGGAGGACTACGTATATTGGCAAAAGCAAGACAAGCGCATGGTTGAGAGAATCAACAAGCTGATACGCGAGACACAGCGAGAGCCATTCGCAGGAGTGGGTAAGCCTGAGCCCTTGAAGCATGCGCTTTCGGGGTACTGGTCACGCCGAATAAATGATGAGCATCGGATGGTATATCGCGTAGAGGGGGATGCGCTCATGATCGCTCAGTTGCGCTTCCATTACTGAGACGCCTAACTCCTTATTGGCCCACGGCCTATTTCACGTTGACGGAAACACAAATGGTTCTTGAATCGCCTTTCAATTCCTTGTTTGCGAATCCCGCCGTCCCTGATCTTCTGATGGGGCGAGTGGGCGACGAGGCAATGTCGACTTGAGGCTTTGGTCAAACGAGCGATAGGTTCCCCTCGGGTTCTTGTGCGGACGCAATCCTTTTTCACGGCGAAGGCGCTGAGGCCGCAGGTCGCTTCCCGGCCTCCGCTCTGCTTTTCTGCAGAGGTCGCAGGATGGGCGAAGTTCAGACTCACTTGACCCTGGGGCCAAGGGTCTTGTGGAGAGCGATGAGGGCGGCGCAGTGGATTGTTGTGCCGAGACCTGATGGGGAAAGATCAGGATGCAAGCGACGGCGATGAGTGCACCGAACATGGTTCGACCTTGCGTCATAACGCTTGCGGGAACGCACAGTCCATGCCAGAGCGGTTTGATTGACAATGCAAAAAGCCGCATGCTGTTATAACGCGATACGCGTTATAACAGCGAGTCTCGCGCGAAATGCGGGACGGGTNNGTCGCGCACGTCTTGCTTGTCTCGCTTACATTTTACGGAGGATTCTATGGATATGATGGGACGTGTGGGGCTGATCGAGATTCCGATCTTGATCGCGCCCGATCAGAAGGTCTGGATGGATCGCATGATCAAGGAAGGCAAGATCGCCATTCCTCCTGGCGGGACGCTGGAAAAAGGCTCGCTCTATTCGATGTTTGTCCGCATGCTCCTACATAACGCGATGGAAGAGCAGAAACGACAAGAGGTATTAGACGCGGAAGACGAGGACGACGAGTAGGAAGCTGTTGAAAACAACCGCCAGCGTCGTTCTCACCTCGAAAGCATCCTCAACGTAGCCGGGAGCTACGCCTCCGGTGCTTTCATCGGCTGCGGCCTCGCTGGACGGTCGTTTTGAACAGCTTCCCAGGATTGCCGTGCTGTATCTGAAACGATCCAGCTCTGTGTCAACCGAGATACGAACGACGCTTCACGGGGGATGGGGTTAGAGCTTCTTGAAGGCGGCAGCAGCAGCTTTGATCGTGTAGTCAATATCGCGGCTTGAATGGGAGGTCGAGAGGAAAGCGGCTTCGAATTGCGAGGGGGCTAGATATACCCCCTGTTCTAGCATCGCATGAAAGAATTGCCCGTATCGTTTCGTGTCCGACAGTTTCGCGGTATCCCAGTCCACCACCGGGCCTGACGTAAAGAAGGCTCCCAGTATCGAGCCGACTCTGGTTTGCATGAGCGGCACGCCCGCTTTTTTTGCGGCCGCTCCAATCCCTTTGGCCAAGGCGGCCGACTTCTCTTCCAGCTGCTTGTAGACCCCACGGGCTTTGAGCTGCTTGAGGGTCGCAATGCCGGCGGACACGGCTAACGGATTTCCCGACAACGTTCCCGCCTGATAGACCGGCCCCAACGGCGCAATCAGATCCATGATCTCTTTCCTCCCTCCGTAGGCGCCAACCGGCAACCCGCCGCCGATAATTTTCCCCAGCACCGTCAGGTCCGGCGTAATGCCGTAAAGCGATTGGGCTCCCCCGTAGGCTACGCGAAAGCCGGAGATCACCTCATCGAAAATCAGGAGGATGTCGTTTTCTTCGGTCAGCTGGCGGAGGGACGAAAGAAATTCCGGCGCCGGAGGCACGACGCCCATGTTCGCTGCGATCGGCTCAAGAATAATGCAAGCCAACGTGCCCCGATGTTCCTTGACGATCTGTTGCACCGCCCGGATGTCGTTGTACGGGGCGGTCAAGGTGTGTTTCGCAAAATCAGCCGGAACTCCCAGCGAATCCGGGATCCCCAACGTGGCCAAACCTGAGCCGGCCTTTGCAAGCAAATAGTCGCTGTGGCCGTGATAGCAGCCTTCAAACTTGAGAATGTTGTCTCGCTTCGTAAAGCCACGTGCGACACGAATCGCGCTCATGACTGCCTCGGTGCCGGAGCTGACCAGCCGGACCTTTTCCATCGAGGGAAACGCGTCCCGGATCATGCGGGCGAGGATGACTTCCAGTTCGGTCGGCGCCCCGTAACTGGTTCCCATTGCGGCAGCCTTTTTGATCGTGCTGATGACGGATGGGGCGGCATGACCCAAAATCATTGGACCCCATGACAGGACGTAGTCGAGATAGCTGTTCCCATCGACGTCGAAGAGGCGGGCGCCTTTGGCACGCTTGATAAACCGGGGCTGGCCTCCGACAGAGCGAAAGGCGCGCACCGGGCTATTCACACCCCCGGGAATCAATGTCTGTGCGTCGGCAAACAGCTTGGCGGAACGAGTGGTTTTCATAATGGGGGCGCACAGTACCACGCAGTCGAGCCTCGGTCAAGAAAGGAGAGGCTCATGCGGTGCAATAAGGCAACTTACGCCAAAATGTGTTTGAAAAATACGATTCTCGGCATTGTTTGCCATGGGCTGTGTCACCACAAGACAGGGATTTTTCGTAATTCCTTGCAAATAGACCGATTCATGTTACCAATCGAATTGGGCCTTGGGCTTGCATTCTTGGGAATTCTGGAGAGGTACGATACTAACGATGAAGGTCATTTGTTCGTGGTGCCGACAAGAAGGGAAATCTGAGCTAGTAGGAGAGAAGGCGCCTCTCGACGATGCTCGGGAAACGCATGGAATTTGCGTCCTTCATCGCCACAAGGTTCAAGCTCGCTGGCAGGCATGGGCTCGTCCCCCCGCACACTCTGGCGACGCAGCTTGACTCTCTTTTGCGCTCCTCAGCAGGACAGGCGCCTCCTCTTGTCGGTCTACCGGAAGTTACGCTCCCATTTTCCCCTGAAACATCTTGAGCAACTGGTCGACCCCGCCGGCTTCAATCTTGCCGTTCGGCGGGAGGAACCCAAGAAACACCGCTCCAG
>CXWL01114617.1_pt1 | contig 14316 bp, 10 predicted proteins | sample 590931 | NCBI WGS metagenome assembly CXWL01 (sample SAMEA3498368, study PRJEB10139) | groundwater metagenome | biome: water well; material: biofilm material | place: Germany | collected 2015-04-27 | reverse complement strand
CCGGCAGGATATCGGCCGGGAAGTTCGGCTGCTTCTGGTCGAGGTTCACCGCGATGATGTCGAAGTGGATCGGCGCGCGTTCGCGCAGCGTCATCAGGATGTCGAGCAGTGCGTAGCTGTCCTTGCCGCCCGACAGGCACACCATCACCTTGTCGCCGTCTTCGATCATGTTGAAGTCGCCGATCGCCTGGCCGACCAGCCGGCACAGGCGCTTGTGCAGCTTGTTGTTCTCGTGCGCGATCTTGTCGGCCTCGCGCGAGGTCGACTCGACCGGCTCCATCATGGCTGCCGCGCCGCTCATGCTTCATCCTTGATCTGGAAAACCTCGACGCCGACGCCTTCGCAGTCGGGATACACGTCCGGCTTCATGGTCGACACGCGCACCGCGCGCACGCGCGGGTGCGCCAGCATTGCGCGGGCGACGTCGTCGCACAGCGTCTCCTGCAGGTGGACGTGGCCGAGCGCCATGCGGCGGGCGACCGTCTCGCGCATGAAGTCGTAGTCGACCACTTCGTCGAGCTGGTCCGCGGTCGGCGTCGACAACGCCAGCGGGATGTACAGGTCGACGTTGATCAGCACGCGCTGCTCGCCGCGTTTTTCGAAGTCGTGCACGCCGATGTTGATCATCACTTCGTAATTGCGCAGGAACAGCCGGCGGCAATCGGCCAGCTTTGGGTGGGTAAGTGCGGACAACATGGTTAAGCCTTATTTGGTGAGGAACATCACGTCGCGCGGCAGCGGCATCAGGTGCTGGCCGCCGTCGACGAATAGGGTGGTGCCGGTGATGGCGCGCGCGCCGGCGAGGTAGCAGACCGCGTCGGCGATATCCTGCGGCGTGCTCGATCGGCCGAGCGGTGTGGCCTGGTGCGCGCTGTCGAAGCCGGATTGGCTCTGGTCGCCCGACAGCATGGTCAGGCCGGGCGCGACGCCGACCACGCGCACGCGCGGCGCCAGCGCTTGCGCCAGCATCGTCGTCGCGGCGTGCAGCGCCGCTTTCGACAGCGTGTACGACAGGAAGTCGGGATTCAGGTTGGCCAGCTTCTGGTCGAGCAGGTTGATGACCACCGCCTGGCCGTCCGCCGGCGTGGCCGCATGCAGCGCCTGCGCCAACAGGATCGGCGCGCTGACGTTGGCCTGCATGTGGGTCGCCAGCAGCGCCGGCGAGAAATCGGCCGCGCTGTCGTATTCGAACAGCGAGGCGTTGTTCACCACGCAGCCGATGGCGCCGAGCGCGTCGGCCGCGCGCGCCAGCAGGGCGCGCACAGCGGCTTCGTCGGCCAGGTCGCAGTCGAGCAGGGTGGCGCGCCGGCCCAGCGCGCGGACCCCCGCCGCCGTCTCCTCGGCCTCGGCGCGCGAGCTGCGGAAGTGGATCGCGACGTCCCAGCCGGCTTGCGCCAGCCCGAGCGCGATCGCGCGCCCGATGCGCCGTCCGGCGCCCGTCACGAGCGCCGCTTGCTGCCGTCCGTTTGCTTGTGAATTCATCATGTCGCTTCGATTATGCAGAAAACTGCATAAATTGTTAGTGTCCGCCGTTGTCGCTACAATGCCGGAATGTCCCTACCCGAACCAGATAGCGACGCGCTGGCCGCGTCCCACGCCCTGCAGCAGTCGATCGCCGCCGAGATTGCGCAGCATTCCGGCGCCATCTCGTTTGCCCGTTTCATGGAACTGGCCCTGTACGCGCCGCGTCTTGGCTACTACAGCGGCGGTGCCGCAAAATTGGGCAAGGACGGCGATTTTACAACGGCGCCCGAGATCACCGCGCTGTTCGGCGCCACGCTGGCACAGGCGGCAGCCTCTATTATCGCCCAAAGCGCGCCCAACATCCTCGAATTCGGCGCCGGTACCGGCAAACTGGCGCGCGACGTGCTCACCGCGCTGGCCGATGCGGGCGTCCACCTCGACAGCTATGCCATCGTCGAACTGTCGGGCGAACTGCGCGCGCGCCAGCAGGAAGCGCTGAGAGACTTTCCTCAGGTGCGCTGGCTGGACGGCTTCCCCGACAGCTTCAGCGGCGTTGTGCTTGGCAACGAGGTGCTCGACGCGATGCCGGTCGAACTGGTGACCAAGACGCCGGCCGGCTGGCAGCAGGTGATGGTGACGATCGACGACGGCCGCTTCGCTTACGCCGAGCGCGCGCCCGACGCCGCGCTGGCGGCGCACATCGCCCGCCAGATCCCCGATGCGGCCGACCTGCCGGACGGCTACCTGACCGAGGTGCACCCGGTCGCCGTCGGCTTCATGTCGACCCTGGCGACCATGCTTGATGCAGGTGCGGCGATCCTGTTCGACTACGGATTTCCGGCCCACGAGTACTACGTCGACGACCGCACCGGCGGCACCCTGATGTGCCACTACCGCCACCACGCGCATCCCGATCCGTTTTACCTCCCCGGCCTGCAGGACATCACCGCCCACGTCGATTTCACCGCGATGGCGCTGGCCGCCCAGGATGCGGGGCTCGACGTGCTGGCCTATATGAGCCAGGCCGCCTTCCTGCTCGGCGCCGGCATCGGCGACCTGCTGCTGCGCACCGACCCGCAGGATGCGATGCGTTACCTGCCGCAGGCGAACGCGGTGCAGAAGCTGGTGTCGCCGGCCGAGATGGGCGAACTGTTTAAGGTACTGGTGGTGGGCAAGGGCGTCGCACTGCCGCCACCGATCGCCGCCGCCGACCGCAGCCACCGGCTGTAGGCTTCTGGTAACTCGCAGTATCGACTATCATGAAGCCATGGCCAAGATCCACACCCATTACGACAACCTGAAAGTGGCGCGCCTGGCGCCGCAGGAAGTCATTCGCGCGGCCTACAAGGCACTGACCCAGAAATACCATCCCGACAAGAATCCTGGCGACGAGAAGGCGGCCCGCATCATGGCCATCCTCAACACCGCCTACGGCATCCTGGGCGACCCGGTTCGCCGCAAGGAGCACGACGAGTGGATCGCGGCCGAGGAATGGGAAATCGAATGGCTCGAGAGCACGCGCACGGACGACGGCCACAAGCCGCGCGAGGGGGCGCCCGCCCATGCGTGGGAGCCGAAGCCGGTCAACGCGCCCAAGTCCTATCGCATCGCGCGCGATCCCAAATGGTGGTTCGGCCTGGCGGCCTGCTTCGCCCTCGGCTGCGCAGTCGGCGTGCTGGTCATCGACCAGTCGAAGGTGCTGCCGGTCGCGCTGGCCTCGGTCCTTAACGGCGCGCCTGCCCCGGTCGCCGCGCCGCGTGCCGACCCCGCCATCGACAGCTGGGCGGTGAGCAAGGCGTATATGCCGGAGAGCGCGTCGCAGGCGCCGGCCGACATCAAGGCGCTCGCCGTGATGCAGCTGGTGGTGCCGGCCCACGCGCCCGACTGCGACTCGGACCTGCATTCGCTGGTGGCGCCGAACGGCGAGAACTGGCCGCCCGCTTCAGGCTACGTGGAAGGCTACCCGGTCGGCAATCCGGGTGAGGAAATGCAGGTGCTGGTCGACAATGCGAACAACGCCTCGGCGGTGTTCGTCAAGCTGTACGACCTCGATCGGCGCGCCAATGTACGCCATGCATACGTGCTGGCGCACGAGTCGCTGACGATCGACAAGCTCGCCGCCGGCAAGTACGAGGTGCGCTACCAGAATGTCGACTTCGGCGGCGGCAAGGCTGACTGCGCGGCGCGCTCCAGGGCGCCGGGCAAGCAGGCCGTAGCGCTGCCCTAGAACTCTTCCCAGTCCGACGACGCGGCTGCCGCTTTCGGCCGCGGCNNCGGCACCGCCTTCAGCCGCGCCACCGGCGCCGCATGCAGCGTGAATACCGCCACCGCGCGGCTCAGCACCTGCGCCTCGTCCTGCATGCTTTGCGCCGCCGCCGCGGCCTGCTCCACCAGCGCCGCGTTCTGCACCGTCATTTCGTCCATCTGGCCGATCGCCGCGTTGACCTGCTCGATCCCCATGCTCTGCTCCTGGCTGGCGGCGGTGATCTCGCTCATGATGTCGGCCACCTGCTTGACCGAGGTGACGATCAGCTGCATGGTCTGGCCGGCCTCGTCGACCAGCTTGCCGCCGCCGTCGACCTTGTCGACCGAGTCGCCGATCAGGATCTTGATTTCGCGCGCGGCGCCGGCGCTGCGCTGCGCCAGGTTGCGCACTTCGCTCGCCACCACCNNCACCACCTCGCCGCCGCGCACCGCCACCGCGGAGGCGGAGATCACCAGCTGGTTGGCCTGGCGCGCGTTGTCGGCGTTCTGCTTGACGGTGGAGGTCAGCGCCTCCATCGAGCTGGCGGTTTGCTCGAGCGAACTGGCCTGCGATTCGGTGCGCCCCGACAGGTCGGCATTGCCGCTGGCGATTTCGCCGGAGGCGGTGCTGATCGTATCGGTCGAGCTGCGCACCGCGCCGACGGTGCGCGCCAGCGCCGCATTCATGTCCGCCAGCGCGCGCAGCAGCTGGCCGGTTTCGTCATGCGCATGCGTGTCGACGGTGCTGGTCAGGTCGCCTTCGGCCACCTTGCGCGCGATCGCCGCCGCCTGTTCGAGCGGCCGCGTGATCGAGCGGGCCAGCCAGGCCGCCAGGCCGGTCGCGGCGACGGCGCTTGCGATGCCAAGGGCGATCGTCGCGTCGCGCGCACCGGCCAGGCCGGCCGCCATGGTTGCCAGGTTGGCCAGCATCAGCAGCACGAAGCTTGCGCCCAGGCGGGCCTTGATGGTGAGCTTTGCGGGGTTCATCGTCGCTTTCCGGTCAGGTTGCCAGGTTCTCGATGAGCCCCATTTCGCCCGACGACATCAGCTTGTCGATGTCGACCAGGATCAGCATGCGCTCGTCGATGGTGCCAAGCCCGATCATGTAGTCGGAGTTGAAGGAGGCGCCCATGTCCGGCGCCGGCCTGACCTGCTCGGGCAGCAGCGTCGTCACGTCCGATACGCTGTCGACCACCATGCCCATGACGCGCCCGCCGATGTTCAGGATGATCACGACCGTGAACTGGTCGTACACCGGGGTACCCAGCTTGAACTTGATGCGCATGTCCACCACCGGGATGATGATACCGCGCAGGTTGATCACCCCTTTGACGAAATCGGGGGCGTTGGCGATCCGCGTGACCGCTTCGTAGCCGCGGATTTCCTGCACCTTGAGGATGTCGATGCCGTATTCTTCCGAACCGAGCGTGAACGCGAGGAATTCCTGGCCGGCGACTTCCTTGCCGGCGCCGGCGGCGGCGGAAGGGGCGGGCGATGATGTTTGCATGGTGGTCATCCTTGTCAAAAAATCCGTGGGCGTGCCTGGCGCCTCTCGCCCTGCGCCGTCAGAGAGTAGCAGAGTCGGGGCGCCGTGACGAGCGGCCGCTGCATTCCCCCGTCGTGCTTTCCCGACAACGTTGAATTACTGGACTTCATGCCGCTTTTGGTGATAATTTGAGAGCGATTGGGCGCGGCGCGCCCATTGATGGAGTCTGCATGGACGACCCGGATGACGATGACGACTGGCTGATCGACGACGACGCGGAAGCGCTCGAGCAGGGCGCTAGTCACGCCGCGGCGATGCAGCGGCCGTGGCGCGTGCTGGTGGTCGACGACGACGCCGATGTGCACGCGGTCACCCGGCTGGCGCTGCGCAACGTCAGCTTCAAGGGCCGCGAGCTCGAGCTGTTCTCCGCCTACAGCGCGGCCGAAGGTTTCCGCCTGCTGCGCGATACCGCCGACATCGCGCTGGTGCTGCTCGACGTGGTGATGGAAACCGAGGACGCCGGCCTGGTGCTGGCGCGCCGCATCCGCGAGGAGCTCGGCAACCATACCGTGCGGGTGGTGCTGCGCACCGGCCAGCCGGGCCAGGCGCCCGAGCAGCGCGTCATCATCGACTACGACATCAACGACTACAAGGCCAAGACCGAGCTGACCACCCAGCGCCTGTTTACCGCCGTGATCTCGGCCCTGCGCGCGTATGAAACGCTGACCATGCTCGAACGCAGCCGCGCCGGCCTGGCCAAGATCCTGGCCGGCGCCACCAACCTCTACCAGGCCGGCTCGCTGCGCGAATTCGCCTCCGGCGTGCTCGGACAGGTGAGCGCGGTGCTCGACGTCGGCGCCGACGGCATGCTCGGCGTGATGGTGGCCGACAGCGGCGAACCGGTGGTGCTGGCGGCCACCGGCGCCTTCGCCGCGCTGGCCGGCGAGCCGCAGCTGCCGCCCGGCCATGCGTTGCGCCCGGTGTTCGAACGCGCCATGCGCGAGCAGCGCAGCCAGTACGAGCAGGACGCCAGCGTGCTGCTGATCCACACCCAGCAGCAGCAGCGCGTGTGCATCGCGGTGACGCCGTCGCTGCCGATGGCGCCGCTGCAGCGCGACCTGCTCGAGCTGTATTGCCAGCGTATCGCCGCCGCGTTCGACAACCAGTACCTGTTCGACCAGCTGAGGAAGACCCAGGAAGCGACCGTCGAAGTGCTGGCCGAAGTCGCCGAATTCCGCAACCAGGGCGCGCTGGCGCATGCATGCCGGGTGCGCGACCTGTCGTCCCGCATCGCACTGCGCATGAAGGAGCGCGCGGCGGGCGATCCCGAGCTGACGGCCGAACTGATCGCCCTGATCGGCCTGGCCAGCATGCTGCACGACGTCGGCATTGTGGCGGTATTCGACCCGCTCGATCAGCCGGACCTCCTCACGCCCGAGCAGCGCAGCGCAATGCAGCGCCACGCGACGATCGGCCGTGCGGTGCTCGAGCGCGCCGCCGGCACGGTCGGCGGCGTCACCTACCTGACCTACGGCGCGCAGGTTGCCGGCAGCCACCACGAACGCTTCGACGGGTCCGGCTATCCGAACGGCCTGAAAGGGCGCGACATCCCGCTGTGCGCGCGCATCGTCGCGGTGGCCGACGTCTATGACGCGCTGGTCAACGAGCGCCACTACAAACGCCCGTGGGCCCGCTCCGATGCGCTCGACTACCTGCGCGAACAGGGCGGCCGCCAGTTCGACCCGGACGTGGTGGCGGCGCTGCTCGACCTGATCGGTGGCGAATCGGACATGTAAGCGGCCGGCGGCGCGCCAGACTGTCGCGCCGAGCCGTCAAAAATCGGCTCGCAACCGGGCGCGCAAGGGCGATTCAACTATTTTTCGACTTTGCCGTTATATACTCTTCGCATAAGAGTGCGCCCCACGAGCGTACCCGCGGCACCGCTGCGTCGACGGGTATGACAGGAAAGACAACAGATGAATGAATTAAACGGACTGTCCGCGCTGATTATCGAGCCGCATGCCGGCATGCGCGCGAACATCCACAGCATGCTCGGCTTGTGCGGGCTGACCAAGATCGACCATGCGGGCAACTCGAACAACGCAGTCCGGCACCTCGGCCTGAAGACCTTCGACCTGGTCCTGTGCGAATACGACCTCGAGGGCGGCCAGGACGGCCAGCAGCTGCTCGAAGACCTGCGCCACCACAAGCTGATCACGCTGTCGACGATGTTCTTCATGGTCACCGCCGAAGGCAATTACAGCAAGGTCGTGAGCGCCGCTGAACTGGCGCCGACCGACTACATCCTCAAGCCGTTCACCGCCGACCGCCTGCTCGAGCGCATCGGCCGCGCGCTGGAACGGCGCAACGCGTTCATGCCGGTCTACCAGTTCATGGAGCTCGGTAACCAGCACGAGGCGATCACCGCCTGCATCGACGGGGCCAAGGCGCACCCGCGCTTCGCCGTCGATTTCCTGCGCCTGCGCGCCGAACTGCACATGTTCCTCGGCGAGCCGGCCGAGGCGGAACCGATCTACCAGCAGCTGTTCGAGGCCAAGGCAATCGCCTGGGCCAGGCTGGGCCTGGCCAAGACGCTGTTCATGCGCGAGCGCTACACCGAGGCGCAGGAGATGCTCGAGACTCTGGTCGAAGGCAACAAGAAATTCGTCGACGCCTACGACTGGCTGGCCAAGACCCATGCCGCCGTCGGCGCGATGGAAAAATCGCAGGCGGTGCTTGCCGAAGCGGTGGCGGTGTCGCCGCACGCGGTGAGGCGCCTGCGCAAGCTGGGCGAAACGGCGCTCGAGGCGGGCGACACCGAGACCGCCGAAAAGGCGCTCAAGCAGGTCGTCGCCAAGGCCAAGTACTCCGAATTCCGCGATCCCGAAGACCATGTGAAGCTGGTGCAGACGCTGGTGCGCAAAGGCGATCCGGTGCAGGCGGCGGCGGTCATCCGCGACCTCGACAAGTCGATGGGCGGCCAGAAGAACACCGTCGTGTGCAGCGCGATCTCGTCGGCCATGGTGCATGAATACACCGGCAACGAGGTGCGCCTGAACGAATCGCTGACGGCGGCGCTGGCCGGCGCCAAAGACGCCAGCGGGCTGTCGGCCGACATGAAGATGGAGCTGGCGCGCAACTGCCTGCAGAACGACATGGAGGAGGGCGCCGCCGAGGTGATGCGCGACGTCATGCGCAACGCCAGCAACGCCGCCGCGATGGCCAAGGCGATGAGCGTGTTCGAGAAGGCCGGCCGCACCGACCTGGCCGCCAGCGTCGCCCAGGAAAGCCGCCAGCAGGTGGTCGACATGGTGGCCGCCGGCGCCAACCTGGCCAAGGAAGGCGACTACAAGGGCGCGGTGGAGCTGATGATCGAAGCGGTCAGCAAGCTGCCCGACAATCCGCAGGTGGCGTTCAATGCCGCCGTCGCGGTGCTCAAATGCCTGGAGCACATGGGTTGGGACGAACGCCTCGGGCAGCATGCGGTGTCGCTGATCGACAGCGTGCGCCGGCTCGACCCGGTCAATCCGAAGCTGCCGGCGCTGGCCGGCCTGCACCAGCAGATCCTGAAAAAATACGACAAGGGCACGCGCGCCAAGAAGGCGTGACGCGACTGGGCCTTGGCCCGTTGAGAGAATAGAGAAACAGTTATGGCAGTCGATTCCCAACCGCCGTCCCCCAACGAGACGCGCCGCGTGCGCGCCTCGCTGATGAACAAAGTCTGCGGCGACGACGACATGTTCGCCCTCGGCACGTCGGTGGCGCGCGTGGTGCAGATGGCGTCCTCCGACGACAAGGGCACCCACGACCTGGCGTACTACGTGCTGTCGGACGTCGCGCTGACCCAGCGCATCCTGCGCCTGTCGAATACGTCGACCTACCGCACCGCCTCGGGCACCGCGGTGACGACGATTTCGCGGGCGATTTCGCTGCTCGGCTTCGACAACGTGAAAACCACCGCGCTGGCGATGCTGCTGGTCGACGCGCTGTCGAACAGCGTGCATGCGCAGAGCGTGCGCCTCGAACTCGAGAACGCGCTGTGCGCCAGCCTGGTCGGGCGCGAAATCGCCCGCGCCAGTTCCTACCAGGGCGCCGAGGAGGCCTCGATCGCGGCGCTGTTCAAGAACCTCGGAGCGCTGCTGGTGGCCTCGCACGAACACGCGCGCTACCGCGAGATCAGCGCGCTGGCGGCGGGCGGCAAGCACACCCCCGGCCAGGCCTCGCAGATGATCCTCGGCTGCAGCTACGACGCCCTGACGGAGGCGGTGCTGGCCGAATGGAAGATCCCCGATTCGATCATCCGTTCGCTGGCGCCGCTGCCGTCGGGGATCCAGAAGCCGGCCGCCAGCCGCGCCGAATGGATGCGCCAGGTCGCCTCGTTCAGCATGGAGGTGTCGAAACTGCTGGCCCGTTCGGTCAACCCGGCCGCCACCCCGGATGCGCGCTCGCTGCTGACCCGCTACGGCATTGCGCTGGGCGTCGACGCCGACCAGATGGAAGACCTGTTCGACAACGTGCAGAAGCACATGACCGGCCTGCTGCAAAGCATGAACATGCAGCCGCACCCGCGCATCGAGGAGCCAGCCGGCGGCGACGGCCTGCCCAACGTGCTGCTGCTGGCGACGATGGATTCGGGCGAGGACGAGGGCGAGCAGTTCTACCCGAGCGGCAAGCCGCACAATGCGCGCGAGCTGCTGCTGGCGGGCGTGCAGGACGTCACGCAGATGCGCGCCTCCGGCGAAGCGAAGCTCAACGATGTGATCCTGGCGGTGCTCGAGACGCTGTACCGCAGCATGGGCTTCCGCTTCGCGACGGTGTGCCTGAAAGATCCGCGCAGCGGCCAGTTCCGCGCGCGCGTCGCGTTCGGCGAAGACCACCAGCGGCGCCAGGCCGCCTTCGTGTTCCCGATGACGCCCTCGCGCGACCTGTTCCACCTGTCGATGGACAACGACGCCGACCTGATGATCGCCGACGCCGGCAGCACCAAGATCCGCGACCTGCTGCCGATCTGGCACCGCAACCTGCTGCCCGACGCGCGCAGCTTCATCGTGCTGCCGCTGGTGGTGGGCAAGGTGCAGCTCGGCCTGTTCTATGCCGACCGCGTGCATCCGGCGCCGGAAGGCGTGCCGCCCGACGAGACCTCGCTGATCAAGGCGCTCAAGGCGCAAGTGCTGCTGGCGCTGACTCCTTCGCCATGAATTCGCGGAACTGCGCGGCCGGCATCGGCCGCGCGAACAGGTAGCCCTGCGCTTCGTCGCACACGTGCAGGCGCAGGAAGTTGCGCTGCGCCGCCGTCTCGACCCCTTCGGCCAGCACTGTCAGGCCCATCGCATGCGCCATGCCGATGGTGGCGGTGACGATCGCCGCGTCGTTCGGGTCGGTCTCGATGTCGGTGACGAAGCCGCGGTCGATCTTGATGCGGTCGATGGCGAACAGCTTCAGGTAGCTGAGCGAGGAATAGCCAGTGCCGAAGTCGTCGATCGCGACGTTGATGCCGCGCTCGCGCAGCCCGCGCAGCAGGAAGCGCGTGTGCTCGGGGTCGTGCATCGCCGCCGATTCGGTGATCTCCAGTTCCAGCAGGGCCGGGTCGACGCCGGCGTCGGCCAGCAGCAGGTCGAGCCGCGGCAGCAGTTCGCGCCCGTGGCACTGGCGCGCCGACAGGTTCACCGCCATCCGCAGGCCGTGCATGCCGTCGCGCTTCCATTCGGCCATCAGTTCGATCGCGCGCACCAGCACCCAGTCGCCCAGCGCCAGGATCAGTCCCGATTCCTCGGCAATCGGGATCACCCGCGCCGGTTCGATCATGCCCAGCTCCGGATGGTTCCAGCGCAGCAGCGCCTCGGCGCCGACCACCCGTCCGCTGTCGAGCTGCACCTGCGGCTGCAGGTACAGCTCGAACTGATGCTGGCCGAGCGCCAGCCAGATACGGTTCTCCATCATCAGGCGCTCGTGGGTGGCGGCGTTCATCGCCGGCGAATAGAACTGGAAGTTGCCGCGCCCCTGGCTCTTGGCGACGTACATCGCGGTGTCGGCGTGGCGCAGCAAGGTGTTGGCGTTGGCCGCGTCGTTGGGGAACATCGCGATCCCCACGGAGGAGCCGCTGTACATGGTCTGGCCGTCCAACTCGTACGGCGCCGAGAGCGACTGGACGATGCGCACCGCCACCGCGCTGACCAGGTCCGGCGTCAGCGCGCCGGCCATCACGACGATGAATTCGTCGCCGCCGAGGCGGGCGATGATGTCGACGTCGCGCAGCAGCTCCTTGAGGCGCTGCGCCACCTCGACCAGCAGCAGGTCGCCGGTCTGGTGGCCGTGCGAATCGTTGATCTTCTTGAAGTGGTCGAGGTCGAGGAACAGCAGCGCCACGCTCTGGCCGGCGCGGCGCGCCTGCAGCAGCAGCTGCTCGAGGTGCAGGTTCAGCGAGAAGCGGTTCTCCAGCCCGGTCAGCGGGTCGTGGTGCGCCAGCTGGTAGATGTGTTCCTGGGCGCGCCGCTGCTCGGTGAGGTCGTGGATGATGCAGACGAAGATGTCCTCCTCGCGCAGCTTGACCTGGCTGGCCGAAATCGACAGCGGAAAGCGGGCCCCGGCGCTGGTGGTGCCGGCCAGTTCGTGCGCGCCGGCGCCGCCCTGCGCCAGCCGCGGCAGCGCGTCGGCGCCGTCGCCCGGCGGCATCTCGAGCAGCTGGCCGACCCCCAGGCCGCGCAACTGCTCGGGCGGGTAGCCGAACAGCGCGCCGGCCGCCGTATTCGCCGACAGCACGGTGCCGGCGCGGTCGACCGTGATGATGGCGTCGGCGGCGTTGTCGAGGATCGCCTGCAGCCGCGCCTCGCGTTCGCGCAGGCGCGAGGTGGCGTCGTCGACCTGCGCCTGGATCTGGGTGCGCTCGCCGCTGATGACCAGCATCAGCGCGCCCATCAGCGCCGTCAGCAGCAGCCCGCCGGTCAGCACGCTCCAGCTTTGCCAGCTGGTGCGCGCGTGCAGGTAGGCGGCGTCCGGCGCCAGCCGCAATTCGTAGCGGCGCCCGCCGAAGCTGAGCTCCTTGCGGTACTCCGGCAGCCGGCCGGCGTGTTCGATGGCGTCGAGCACCTTGACCGGCGCGGCGGCGTCGGTGATGTCGGCGAAGGCCACCAGGAAGTGATTGAAGTCGGCCTGCGCGACGGCGCGCCCGAGATAGGTATCGATGCGCAGCGCCAGGTCGAGCAGGCCGGCCGGCGGCCCGCCGACACGCGTGCCTTCGACGCGGTGCAGCAGGTGCACGCCGAGCGTGCCGGTCTGGCGCAGGCGCACCGGCGCGCTGGCCGCAGGGTGGCGCGTGCGAATCGCTTCGCCGATGGCGTGTCGGCGCCCGATCTCGGTGATCAGGTCGCGCCCGAGCAGCAGTTCGCCGCTGGACGGCTCGATCAACAGGATCGGATAGTAGTCGGCCCGCCGCGCGGCCGGCCGGGTCGCGCCGTCGGCGGCGACGTCGAGCACCTCGAAGCGGCGGCCGTAATATGCGCTGGCCCAGGCTTCGAACGCGGGGCGCTCGGCGTCGGTGACGCGCGGCAGCCACGCCATGGCCAGCAGTTCGGGACGTTCGTGCAGGTAGGCGCGCGCGATATCGAAAAAGTTTTCCGGCGTCAGCGCGTTGCCTGGCCCGCCGCGTATGCGCGCCACGCCAGGATCGTCGATCGCGCGCGCCACGCCGGCGATGAAGCGTTCGTGTTCGCTCAGGGCCGCCTGCATCATCTGGCCGACGTCCTGCGCCTTCAGGCGGAACGTCTGCAGCTGTTCTTCGTGCTCGAGCTTGAGGGCCTGCTGGTAGATGGCGATGAACACGCCGGCGGCGACGATCAGCGGCAGCGCCAGCAGCTGGCGGCGCGGGCGCCACAGCGCGCGCGGGCGGCCGATCACCACCCATACCAGCGGCGCCGCCAGCAGGATGCCGATGGCGTCGCCGATCCACCAGTTGAGCCAGTTGACGGCGAGATCGTGCGCGGCGCCGCCCTGCGCGGCCAGCACGCCCACCGACAAGCTGGCGCGGATGCAGCAGATTAGCGGCGTCAGCAGCAGGAAGGCGAGCACCGCGCGCCCGGAGGCGATGGCCGGCTCGACCCAGCGGCGCAACAATGCCGCGCCGACCACCGCCTGCACCAGCGCGGCGCCGGCCAACAGCAGCGCGGCGGTGGCCGGTCCGCTGGCCGCCGCGCCGGGGAAGCTTGGCAGGAGTACGGGCAAGAGGGTGGCGAGTACCAGTCCCGGCAGCAGGCGCCAGCCGCGGCTGTAGAGGGCGGCGATGCCGATGCCGGCCGCCAGCGACAGCGGCGCCGGCTCGCCCGGGCGCGACGCCAGGTACTGGCCGATCCAGGCGGCCGCCAGGCACGCGGCCGCCAGCCAAAAGTTGGCGGCCAGGGCCTTGTTCCGCTGTGCAGTCGGGGAATGCAATGTCAATTCCTCAAGATGCCGATGTGGCCTCGCAGCCACACAATCCGCGCGCGCGCGATTGCCGGCCTTCCCATCCAATTCTAGTCCAAATGGCGCCCGATTCGCGGACCCTTGCGCTATTGCCGCAGGTGCGGTTACAATCACGCCCCGAAGCAAGTTGGTCGTCGATTCCGCGGAAAGCATCCCGTAAAATAAGTTGACACTGTTTGGTGCTTGCTTCATACTCTGCGGTTCCTCGCGGAGGGGTGGCCGAGTGGTTAAAGGCGACAGACTGTAAATCTGTTCTCTATGAGTACGCTGGTTCGAATCCAGCCCCCTCCACCAAGATGTTGCAAGGAAGTTGTAGCGGTTTGTGAAGAAGAGTGCAGTACCTCGCGGGTGTAGCTCAATGGTAGAGCAGAAGCCTTCCAAGCTTACGACGAGGGTTCGATTCCCTTCACCCGCTCCAGTTGTTCTTGTAATGCATGATGTGCATCGCAATACATTCGCCCTTTTAGCTCAGTGGTAGAGCACTCCCTTGGTAAGGGAGAGGCCACGTGTTCAATCCACGTAAAGGGCACCAGAATTCAGTGCAGGTAAGTCGCAGTAAATTCAACAGACAGTCAGGCTGGGCGTCACACGACGTGCCACGGAATTTTTCAAAATCGTTAGGAGTCTAAAATGGCAAAAGGTAAATTCGAACGGACCAAGCCGCACGT
>CXWL01113244.1_pt1 | contig 14316 bp, 20 predicted proteins | sample 590931 | NCBI WGS metagenome assembly CXWL01 (sample SAMEA3498368, study PRJEB10139) | groundwater metagenome | biome: water well; material: biofilm material | place: Germany | collected 2015-04-27 | reverse complement strand
TGCTGCCACACAATGCGATGGATATTGCCGGAGTGCTGGAAAGAATAGAGCAGGTGTTGGCGGAGTCATCACTATGAGACTGATTGCCAGCAGGTACGCAACGCCGTAAGTTTATCGCAACAAGCAAGAATGCCTGTAAGCCCTTCTCCCCGGAATCTTTATCTCGGCCTCGATTTCGGCACCTCCGGCGCGCGCGCCTGTGTGCTGGATACAGATGGCGCCATCGTTCACGAGGACCGCATCGCCTATGCGCAAACCCTTGTAGGTCGGGCTTTAGCCCGACATGTCGGGTTGAAACCCGACCCACATGCAGCGCCGACCGTTAGCATAAGTTCCAAACAGAACGGCGCACTACACTAGCCAACGCCTTGTTGACCGCCTCGGATGTTGGAAACGCCTTCAGTATCTCAGGCTGCAAAACAACCACATTGCTGCCCTGCATAAACTGCTTGTGATGGCAACCTCCACGGGCACTTCCACGTCTGCGGACATTACCGTCATTTTCGCTATCGTCACGCCGTCCGCCAAGGCGGCGCGCGCCGCCAGTGTCAGCACCAACACGATCAGAAAGCACTTGATACTCATGCGGTCACCCTCATCCTTTCCTGAGACTCGCAAGCTTATCCCAGCCAACCGCGCTTTCGTGAAAATAACGCCTCAGACGCAGCCGGTCGGCTTGGGCATCCCGCCATATTTGGTGATCGGCTTCATCGGGCCAGTCATCCACAGCTCGAAAACGCCCTTCTGGTCTTCCTCGATGTATTTGGCGAACTTGCGTATCGGCGGCACCGAGCCGAATTCCTCGTAGTATTCGCGCGCCTTCATGATCTGCTCCCACTTTTTCTCGTTCAACTCGTAGCCGTCCGCCTCGGCCATCAGGCGACCGATCTCCGGCGTCCATTCGCTCATATCGACGAGATAGCCATCACCATCACGATTCGGGATTTGCATTGACAGCTCCTTTCAACTCATGGGAAATGCGATCCATTCAACCTTACCTTTTACTCTTCTCTTGCCAGATGCCGCTCTCAGACCTTGATCGCCCGCGTCAGCAGGTACTCGTGACGGACGATATTGTCGTGCAGATATTCGCTCACCATCTCGTCCATTTCATTCCGCCACGATTCGAGTCTTGCGGGGTCATGCTGCAAAGCCTGCACAGCCCGGATGAAAGGGCCCGTCTTGGCTTCCTGGAACAGGCGCAAATGCCTGGGGCTGAGCGTCGGGATGCCCATGATGCCCCGCTCGCAGTGCAGGCGTTTCACGCTATCCCCCAACCGTTGCCGCACGATAGCGACATCGCCCCACTGCACCGGCGAAGCAACACCCGGCGGCGGCGGGACATATCTGGCGTTCAGGCTGAACATACGACTGATCAACTGCTCGCCGGGCCAGGTGGCGAAGGCGATAATGCCGCCGGGCTTCAGGACGCGAAGCATCTCGCTCACTGCAACCTCCGGCCGTGGCGCGAACATATGCCCGAACTGGCTCAACACGACATCGAAGCAGGCATCCGGGAAAGGCAGCGCCTCCGCATCCCCTTCATGCCAGGCAATATCCTCATGACCGGCCACCGTGGCGCTTTCCCTCGCCTGTGCGAGCAGCGCAGGGGTCAGGTCAAGCCCGGTCACTCTGGCGCCCATATTCCGCGCCGTGATCGCAACCACGCCCGTCCCCGTCCCCACATCCAGCACCGCCTGGCCGCCCGTCACCCCGGCATAGCGCACCAGATGTCCGGCCACCGGAGTCGTGAAGACAGCCATGTCGCCGAAATTTCCCATGGTCCAGGTTTCACGTTGTCTGGATTTGAATTCCGCCATCGGATCAAAATTCATGCTTCCCTCCCTCGAAGAACAAATGAACAAATCGGGCTGATAGAACTACTGATGAGACTACCAGCCATTCCGCTAAGCCCCAAAGTGCGGGGCAAACGGCTGGTTATCAGGCCGCGTTTTGTTTTGATGCAGTTAGCCCAGCCCGCACTGAGATAGGCGAAAAACGCCATGGTGAGACTGATCGGGATATCCCAATCCGGCGCCGCGTAGTAGAACGAACCCCAGATCAGCAAAAAGATACCGATGCGGAGGGTGAATATTTTCCATGGTCGCAAAAGCTCATTGTGGATTGATGTCATGCCGAAGCTATTTCGGGCTAGCTCCTCATAGTGTTCATGAGAAAGGTTACTTCCGCTTGTCAGCCGTAGCAGATGTCGCGGGGGATTTGCGCACGACAAAGGGTGTGCCGGTTTGCTCGGCCAGCAGGCGTGCCTTCTCGGAAGCGCGCATCAACGCTTGCGGAGCTTTCTGCAGATCGGGGTCTTTCGAGTGAGAGACAGGCGCTTTCATGGCGAGCACATCATCCTCCAAGTTCATCAGGCCGCAACCCGCTTGCGCGGCGCGCGTTTGACATGCGTAATTGCTTGCGCTTCCTGGGTAAAAGCCAACATGCTGGCCAGAGCCTTGTTGACCGCCTCGGAGGTTGGAAACGCCTTCTGTATCTCGGGCTGCAAGACGACTACATTGTTGCCCTGCATAAAATGCTTGTAGTGCTTCCCGCGCACACCGACACCAAGCTGCTCCCGTTTATATTCGGGAATGTCCTGGTCATCCTTGCTTGTAGATCGTTTCTTCATATCGAGTCGCCTTTCGCGCGCTAATGATTCTGTAATTGGTGACGCTGCATTACTGCAGCGTGCTGCCATCGTCGAGCTGGGCTTGCAGCAACCGGGCTTGCGCATCATAGCCGATGGCGCGCAGCTTTCCCGAAATTCAATGGTGGCGTTTTGGAACAACGATGTGGCTCTACCGAACTATTTCTGCTTGTCAGCCTTTGCAGGAGGCGTAGCGGATTTGCGCACGACAAAGGGCGTGCCGGTTTGTTCGGCCAGTTGGCGTGCCTTCTCTGAGGCGCGCATCAAGGCTTGCGGGGCTTTTTGCAGGTCGGTGTCTTTCAGGTGAGAAACTGGCGCTTTCATTTGTACTGCCTTTCATCTAGCAACACGGGAGGTGCATCCGAATTATCGTACAGTTGCCAGCTATCCACCAGCAGCTTGTAGCGCTCGAAATTCTGAATGCCATGTGCAAAGCGCCTGCGAATGACCTCTTCAGGAACATTGTGCCCGCCTTGTATCACACGGGTCGCCACGCGCTCCAATGCAATCTCGACATTCGGCAACGACAAGAAAATCAGCTTCACCACAAAACCTGTAGAACGCCAAGCCGGAATCATCTGCGCGTAAGTCAAACCGGAAAGCGTCGTCTCAAATGAAAAACTCTCGCCGCGTTTCACATAATCCGCAATCGTTTCCAGCATTATCCGCCCCGCCTTGAACGCAGCTAGGTCAGGCGCGAACGGAGACAACCCGGCGGCGATCAGATCGGCATTCACAAAGTTGGGCAACTCAGCATCGGTCGGCAAAAATTCACGGGCAAAGGTCGTTTTCCCCGCACCGTTTGGCCCGGCGATGATGACGATGCGCTTGTTGTGTGCCGATGAGTTCATGGTTTCCATTTAACGCAAAACAATTGCGATGCTGACTCTTTAGCTTCATGAGGGTTGCATCAAATAAGGGTCTTCTGATTGGCGAGTCCCATATCCTCAATCAATCTTTTAAATAATAGACTTTCGCCACTAGTGCCTGGCTTGAAGTTGTCTATGGTAAATTCTTTGTCGTTAATCTTAACCTTTGAAAAAAAGGTATCGAAATCATCTTTTGTTGGCATCTCTTTGTGCGGTTTCAGGGCGTTGCAGATTGGTTTCAGCGCACGCATCAACGCTCTAAATCCATTGGTTCTATTAAGTATCAGTCCCCTCTCATCAGTGTTCCAAGCAGTCGGCCATTTATCGCGAACAGATGAAAAATAGCGGAACAATACATCCGCAATTTTCAAGTCCTCTCCGTTAATAAAAAATGGCCTTAATGGATGCTTTTCTATCTCCAATTGAGTCGGTGTGGCCAATTTATTTCCGCGTTTTAATATGTCGCGGTCTAAAATTGGAGTGCTGGTAATGAATGGCATTAGCGCCTCAACAAACGTCGCTTGAGTAAGCAATTCAATTGTTCTACCCGGCGTCGCGGTACCAAGCCGCTTTATACGATGATGCAATGGACTAGTGGCAAGCTGGTCAAGCGCAACTGCGATGTTGTGACAAGTCTTTTGTGGGCTAGGTGTTTTAGTTAATTCTGACAAATCATACGCAAGACTGCGATTGACCTTGGTTTGAGCCAAATTAACAGTGGAAAAAATGTAAGCCTGATCTTCAATATCAATGTCTACAAAAATACTGACATTTACTTCAAAGTCATCCTTTGGATATTCCATCAAGCCAGCGATTCTGTGCTGTCCATCCAGAACTTTCGCAATATTGCGATAGTAGATTGGATCAAGACCTTCCTCAGGGTTCGGGTCATTTCGCAACGTCAGCTGGTTGCTGGTTGAATCAAAAATAGCAGATCGGCCATCTATCGCCAAAATCACCGCTGTAGGAAAACAAGCATCAACAGTTCGCACGTAGCTCTGTAGCGCGTCGACTCGCCCCTGATTAAGTAGGCGTTGTATGCCAAGATACGTTTCAATATCTCTTTCCTTAAGCATCCGACGTACATCAAAATAAGCAATCTCACACAGCCTTTTTGATGGGATTGATGCGATCAAAAACTCTCCCAATGGCTGGCGGATCTGTATTGCACTAACTGAAAATTCAACAGAGCCCTCTTCAATACGTGAGCTCATGATTGCTCCTTCAGGTGGTTCTCAAAGCTAGCAGTGAAATCGACTTTGTCGCTTCCACCTTCAACATGACGCCTAAAGTTTTCCACGAAAGTATCTTGCGGCTCTCTAAGATCTCGCTCTGTTAGTTGTGGCAATCGGACTTTGTGGTAAACGATTGCCAAGTACCGAAATACGAGCGCCACAATGGTCAGTGCTATTGAAAGACCAAATACAAATGGAAGATCTTTCACCGAAGACGCCTTCAGCAATGAGAACAACGACGCGCACGTCACAATAACCAAGGCAACTACAGTCGAAATAGGTAACTTGTGCGGAAATGGCTCCGCTTGCTCAGGATCGTGAAGCGTAAGATATAAAATCGGCGCGAGCATCGAAATGGTGAAAATCAGGAGTTCTCCGTTCCGAAATGTATGCAAGCCCAGCTCAAAAAAGTTTTTGTTTGGGTCATCAGATGTAACGTAAAGCACTAATGTCCCCAAAGCAAACGGCAAAATCGACCACAAAAAGAGATATATAAATTCGTAAAACGCACTAGCGTGTGTAGCTCGGCCAGTTTTGAATAGCGTGCCGAATAGCCAAATGCGTGACAGATTACTGATCGCTGCGTCTTTACTCATGTTATGGCCTCACCTAATCAACAATTCTTCATAGCGCCCCCGATGGGCCGACGAACCAGCTAAAACGCTCGCTCTCGCGACAGGTTCTAATAAAAATTTACTCTGATACAACTCCCTTATTGAAGCATGGTGTGCATTTGTAACGATGACTCTAGCGCCTCTCCGTTTCGCACGAAGGACTGCATCGCGCAAACGAATCTGATCACTCCAAGAAAACAGTGAATCGTTGTATTTAATAAAGCCATTGAGATTGTGTTTTACCGTATAAGGTGGATCTGCAAACACAAGATCGCCTTTCTCTGCCATCTCTATTGAGTTTTCGAAATCACCGCAAATAAGTTTAGCCGACTTCAATAGTTTCGCCATGGCTGGCCAGTCGTCAGTTTCCATAGTAACTGCCGATTTCGTGCCTATTGGCACATTAAACTTGCCGCTAAGATTTACTCGATAAAGCCCGTTCCAGCATGTTCGGTTCAAGTAAATAAAACGCGCCGCCATGCGGTACTCGCAACGTGGTTTATAGCTTCGCATTTTGTAATAGTAATCTTTTGAATGTTGGCGTTGATGCTCACGCATCAATCGTTCAATCATTTTTGGATCGCCTTTAATTGCTTGGTAGGTGTTTATTAGTTCAAAGTTGGCATCTGACAAGACAGCCTGAGTAGGACGAAGTGCAAAATAAACCGCACCACCACCAAGAAATGGCTCAATATATTTTCCATGCAGGGGCAGTGCTAACTCTACAATTTTGTCAGACAACCATCTCTTACCCCCAGCCCATTTTAGAAAGGGTGGCAATGAAATGTGAGATTCCACAACACTAGCAACCTCAATTTGTTTTAGCGAGTGGCTCACCGCTTTTACCGGCTAATCGGCTTATACCGAATCCGTTTCGGCTTCGCGCCCTCTTCACCCAGCCGCTTCTTCTTGTCCGCCTCATATTCCTGATAGTTGCCATCGAAGAACACCCACTTGGAATCGCCTTCGCAAGCGAGGATGTGGGTGGCGATGCGGTCCAAAAACCAGCGGTCGTGGGAGATGACCATCACGCAGCCGGCGAATTCGAGCAGCGCATCTTCGAGCGCGCGCAGGGTCTCCACGTCGAGGTCGTTGGAAGGTTCGTCGAGTAGCAGCACGTTGCCGCCGGACGAGCAAAAGGGTGAAATTAAATTTTGGCAGGCCACGTTTTTCATCATCCTTCCACCACTCCATCCAACCCCAACTTCAGAATTGCCGCATCGCGTGTCAATAGCGTCAATTTTTCATCATAAGCCTGTGCGATGAGCAGGCGATCAAATGGGTCGGTGTGCGCGCAAGTCAGGCTGCGCGCAGCTTCGATGTGGCGCGGCAGGATAGGCAGCAGCACGAAACCTTGCGCTTCCAGTTGTTCGGTCAGCGAGCCTTGGGGTAAAGGCAATTTCCCCTTGGCATTCTTGAGGGTCATTTCCCACATACTGGCGGCGCTGACCACGATCTCGGACTTGGCGATGATGCGTTGTGTCGCCTTGCCCAGGCGGGCATCTGCCGTCATCCACCAGTAGATCAGGTGGGTGTCGAGCAGGTAGCGTTTCAAGGCAGGCTGCCGCCGGCCAGCTCTTCGGCAATGGCCGCGTTGGTTTTCGGTGAGTCCCAGTCGGCCTTTGCCCTGGGCAGCCCCGCCCATGCGCCCGGTTTGCGTGCTCTGGTTTGCGCGCCGATCTTGACCAGCCTGACGACAGGGACGCCCTTGTTGGCGATTACCACATCCTCGCCCTCCAGCGCGGCTTGCACGAGCTTGGAGAGCTGGCTTTTGGCTTCAAGCATGTTGCATTGCATGACTGACCCCTGAAAAAAAGTTGCTACAGTGCAGCCAGTTTACACCTGCTGGCTAAGTTAGCCAATAGTGCTCACTACACTCAACCTAACGGGATCAGCATCGCAATAGTTTTCATTCATGCACCACCAGCGCTTCGCGGGTGATCTCAACAAACCTGCCGGATATGAAGGCTGCCTCGATCCCGCTCAGATTGGCACGCAGAATCTTCTCCAGCTCTGCGTTGGAAATGTTGCCGGTGGAGATCAGCAACAGCGGCGGCTCGCCGGTAACCAGAAAGGACTGCACAAAGTCTGCATCCTTGCTGATGACGATGCGTCCTTCTCGCACGGCGCGCGCAATGAGTTCGCTATCCGGGGTGTGGTTCTTGCCGGGAAGGTCGAGGGTGTGCAGCGCATCGTGTCCTGCCTCTTTCAGCCAGTTGGCGAAGCGCCGGGGAAGTTGCGCATCCACCAGGAATTTCATGCTGCCAGGCGTTCGAGCCGTTTTATGTGGGTCAGTCGCGCGGCGTAGGAAAGCGCAGCCAGGATATCTTCGCGCTCCAGGTCTTCGTAGTCTCTCAGAATCTCGTCAGTGGTCATGCCGCTGGCCAGCCACTCCAGCACGTTTTCCACCGGATAGCGCAGGCCGCGTATGCAGGGTTTGCCATGGCATACGGCGGGGTCTATGGTAATGCGGTCGCTCATTGCTGCCTCCTGCTCGAAAATTCATGGGAGAATCTTACACCAGCTTGCATCTGTAGTGGGCAGGCCTTTCCCCCACCCTAGCCCTCCCCCGGAGGGAGAGGGGATGAAAGAATTACCGGCTAATCGGCTTATACCGTATCCGTTTCGGCTTCGCGCAAGCGAGCATACAACGCTCGCTAAGTCGCTGGTTATCACCCAACCGCTCTTCTTGGTCATTTTTATCGGCTGATAGGTTTGTATCGTATCCGTTTTGGCTTGGCTCCTTCCTCGCCAAGACGTTTACGTTTATCAGCCTCATATTCCTGATAGTTGCCATCAAAGAACGTCCACTTCGAATCGCCTTCCGCCGCAAGGATGTGGGTGGCGATGCGGTCGAGGAACCAGCGGTCGTGGGAGATCACCATCACGCAGCCGGCGAATTCGAGCAGGGCGTCTTCGAGGGCGCGCAGGGTTTCGACGTCGAGGTCGTTGGAGGGTTCGTCGAGCAGCAGCACGTTGCCGCCGGAGATCAGCGTTTGCGCGAGGTGCAGGCGACCGCGTTCGCCGCCGGAGAGTTGGCCGACGATCTTGCCCTGGTCTGCGCCCTTGAAATTGAAGCGGCCGATGTAGGCGCGCGCCGGGGTTTCGTATTTGCCCACGGTCAGTATCTCGTTGCCGCCGGAGATCGCGTCGAACACGGTCTTGTTGTTATCGAGCGAGTCGCGCGCCTGGTCGACGTGCGCGATCTTGACGGTAGAGCCGATTTTCACTTCGCCGGAATCCGGTTTTTCTTTTCCGGTGATCAGCTTGAACAGCGTGGACTTGCCGGCGCCGTTCGGGCCGATGATGCCGACGATCGCGCCGGGCGGAACCTTGAAACTGAAGTCGTCGATCAGCAGGCGGTCGCCGTAGGCTTTGCTCACTTTGTTGAATTCGATGACTTCGTTGCCGAGGCGCTCACCGACCGGAATGAAAATTTCCTGCGTCTCGTTGCGCTTCTGGTGTTCCATCGAGTTGAGTTCTTCAAAGCGGGCGATGCGCGCCTTGGATTTGGCCTGGCGTCCTTTCGGATTTTGCCGCACCCATTCCAGCTCCTGCTTCATCGACTTGGCGTGAGCGTCGAGCTGCTTCTGCTCGGTCTCCAGCCGCGCGCCCTTCTGTTCCAGCCAGCTTGAGTAGTTGCCCTTCCACGGAATGCCGTGGCCGCGGTCCAGCTCCAGTATCCACTCGGCGGCGTTATCGAGGAAGTAGCGGTCGTGCGTCACCGCCACCACGGTGCCGGGGAAGCGCACCAGGAATTGTTCCAGCCACTCCACCGATTCGGCGTCGAGGTGGTTGGTCGGCTCGTCCAGCAGCAGCATGTCCGGTTTTTCCAGCAGCAGCTTGCACAGTGCGACGCGGCGCTTCTCACCGCCGGAAAGGTTCTTGATGACGGCATCCCATTCCGGCAGACGCAGCGCATCGGCGGCGATCTCCATTTGGTGCGAGGCATCGGAACCCGATGCGGCGATGATCGCTTCGAGGCGCGCCTGCTCGGCGGCGAGCGCGTCGAAGTCGGCATTTTCTTCGGCATACGCCGCATACACTTCGTCCAGTTTCTTTTGCGCCTGCATCACTTCGCCCAGCGCCGATTCCACTTCCTGACGCACGTTGCTTTCTGGATCGAGCACCGGTTCCTGCGGCAGGTAGCCGATGCGGATATTCGGCAGGTGCTGCACCTCGCCGTCGTATTCCTTGTCCACGTTCGCCATGATGCGCAGCACGGTGGATTTGCCCGATCCGTTCAGGCCGAGCAGGCCGATCTTGGCGCCGGGGAAAAAGCTGAGGGAAATATCCTTGATGATCTGACGCTTGGGGGGGACGATCTTGCTCACGCGGAGCATGGACATTACATATTGGGCCATGGCTGTTCTTCGGAAGTTGTAAAGATGAGCTAGTTTAACTTATTGCCACGGCACTCTGGAGCGAAGTTGCTGGCGGGCGACCTCCTGTCCGGCATCAAACTCATTTACAATCGTAACTCTGGCCTGCGCCAGCATGAGAATACAAATGAGCCAGATAGAAGATCATAAGACCGAAGTCTCACGCATAGAAATCGAGCTGATGAGGAAGATGACTGCGCTCGGGCTGAATTGGCATGATGAGGCAACCATGATGCTACTGGCAGCGGAGTGCAAGGTTTTCGGCCCGGCGGATGCCGATGCCACGTATGCGTCACACGACCGGGAAAGAATAACGAAAGCTGAAATTTTTGCCCTGGTCTCCGTGATGTTCCGCACCATGGAGAGCGCCGCGGTGGAAGGGCGGGATGTGCATGGAGGGGAAGTCTGGAAGGCGCTCGGCAAGCATCTGTACAACTGACCGGCATCGGGATCGGGCGTTATCACCCCGTGATTTTCTGCCTGACACCCGGCGGCTCCGATGGTTGGATCGAGGTGCTGGTTCAAGAAACCTGAAATAGGTGTAAGCTTACCGATGAGCGGGTAGGATGTAACAGCCTGTATTGCCAAACAAACAGGAGAAGCCAGATGAAAGTCACCATGAAGAAGCTGTTGTCGGAGCTCAACAAGGACCTGGAATGGGAATATGCGGCGGCCATCCAGTATGTGCAGCATGCGGCCACGATTAACGGCGCGCAATTCGATTCCATCCAGAAGGAACTGCTGATCCACGCGCAGGAGGAGATGCAGCATGCCGTCATGCTGTCCGAGCAGATTAATTTTCTCGGCGGCGTGCCCACCGTAGACGTGGAGAAACGCGAGATTTCGGCGAACAGCGTGGAAATGCTCAAACAGGATCTGAAAGGCGAGGACAACGCCATTGCGCGCTACAAGAAACGCATCGGCCAGGCCGAGGAGCTCAAGGAATATGGTTTGCGGCGTGTGCTGGAGGATATCCTGATCCAGGAAGAAGAGCACAAGCGCGATATTGGCAACGCGCTTTCAAAGTAGCTGGATAGATTTGCACAACTATTGGCCCGGCACGAATAGAAAGTACATTCCGTTCGGCCTGAGCATGTCGAAGGCCGTGAGGTCATTTATGTTTCGACAAGCTCAACACGAACGGCATCATGCTTTGCGCGTGCCGGTCAGCAATAAATAGCCCGTTATCCCTGCACCGCCTTCAGGATCAGCGGGGTCAGCGCCTCCGGCAGTTTGATCTTGCCCGCGAGGACGAACTCACGAGCGCGCGGTGACATCTTCTGCCAGGTTTTGTGGATGATCTGTATCCATTTCGCCTCGTCATACTCCGGGTGCTGGTCAACGAATCCGGTCATGTAATGTTCTAGGAACACGAGGTCCACCACGTCTTCCATCATCTGTGTTTCCGGATTGACCTTCAGCCCTTTCTTGCCGATGATGGTTTTGACGCGCCCGATCATCGCATCGTCATAGCCAGCTTCCTTCATGATGCGCCCGGCGGTTTCGGCGTGGAATTTGTACAGCCCGGTGCGCCACAGCAGGTAGCCCGGCCTGTCCATGGGATAATTGCTGCGCGGAATTTTCCAGCGCTGGATGTGCTGGGCGCTTACCGCCAGCTTCACCGCCTCCGATGCTTCGGGGGCGTAGCGTTCCTGCATCTCCCTCATGCGCTGCGCGTAAAGCAACTCCTTGGGATATGCCGTGCCGCCCGCGATCTCCTTGTTGGGGTCTTCGCCGTTGGCCGCGTCGAATGCAGCGATGGCGGATTGATAGCTTTCCATAGTCATAGGGCGCCGCTAAAAGTGTAGTATAGGCGAGATATTTTACTCGCTGCGGAGGAGGTTCATGCGTATCGCAATCATCGGCTCCGGGCCCGCCGGCTTCTACGCGGCGGAGGCACTGTTCAGGCGCACCGACACGGTAGTCCACGTTGATATGTTCGACCGCCTCCCTACCCCTTACGGGCTGGTGCGGGGAGGCGTCGCGCCCGACCATCAGAGCATCAAGGCCGTCACCCGTGTTTACGAAAAGACCGCCGCGCGGCCCACATTCAGGTTTCTGGGTAATGTGTGCCTCGGGCGTGACGTGACGGTGGAGGAGTTGCGCCAGCACTACCACCAGATAGTTTACGCAGTGGGCAACGAGGCCGACCGTCGCCTCGGCATTCCGGGAGAAGGCGTATCACGCTGCACCCCGGCATCGGTCTTTTTCGGCTGGTATAACGGGCATCCCGACTACCGCCAGGCAAAGATTGACTTGTCGGTATCCCGCGTCGCGGTGGTGGGCAACGGCAACGTCGCCGTGGACGCCGCGCGGATTCTGCTGCGCACGCCCGCCGAACTCGAAAAGACGGACATTGCCGCACACGCGCTGGAGGCCCTGCGCAACAGCCGGGTGCGCGAAGTGTTTATTCTTGGGCGGCGCGGGCCGGCGCAAGCCTCGTTCACGCCGCCCGAACTCAAAGAACTCGGCGAGATGGAAGATGCTGAGCCTATCGTCGCACCAGGCGATCTGGCGGGCTGCGTCATTCCGGAATCTGCGGGCAATTCGCAGCAGGAAAAGAACCTGAAGATACTCCAGTCCTTCGCCGCACAGCAGCCTGGTGCAAAAACCAAGAAACTCCACCTGCGCTTCCTCGCCTCGCCGACCGAGGTGATCGCTGACGCCGGCGGCAATGTGGTTGGCCTCGCAATCGAGAAAAATCGCCTCGAAGTTCAGCCGGACGGCACGGCCAGCGCGCGCGGCACCGGCGAGATCGAAGTTCTCGATGTCGGGATGGTGTTGCCTGCGATTGGTTTTGTCGCCGAACGGATTGCCGGTGTCCCCTACGACGAAAAAGCGCGGGTCATTGCCAACGAAGACGGTCGGGTCGTTGACCCCGTCAGCCGCGCCGTAATTGCCAACGAATACGCCGTCGGCTGGGCGCGCACCGGGCCGCAGGGGCTCATCGGGTCACACAAGGGCGCATCCGCCCACGTGGTCGCGCATATGACTGCCGATGGCGCCGGGCTCGAAGCGCGGCAGCTTCCGGACAGCGCGGCCATTGATACCCTGCTGCGCCAGCGCGGCGTGCAAGTCGTCTCATTCAACGACTGGAAGCGGCTCGATGACGTGGAAGTGGCGCGCGGGGACAGGCGCGGCGCGCCACGCGACAAGATTGTTGACGTCGAGACGATGCTCGCGGTGCTTGCCCCGCACTGAGTGGCGGTAGCCGATGCTCGCCGGCGCGATGGCGTTGTGGTCGCAACGGCTGCCCGTAGCCGAACACCGGCTGTCAGATCAAGTCGCCGCCTCTTCCACCACCCGTAAAAACGCATCCCCATATTTTGCCAGCTTGGCCTGCCCTACCCCGCTGATTTGCCCCAGTTCATCCAGGCTGGAGGGACGGCTATTGAGGATTTCCAGCAGGGTGCTGTCGTGAAAAATCATATAAGGCGGCACGCCTTGTTCGCGGGCGAGTTCGAGGCGTTTGGCCTTGAGGGCGAGCCATAGCGGGTCTTCGTTGGCTCCGGCAAATGGTTGCCGACGGCGTGCGTCGCGCTCCGTTTTGGTAGCTTTGCGTTTGACGGGATCGGCATCACGGCGCAGCCATACTTCCCGCTCACCGCGCAGCACCGGGCGCGCGGCTTCGGTGAGTTTCAATCCGCCGTAGGCTTCCATGTCCACGTTGAGCAGTCCGGCGGCAACAAGCTGGCGATAGACGCTGCTCCATCGCTGCTGTGCCAATTCCTTGCCGATGCCGAAGGTGCTGAGTTGCTGGTGGTGGAATTGTTCGACCTTCGCGGTGTCCTTGCCCAGCAGCACGTCTATCAGATGGGCCACGCCGAATCGCTGGCCGGTGCGAAAGACGCAGGATAACGCCATCCGCGCGGCTTCCGTGGCATCCCATGTATCCACCGGTTCGAGGCAGTTGTCGCACTGCTTGCAATCGCCGGAGTGTTCCTCGCCGAAGTAGCGCAACAGGGTCTGGTGGCGGCAGGCGGTGGATTCGCAGAAGCCGAGCAGCGCATCGAGCTTTTGCAGCTCGACGCGCTTGCGCTCCTCGGGCGCATCGCCGGAAAGCAGCATCTGGCGCATGGAGACCACATCGCCCAGGCCGTAGGTCATCCACGCATTAGCGGGTAGGCCGTCGCGCCCGGCGCGACCGGTTTCCTGATAGTAGCCTTCCATGCTCTTGGGCAGGTCGAGGTGCGCGACGAAGCGCACGTTGGGCTTGTCTATGCCCATGCCGAACGCGATGGTGGCGACCATGATGACAGACTCCTCGCGCAGGAATTTTTTCTGGTTGGCGTTGCGCGTGGCGGTATCGAGCCCGGCGTGGTAAGGCAAGGCGTCCCAGCCCTGCTCCTTGAGCCACGCGGCGGTTTCCTCGACCTTCTTGCGCGACAGGCAGTAGATGATGCCCGCATCGTCGGGATGCTCGGCTTCCAGAAACGCCTGCAACTGTTGCCGCGCATTGTTTTTCTGCGTCACGCGGTAGCGGATGTTGGGGCGGTCGAAGCTGGAAACAAATTGGCTTGCCTGCTCCAGCGCCAGCCGTTCGACAATCTCGCGCCGCGTCGGCGC
>CXWL01003678.1_pt1 | contig 14316 bp, 9 predicted proteins | sample 590931 | NCBI WGS metagenome assembly CXWL01 (sample SAMEA3498368, study PRJEB10139) | groundwater metagenome | biome: water well; material: biofilm material | place: Germany | collected 2015-04-27 | reverse complement strand
TTCTGAGCCGATAATGATCAATGAAAGTGATTGTTCGCGTGATTTCAGCAAGGAAATGACTAAAAAATATCGCGACACTCACAAAAAAATCAGAAATTGCAACGAATTTGATAATTCGTTGAATTTTGCAAAGGTCTCATGACATGATTATTTCGGACATGGGACGTCCTGAGGGTGGAAAGGCGGGAATAGATCTTGCCTTGAAGATTCGATCCGTAGATCCCCAAGTCCCATTTTTTATATTCTGTGGCAATTGGGCGGCAAGAAATCTACATCAAGAATCTCTGCAAGCTGGAGTCAATGAAATAACGTCATCAGGAACTACGCTTCTTAGTCTTCTTCCGTTATCAAATGGAAACTAGTCTTTCAGCCCAGTTATTACTTCTGACTGATCTTATCGCCAAGCTGTTCAATTCTGACTTTAGCCACACCGTGCAGGCCAATTTTTTTTGCAGCACCGTGTGATAAATCGATGATTCGGCCTTTTTTGAAAGGCCCTCGATCATTGACGAGGACATCGACATAGCGGCCGTTGTGCAGGTTGGTGACTCTAACTTTAGTAGGCAACGGAAGCGTTTTATGGGCGGCGGTTAAACCGTGAGGAACGAAACGCGTACCCATGGCAGTTCGATTGCCTGATTCTGAACCGTACCAGGATGCATGGCCGACTTCCCGGTATCCGGCAGCTGAGCGTAATGGGTAATAGGTCACCCCTTGTACTTTATAAGGTTTGTTGTAAGGAGCGGTAAGATTAGGCGCTTGATCACCGCGTATTTCTGTCGACCGCTGCGAAGTGCCGGAAAACATGGAAGCACAACCGCTTATCAAACCGGCAGTTAGCAACATGACACCAATGTGCTTGCGATAGACTGATTGTTGCATAGCATCTTTAATACAAAAGTTTATATACGCAGATCATTATAACTACATCCTGTTGCAAATATCCATTGGACGAGTCTTTGTCCTGGTAACAAAATTTTGAATCCGCTCTAGTCAATCACATTATGAAAATGGATTGATCTCAGGCGCGCGGTGCAAATCGGTATGGCGCGGATACCGTAATTGCAGGGGTTGAACGCATTGTCGACGGATTTTGTCCGCTGCGCAGGCATAGCGATCATTCGTGGTTTTTCTGGGATCAATCTGATCGGCATGGATATCGTTGAAGTTGCGCCTGCTTATGATCCACAGCCAGATCACGGCACTGGCTGCCGCGCATATCGCTTGCGATCTGATCTGCCTTTATACAGAACGTAAAACTTAACGGCTTCGATCTGCCCGGTCACTGAAAAAAGGAAAACGAATGTCAATCGGTGTTCCATTAATTAATTGTGTTTCTACCGGATTGATAAATTCCATGTGAACCAATATGGCGGACCGAGGATATTCTAGTAAATTAATGCCGTCTGCCGGTGATTTTTGTGTTACACCTGGAATAGAGGAAATTCGTGCTTTGGCAGTCTCCCCGTTGGGAAGAGTCACCGTAACGATCTGATCAACCACCACATAATCCTGATATTTCGGCGGAATAAACGCGCTGATATGTGCTTTTTCAGGAAAGATGATGTCTAAAAATGGTTGGCCTTTCCCTAGATATTCTCCGGGCTGCACAAATAACTCTGTGATTAATCCATCTGCGGGCGATTTAATAAACAACTGTTTCTTCTGATCTTTAATTTGCTCCAGCTCTAAACTTAATTGACTAATCCGACTCGCCATTTGAAGAGTATCTGCAGGAAGTCGTTGGTCTCGTCGTTGTGATCGTTCATTCAGCACCAAATTCTCAAGCGCACCATGATATTGGTTACGCGCTGTTGCAACCTCAGCTTGTGTGGCTGCGCCCTGCTTGAATAATGATTCATATTGATGCAAACGATTTTGATAGAATTTTTCCTGCTCCTGGGCAAACTTCAACAGGGACATAGACTGCGATGTCGTATTGCCTGATTGGCGTTGTAGCTTATTTTTTTCCTCATTCAGAAAATTAATTTCAGTGGTTAACCGCTGGAAACTATCTTCCAGTGGTAAATTCTCCAATATAGCCAGCTCTTCACCCTCTGCCACCGTATGCAGTGATTTGACAAACACCTGCTTTACATAGCCATCAATTGATGCGCGCACGATAATATGCGGTACCGTAATGCGTCCGTCCGCTTTGACAATTAGCATTTCTTGTAATACCAACCCAATCAGATACAGCAAGGGAAGGCTGGAAACGATTAATATCAGGTACCAACGCCATGGTCTTATGGGACGTTTTGCCTCCCCATACTGAATACGTATGCCCCGGTCGTCATTCGGTATTCTTTGCTCTGGTTGATTAAAGCGGATTTTCATGAATATATGTTTCCCAATCTTTCAATGATTGAATGACCAGTCCATTAAAATTTGAAGCGCGCAAATGAGTATAAAGCTTTTGCATTGTGTCTCTAAAAAATGCTTGCGGCTTGTGTGCATAGCTGTTTTCTACACCTAATTCAGGCTCCAGGCTCTGAGCAAGGCTAAACATGAGCTCTGGATACTGTTTCATTGCGGATTTCATTGTCATTGCAATACTATTTAGATTCATAGAGTAATACATTACAGTAATTTCTTTTACCCCGATCTCTTTAAATTGGCAGGGTATGCATAAGTCAAAGGATGTTTCTTTCGCCAGATAGCGGGGATGAATACTAATTGCAACCGGCCAAGGAGAAAGACGGGTAGCTTGACGAATTGTTTCTATAAATTCCTCCAGCATATTTTCCCCGGCCAACTCTCCATCAAGCTGATCGGGTTCAATATCAAGATGTAATCCATCAAAACTAATAGACTTTAGTCGCTTGATGATTTCCAGTAAGCGCACACGCTCTTTCGGAAGAATCCAACCCGGGTCACCGAGTAATAATTCAACTTTTACGCCCTGATGTTTTGCTTCCCGCAAGAATTTATTTAATGCGGCGGGATGAGAAGCAATTGAAGCAATTTGTTGCCCACTCAACGACAGTAATATGCGGTTTATCTGCATTGATTGGCTTTTTTCCCAAAAACCGGACTGACTCACAATGTCATCATAATTCCAGACATAAACTGAGAAATTTATCGATGTTGAATTCGATCGGCTTACTATCAATTGATCGTTCGAATTGGCCAATTTTATTGGCTTCATTTCTTTTGCACTACGCTTTTCAAAAAACTGATCGGCCTTCCTCAGTGGCTCAAGCATTCCAACCAGATCCGTTTCTGAACGAACGATCTCACCCGTGCTGCTCGGTGTAGAAACAAATTGACGCAAACGAACATGCAGTTTCCACTGTTCTGCCTCCGTTTCCACGTATTCAATGGCAGCCCGGTAATACGTATTAATAGCTTGAATATATTTTTCGAGAGCGTCTCCATCCAATGCGTGCAGGCGCAAGTACCGCTCGCGCACAGATTCCCGGGTTGCATCAAGCCGGGTTTTCTGAAATTTGATTTGTTGCATGAGCTGTTGATAACGGCCTAGCATAGATCTGAATTCCAGATTTAATTCCTGATCCCGCCGCGTATACTCAGCTTGAAAACTAATGAGTTGACTGTTTAAACGCGATTGTTCATTTTTTCGATAACTAACGATTTCAAGTGGCATCCTAAAATTGAACCCCACCGCCCCCCCATATCCCCATTGCATTGAATCAGGAGAAGGATGTGGTATCGCGGGTCCGCCAAATGCAACGACTGATAAATCGGAATCAATCCCTTGCCAGTTTTGTGTTTCCCTGACCTTGCGTAAATTATCTATTTGAGTTTGTAGAATCTCCAGATCAAGTTGTTTGATATCATAAGTTAAGTTACCTGTTATCTCGTTTAGCCCGGGTTTAATTGCCTCAAAAGGTATGACGGAGGTACTCGTTAAATGTGCTAATCGCATTAAAGCTTGTTCTTTGTTGTTTATAAACTCTAATCGCATCCGCTCTGCTTGCTCAAAAGTAGATAAAAACTCGAAATAATCTGACATGAGTAGCAATCCCGTTTCATGTCTTTGGTGCAATGTTTTTTCGATGCCTGCATTTCGCAGATGGGTGTAGGCATGATTTAGCGCCAGCATTTTCTCAGCGCTCCAATAAGCTGCGTAATTCTCTTCTATAAATAGTGCAGCTAATTTTTTGCTCCATTCATGACGGACATTCTCAATTCTGACTTGGGTTTCCGCATCACCAATCGCACGATCTTGTCTTTCTGCACTGCCCAGTAAAGGGTAACGCAAACCGATGCGGGCCATGGGGTCAAAGAAGTTACCGAAGGGCTCTCTTGCAAATGGACTTTTTTGATAACCTCCTGATATGCCGCCAAATACCTCCCAGCCCTTCTGTGCTTCGTTAGCCCGCAAATGAAACTGCTGTGCTTCAAGATCTGCTTGTGTCTTCAGAACAGAAGCTGCCTGATCCAAATGCAAATAAAAATCCGCAAGCGTCCTAACTTCGGCTTCAGCACTGACTGGTAGCAAAATGAATAATACCTGCAACAGGTACCAATGAATCTTCATTATTTACCCTTTTTCAGAACCCACCAGGGCGCCATGGCAGAATCTAAGTGCCCCTTGTTGAACATTTGATTAAGAAGAGCAACCGCACTCCAGAGACGCGCTATGAACAGAAATAATGGATAAATTGGCAACACCAAAAAGGCGCTACAGTCTTCCCATTTTCTGTCCGAAAGGACCGATAGGTATAAAACAAATTGAACCAGTATCAGACAAAAATAGAAAAGATAGACTAATACCATGCTGGCTAAAAAGAATGGTAAAGGTTGAGTAACCGCCATATAGATCGTGTAGAACACAATGGTAAAAGGCATAACGATCTGAAACAGGATGCCGTACCAAAGGATAAATAGGAAATTACCCCAACCCATGATGGATGCAGAAATCCCGTGCTTATGTTTATGCGCGTAGATATACCAGAGATCTCCATCCCATCTTAGTCGTTGTCTCAGAAAATCACTGAATTTTTCAGGCGCATCAGTATGCGATACAGCACCTGGCTCATATTCAAACCGAAGTTGTGGATGTCGTCCTTGATATTGCTTGATACGCAGCGTTAAATCGAGATCTTCAGCAGTACCCGTATTCCACCCCCCAATTTGCTGGAGAAAAGATTTCCTGAAAATGCCAAAAGCACCGGGTATGTTATTAATCACATTCAGATTCGTCAAACCCAGCTTGCCGACTTGCAAACTTAACATATACTCTAAACTTTGCAGCCGGGTTGCTAAAGATTTCTTCGCATTACGCACACGCATGGGTCCCGTAACAGCAACAACATTGTCATTTTGAAAATGCAAAACAGACCGGTAAACCATTTGATTATCGAATGAGGTATCGCCATCCAATGCCAGAAACACTTCACCACTCGCACGGCTCAATCCTGCGTTAAGAGAGGAGACTCGACCACCCCGTTGAATCTTTGGAATAATAATAAATGATCGTCTGGGATAGGATGAAATCTGTGGGATGAGATCTTTCAGCGCTTGATAGGTCGCTTGGTTTTTTTGGACTCCGTCGACCATTGCAATGATTTCGATGTGCCCTGGATAAGTCTGTTCCAATAGCGAGATAACCGTATTCTGCACGGCCTTTCCTTCCGAATAACACGTAATGGCACAAGTAACGCGGGGGGCAGCAGGTAAGATAAAAGGTATCTCATAGGTATCTTGAGTAATATAGCGAAAAATTCCAAACCAGGTCATAAAGTACAATGGCAATTCAAGGAATAACACAAACGGGACAAATACAAGCAAATAGGAAACTGTGCCTTGATCTTGTAGCAGAAAGACCAGAAGAATCTGCCCGGTTTGTGTCAAAGTTTGCATGACTTAAATTAACTCACCATATAATCGAGCAAGCAATAATTCCGCAGTTTCTGACTTTAGTATTTGAGGAGAAGCAACGCTTATGAAGCGGCAATCCAGTTTCATATCACCCTCTGCTTGCAATAATTGCATGCTATTTTCGATACGTTTTTGGAAGCTGCTGAGACCTTGTGCGTCGGTATGCGGCAATAGTAGCCACAGCATATTTTCAGCCGTGCGTGTCGATAAATCAGGTGTACGAAGCATGCTGCGTAGGCGCTGCGCAAAGGATTCAAGCATTTGCAATAGCTGCGTATGCCCGATGAGATCTATCAGTTCGGTCAAGTTTATAAAATAAATACCAAACAGGCTGAAAGTTATATCCGGATAACGCCGGGATGAGATCAATAACCAATCAAGATCATGAATGAATAGGTCTTTAGGAATAAAATTTAATTGATCAAAGCTCGTTGCAATGTCAAAGACTTCACCACGCGCAGCAATAATCCTTCCCCTATCGCTTAGTTTCCAGCTTCGAATCCGGTTTGACGCAAGATCATTCGGCATCATTTCTTTTTCACATACAGTGCAACGCGCTAGTACATTTGGTTCTACAAATGTTTGATGACAGACGTGGCAGCTGTGGTTTTCAATTGGGCGGTCGTAATCACTCCCAATGTGCCGTAACTGGGTATTGCATTTTGGACAAATGAGCGCACCACTATGGATAAACTTTTCCTGCACATCAACACATCCGCAGGTAAAGCAATGTAAAGATGCCTGCAGATCAATATCAATCGCATGACAGCTCGGGCAAATATCGATAAAGCTTAAATGAGAGGAATGACAAAAGGTACACTCCCTTTGCCGATCTATCAACGCGACGGGCTCGAGTAACTTAGAAGCAGAAAGACTCTGTAACCACTCAAAGGAATCGGATTTATCCTGACTCAGCGTTTCTAATAAAGGATAACGGTACAATCGCACATGCTGCCATTCCTGGTAGGGAAGGAGGATGAAATTCGGCCGTAACCACAGGTATTTAATTAGCCGCCCTAAATGCGAAATCTGCACTTCACTGTTTTTGTAAGCGCTAAAAAGATCTATGAATTGATTAATGATCTGTTTTAATTGCAGCGGTTGTGGTAACTGACCATCTACAAGATTGCTGTATGATGCGGGAATTGATTCCGTTACAAAACATAAAGATGCGAATAGTTCCTCGTCTCTCCGTATTTTGTCCAGAATGGAAGCAATGTAATATTGATCTCCCCCTGTAATTATTATTGCCGGCGAGAGAATTTTCTCCTTTTTCCACTCGGCGTAGTCGTGAAAAACATGCGTTTTAAAAGAATCACTATATTGATCTAACAAACTGGTTTTTTCATGTGAGAAAAATATCAGCGCATCACTCATTCGAACGATCCTAACTTTGATGATCTATTTGTCATTTATTCCCGCAGAAATATTTGTCAGAATTATAGCATCATAAGCTATTAAGTTACCTCAAAATAGCAACCTAAATGTTTGGTATCTATAAATTAATGTCTTATTTTTGATGATTGTTCGTAAGAGAATTTTTAAACAAAGATGCTCAAACTGAATTGCACTTATCGCTTGCGATCTGATTTGCCTCTGTATGTCTAACGTAAAATAGAAGCGCTGTTAATATCCAATTGATGATTGCATAGATATAACCGGCTGCTTGGGGTCAGCTAATATTCAGAGTACAGACAGATAACCGAATATTGACAGCACTAAAAAATGTAACGTAGGTTAAGGCCGCCACCCCAATCAGGACTTCGCTCTGAAAAACCTCGTAAACCATAGATATTGAGCCGGAATCTATCACTGACTCGGTGTGATAGATAGAGTGTGAGATCCCTGCTGTCCTGCAGTCTCACCGTTGATTGTCCTATATTAAAGCTTGTCCCAATTGTTGAATCTGGTGACAATCGATAGGCCATTCCCGCTGCGCCGTACAAGACGTTATGAAAAGTAATACCAGATGGATTACCCAGTATTCGATAGCCAAAAGTTGCATTAAATATGAATTTGGAAATCGCTTTAAACAAATCTCCTTGAACAGCGTAATCGACCTGACCACTTCCCAGGTTCTGGCTAGCATTGGCTGTCGGGATTTTTAAACGCGCCGTGATATCAAAGACAATGCCAGTAGGCACATGATCGATTAAATTGTAGCTAAATGCAGTGATGATATCACCGAGACCTGACTGCGTTGATTTCGCGAGGGATGAACCACCTAAAGGGATGCCGCCCGTAAGACCTAATGCGCTGATATTATTTTGCCTGGCTTCTTTAATTACATCCTCTGATGCATCATCGCGACCACTACCCCGTTCACTTTCATTATCGCCCTCCCCACTACTTTTACCGCTCTTACTAATACTACTATCCCCACCACTGCCACTCCCGCCTGAGGCTGAATCGTTTCCGCCCTGTTGCCTGGAAGTATTGCTCTGTTGTCTAGGGGTATTGTTTGTACAGTCATCATTCTTTTCATCACAAACAATAACACCGCCGCCGCCTAAGCCACCACCTATCAAAATTCCTCTACCATCAACGCCGCCAATCCCTGGCCCCAGCACATTACCAGGGCCTGTAACATGGAGGTAAGGAATAATCACTCTGAAGGATGCTCGATCCTTATCGTAACGGGCTGTGAAGGGGACATACCATATGTCAGTCGATGAAGCGCCCCCGTAATTGCCCGTTGTAAAATCTGTAGCAGTGCTAAAACTAAATCCATTTGCCAGTGCTACAGAGCAGTTGCAAGCAAGAAATAAAAGCAAAATATTTACCTGCCTGAATGAGAATGAATGTATCGCAATCTTACGGCTATTCATTAACTCAATTGGATTGAATCGGGAATTTATCGATCAATGAACCTATCATGGTGTCCGTCGATATGATCACGCACCCTATCAGGGATATCGAGATCTCGCAGGCTGTCTCTATGCTCGATGAGTCGATCGGAAGAACCGGATTCCATGGGTCTTTCAGGTTTATCGACGGATTGATAATCAGCGGAATTGGGTTCACGTGAGTTTTGTGTATTTTGCGTGTTTTGTGGTTTTTCCGTTTGTTCGTTCCCAGAAGAATGATCCTTATTCGACTGAATGTCCGTTTTATTTTTTAAATCACTCTTACTACCGTGGCTTTGATTACGTTCATCTCCTAGAGTAGATTGAGCACGCATTTTTTGCTCATCTTTAGTTGAAACCGATGCGTCTTTCGAATGAGAATCATCGCCAGAAGTACGATCCTTATCCAAGTGAATATCACTCTCTTTTTTTAAACTCCCATTTCTGCCGTTACTATGCCAACTGTCATAGTTTTGATGGTTTTGATTATTTCCATTTCCTGGAGTAGATTGCGCATCCGATTCATTATCTGAGCTATTTGATTTATCTCTGTTACCGCCATTAACTTGGCTTCGGTCAATCCTTTCCTGAGTTTGCATTGGTGACTCCTTCGTCAGCTCAATGCGTTCAGCATTAATGCGCTGATTCGTGTCGAGTCGGCCACTGAGTTGAATACGTTGATCCAGTCTGAGATCCCCCCTTGCATCGCCAGCTACCTGTGTATTTGGATCTAATGCAACAATCCGGTTATTCAAATTTAATTCCTTATCACTGAGGGCATGCACATACCCTTCGATCACCACATGTTCCACATTCCCAATACTTTGGCGAGTAGGCTCCGTCTGGATATGTTGTGCCATCAGATTAGCGCCATCCCATTGACCCGTCACCTGTACTTCCATACCTTGCGAGACGCCTACTGCATATAATTTAGCGTCATAGTTGACGCGCGTACCATTGATTTCAAAACTCTGCGCATCGATTTGGGTCACATAACCGTTTAGGCTGGCTTCTGCATGCAGTGGAGTTGTTTCAATACGTGATGCGACAATCGCACCATTGGAGAGTCTGTGACCGCTAACTTGTACCCAATCACCGGTTTTTAGGTTTGAAAAATCACCGTAATATCTGGATTGATCAACTTGGACAGTCTGACCTAAAATGCGCATTTCTCCCGTCTCAGGATTAAGACTGCTGATCGGCCCAACGGCAGCATGAATAACTGCAATGTTACGTGCTGTAAACTCCTGACTTGTACCGAATACACGCGCGGCAATCACCTGACCTACTGCAAGATCGCGGGTTGTGGATGGTCGGCCATCCACCGCGACTTGTGTCGCGTTGTCGTAGTGAATTTCAACACCATTGACACAAATACTCGCGAATCCAGTAATGACACCAATAATTCCTGTACCACCGATGCCACTGTCGTTTGCGACATTCCCGGCGCCGCCAATACCTGATTGGGTTGTACCTGTACCACCGATGCCGCCTTCGTTTGCAATGATTCCAGTGCCACCTATTCCACTCTCCGGATTACCGGCACCTCCGACGCCACCAGCGTAAAAACCTGTGCCGCCAATGCCAGAGTGAGCCGTTCCCGTACCACCAATTCCAGAATTCGTAAGGATTGCAGGATTAATAAGTGAAGCGTTGGTATCACAATTACCTTTCGCGAACGCGCTTACCGAATATAGGAATATCAGTACGAAAATGCTCGATATATACAAACTGTTACGATATATCGCTATTAATGAAATTTTTTTCATTACGCGTACTATCTTCTTTTATTTCTGTAGGTACTTCTGGTTGAACCTGCTCACTGTAATAATAAATACCAAATGTCATGCGGTGACGCGAGCTGCTTTTCAGAGCATCGCTTTTTTCCAGCTCCATAGCCGTTTTATTGATAGCAAGTAAGGATTTCATCCCCAGGCGTTCAGATTGCTCGGCGAGTATTTTGACGGAATCCACGCTTAAACCGTCGTAATAAGCACTACGCTCCAAGAATGGTTGATTTTCACCCAGCAGATTATTGGTGGCTGCTGCCGCATGATCATGCAAATTATGCCCAAAGTAATAGACTTTTTCATCAAAACCATGGGCAGGAATAAATGCGGACGTATTTAGACATACATGATTATTGTCATTAAAATGAGCAACGCCGAGTCTTAACCATTCATCAAGCACGACACGCGAGCGAATATCACAGCTCACACTGGCTACCAATCCTTCAAAAGAAATATCCCCCCCCTCTCTCACAAACCTTGGTAATGGTTTAGGTTGATTGTTCTCGTCCAGATACCGCGCATCGCTTGTCCAAAGACTAACGAGCCTGGCTCCCAGTGAAATGGTTTGCGGAATAGTTTCGATTTCGGAGTGATCACCATGACGTAATCGCTTGATATCTTTGCGATGAATACCGGTGATCAAGCTCAAATGACTATCGGTCAAAGGTCTCTTATCCATCTTAAATTCATTTTCTGCTACTTCTACAAATAAATCTTTAAGCACTTCCGACAAAAACGGATAGGTAATCCCTTTTGCCAGCATTAACTTAATTAATGGACGCAGTACCCAGCGTAGTGCAGTAATAAGCGCAGGCGGGAAGATTGAATTAATTGGACGGACAGCATGCATAAAAATTATTCACTGGTTAATTTACAGCATAAATATTAATTTCAAAATTCTAACACAATGTGGGAAAACATCACACCATCAATTGACATGGGAAATGTTCCCACGTAATATCTATTAACGCGGGAACATTTCCCATGTTTAATCACAGCAATCTATTAATGCTGCCTTAGGCAAAATTAATAGCATAACTAAGCTAGGAAAGGCACCTAAATGTAAGAAATCCATTTCTTACATTAATCAGCATCACATCTTTCTCAGCAGAATTGAATAGTCACATTTTCAATTTCAGTTGAATCAGCAGCAAATAAGGAGAAAATTATGAAAACTTTCATAAAGAATACACGCACCTTTTTTCTAAAAATTCTTGGGATATCTTTTGCGCTTTGCATTGGGATAATCTCCCAAAATGTAATGGCATCAGATAATGATGACGACGACGAACCAACCGAAGATATAGTTCTACGAGGCGATCGGACGTGCACGGGTTGTCATGATGAAGGTGCCGAATCGGTACTCGCTATCGGCAAGACAAAGCATGGAACTGTTGCGGACGAACGGGCGCCAACTTGCACAAGCTGTCATGGTAAGAGTATTCGTCACATGGATAAGCCCGAAAAAGTACCGATGCCATCGCGCACGTTTGGCAAGAATTCAAAGAATCCCGTTGAAGATAGAAATCAAACCTGCTTAAACTGTCACCAGGGCGGCAAACAAATGCACTGGGCTGGCAGTACGCATGCTAATCGTGATGTAGCTTGTACCGCCTGTCACCAGATACACACCGCACAGGACAAAGTACGCGACCGGATTACTCAATCGGAGGTCTGTTTTTCCTGTCATAAAGAACAACGCGCACAAATCAACCGCCCCTCCCGTCACCCTATCCGGGAAGGAAAAGTTATTTGCTCCGATTGTCATAATCCCCACGGCTCTGCGGGACCCAGCAGCATGGTGCGGGATAGCATTAACGACACTTGCTATACCTGTCATATGGAAAAGCGCGGTCCTTTCGTCCGCAATCACCCGCCGGTTCAGGAAAATTGCGCGCTTTGCCACAATCCTCACGGCACGACAGCGCCCAATCTGCTAAGAGTTCGCTCGCCATTTCTTTGTCAGGAATGTCATGAGCCCAATACGCATCAGGGCAGCCCGGGAACAATCGATGGTGCTTATCGAAGAAATCTCCTGGCCAGGGGTTGTGTCAATTGCCATACCCAGATTCACGGCAGCAATAACCCTGAGAATGTTCGCCTTGAAGATCTTATGCAACGTTGATTGGGGGATGAAAAATGAACACATCAACTAAGAAGTTTATTCGGATCATGTCTGCTTGTACTCTCTTGCTTATCGCTGAAGCAGCCCTGTCAATCGAAGATGAAAATCTCAAACGATTAACTAAACCGCAGAGTACAATTAATTTTGGTGCAGGTTACCTCGCGAATGATAATGCGCGTTTTGGCCAATACAGTGGCCTAAGAAATGAAGGGCCTTATGGTATTTTTAATGTCGATATCACAAAACGCGATGAAAATACCGGCACCTGGCTTAAATTACTGGGGCGCAATCTTGGATTACAGAATCGCGATATCCGCTTCGAGCATACTAAGCAAGGCCATTGGAGTTACTTTATTGATTTCAGTCAAACCCCCAGATATGAGCCATTTACAGCCGTTACCGCTGTCACAGGGATTGGCAGTGCACATCTGGATGTTCCAACATCACCGGCAACCGGTGAACCGGCGCAACTGAAAACGGAACGTCAGGCGATATCATTCGGGATGAACCGAGTTCTGCCCGGCAATTTTGAATTACAGTTCCATTTCCGTAATGAAGAAAAAGATGGATCAAGGATTTTCGGGCGTGGCAATCGTTTGGGGGCGCCAATTCCGGGCGTAGTCGGCGGTTATGAGTTTTTGCCCGAACCCATTAATTACTCAACCCGGCAGTTCGGCGGCACCCTCAACTACAACGGTAAGGATTTACAGTTGTCCGGCGGGTATTATGGAACGATGTTTGTCAATAAGAATACCGCCTTATATACCACGGGCGGTAGTAGTGCAGGCGGAATCTATGCACCGAATTTATTTTCTCCGATTGCGCTGCCTCCGGATAATCAATCGCATCAGTTATTTTTATCCGGCGGTTATAGTTTTAATCCAACCACGCGCGGTACGTTCAAGGCTGCTTATACCCGAGCAACACAGACAGATAGTTTCTTTCCTACGCAATTTCTGGCTCCCGGCGTCGGGAGTAATCTGGATGGGCGCATTGATACAGCGTTAGTACAAGCCAGCGTTACCAGTCGTCCGTCGCCAAAACTATCTGTCGTGGCGAATGTTCGATTTGAAGATCGCGATGATAATACGCCTGTACTTTTATACAATCCATTGGCAGGACAGTTAGATTTCAACGGAAATCGCTGGAGTGGACTCAATCATCCGCGGTCTTTTAGTACGTTGACGAGCAAAGTAGAAGCCAATTACACGTTGCCGATGAATTTTCGTTTGATCGGCGGTATTGAATATGAGCATTGGGATCGCCGCTGGCAACCGACTTTTGTCGGTCATCGCGCCAGAACGGATGAAATTTCCTATCGGGCGGAAATACGGCGTACTTTGTCCGATACCGTGACAGGATCGATTGCATACATCCACAGCAATCGATTTGGATCACCCTTTATCTCGACCATGACCGCAACGGGTGATCCTTTTTTCAACACGATTGCACCCATCAATCTTTCTGATCGCAATCGTGACAAGGTTCGCCTATCGCTGAACTGGGAACCCATTGAACCCCTGTCACTGCAAGTGATGGTCGACGAATCATTCGATAATTATGGGCATCGTAGCGGCTCAAACCTTGGATTACAGAATGGTTCTGCAAGAAACTATTCATTGGATGCAGCCTATACAGTCTCGGAGAACCTACAAGCGGTGGCGTGGTTCTCACGCAATGAAACTTTTATTGATCAAGCTTCAAGAAA
>CXWL01005325.1_pt1 | contig 14323 bp, 16 predicted proteins | sample 590931 | NCBI WGS metagenome assembly CXWL01 (sample SAMEA3498368, study PRJEB10139) | groundwater metagenome | biome: water well; material: biofilm material | place: Germany | collected 2015-04-27 | reverse complement strand
GCCGGCTCTTTCTGCGCCCGTTCGACGAACTGCTGAGCCACTGCGGCAAACTTCTTAAAGTCCCCGCTGCCGGGATCTTGCAGCTGCGCGGAGAATCCCCCGACCGCCCCCACGCCGCGAATGGCCGGCGCATTGAACGCCAGGATCAGCGCTTCAGGAATTTTTGCGAACTCTGCGTAGGCCGCACCGACCAGCGCCTTCGCATGATTCTGCGGTTCGGGGCGCTCGTCCCAAAGCACGAGCGGCACAAACATCGTCGCCGCATTCGGCCCGCGCGTGCCGAACACAAAGTTCTGGCCGGACAGGGCGTCGGTTGAGTGGACCGCCGGATTGGCTTGGAAGTAGCGCTCGATCCGTTCGAGCACCGCGTCGGTCCGCTGCTTCGACGCGCCGTCGGGCAGCTGCGCCACCACGATGAAATACCCCTGGTCCTCTTCCGGAAGAAAGCTTTTCGGCAAGGCCTTGAATAACCCCGTCGACACGACCAGCAGCACGCCGAAGAGCAGCATCACGAGGACCGGTCTCGCCAGGAACGAGGCCACGACACGGGAAAATCCGCGCTGGGTCCGCCCGAAGTTTCGATCGAAGAAGGCCCAGAATCCCCCGCGCGCTTCATGCTGCGGGAGGAGTACCATGGCGCACAAGGCCGGGCTCAGCGTGAGCGCCACAAACCCCGACACGGTCACCGAGATGGCGATCGTCGCGGCGAACTGTTTGTAGAGCGCGCCGGTGATTCCACCGACAAATCCGACCGGCACGAAGACCGAGACCAGCACCAGCACGATGGCGATGATCGGGGAGGTCACTTCGCTCATTGCCCGCTTGGCGGCGTCCTTCGCCGACACCCGGTCCTCGCGCATATGACGTTCGACGTTTTCGACGACGACAATCGCATCGTCCACCACGATCCCGATGGCCAGGACCATCCCGAAGAGCGTGATGGTATTGATGGAAAACCCCAACGCATAGAGTCCGATAAAGGTGCCGATCAACGACACCGGCACGGCGACGGTCGGAATGATCGTGGCCCGCCAGCTCTGGAGAAATACATACACGACAAGCACCACGAGGACCATGGCTTCCGCCAGCGTCTTCACCACTTCCTTGATCGAGACCTCGATGAACCGCGTGGTGTCATAGGGGATGTCGTAGGATACGCCGGGCGGAAAATTCTTGGCCAGCTCATCCATCTGCGCGCGCGCGCGACGGATCGTGTCCAGCGCGTTGGCCCCCGGCGAGAGAAAGGTCAGAATGAACGTCGTGGGGGTGCTGTTCCAGCGGCCCTCCAGCGAATAGGATTGCGCCCCCAGCTCGATGCGCGCGACGTCCTTGAGCCGCACCGTAGAGCCGTCCGGCAGAGCCCGCACGATCAGTTCCTCGAAGTCCTTCACATCGGTCAGCCGGCCTTTCGAGATGATCGGGATCGTCAGCTCAGTGCCCTTCGGCGCCGGTTCCCGCCCGATCGTCCCGGCAGGATAATCACGATTCTGCTCACGGATAATCGCTGCAATGTCGCTCGGGATCAGGCCCAGCTTCGCCATCTGCGGCGGATTAAGAATGATCCGCATGCTGTAGTTCTGCTGACCGAACACCAGTGCGTCGCCCACACCTCTGACCCGCTTCAGATCGTCGACCACGCGCAGCGTCGCATAGTTCGAGAGAAACACCGCGTCGTGGCGTGGATCGGTGGACTTCAGCACGATGACCGCCACGAGGTCGGGAGACATCTTCTTGACGGACACTCCCTGGCGGATCACTTCCGTCGGCAGCTGCGGTTCCGCCAGCTTTTCACGGTTCTGGGTTTGCACCTGGGCGATGTCGGGATCCGTCCCGATCTCAAAGGTCAGCTTGATAGTCACATGACCGTCGTTGCTGCTGGTCGACTCGAAATAGAGCAGATTGTCGATGCCGGGAAGGGTGACCTCAATAGGGCGGGCGACCGCCTCGGCGGCAACCTCCGCACTGGCGCCCGGATAGTCGGCATCGATCTGGACGACCGGAGGCGTGATTTCAGGAAACTGCGCGACCGGCAGAAACTGCAGGGCCAGGAGACCCATCACGACAATGACGATGGAGACCACCGACGCAAGGATCGGCCGGTCGATAAAGACGTGCGACGTCACAATTTATCCTTGTTTGGGAGTGGGGGGAACGGGGTCCGTCTCCGGCACCGCCGTCGATTTCCACGGCACCGCCTTGACAGGCGCGCCAGGCCCGATCGTCATCAGACCGTTGACCACGACACGATCTCCGGCTTTCAACCCGCCGTCGATCATCCATTGATCGCCCTTCCACGTGGACGCGACCACATCGCGGATCTGCACCTTCTCGTCCGGACCCACTACGTACACGAAGGGCCCTTGCGGACCCTGCAGCACCGCGCGCTGCGGAATCAAGACGGCATCCGTCTTAGTGTCTCCCGTAAAGCGCACCTTCACGAACTGGCCCGGTAGCAAGGAACGATCCGGATTTGGAAACGTGATCCGGGTCTGCCGGGAACCGGTCTCGGTCCGCAGCCCCGGCTCGAGCAGATCCAGCACGCCCTCATGCGGATAGGCCGTGTCATCCATCATCGTAAGGCGGCCCCGCAGTTGGTAGACGCCCGGATGGTGAATTTTCTTCGACTCGATGTCGCGCCGCCGCTTCAAAATAAAACTCTCCGGCACGTTCACCACCACGAACATCGGATCGACGCGATGGACCACCGTCAGCAAATCGGTTTGCGCCGACACGAGACGTCCCTCGTAGTAGCGGCTCCGTTCGATCAAGCCGCTGATGGGCGCCGTAATGAGCGTGTTGTCCAAATCGAATTGGGACTTGATCAGATCCGCCTTGGCTCCCTGGAGGGCCGCTTTCGCCGAAAGCTCCTGCGCCACGGCATCATCGACATCCTTCTGGCTTACGGCTTGTTCGGCAAGCAGCGGCTTCACCCGTTCCAGATCCTGCTTGGCCTGCACCAGCTTGGCTTCCGCCTGGGCGATTTTAGCCTTCGCACTGGCGGCAGCAGCCTGGAACGGCACCGGATCGATCTGATACAGACGGCTCCCTTTTTTGACGTCCCGACCTTCAGGGTAAAGCACCGCCTTAAGCAACCCGGTGACCTGGGAACGGATTTCAACCGGACGGGAGGCTTCCGCCTGACCGATGAATTCCGGCTCATCCGGAATCGTCTGGGTGGTCACCGTAATGATTTCAACCTGGGCGACGGGCTGCGCCGGAGCGGATCCGGCTTCCTGCTTGCAGCCCAAGCTTATGCTCCCCAGTGAGAACAGGACCAGTACGGCGAATATGGATTGCGGAGAAGAATATTTCATATTAAGGATTCCCTGCCTATTATGTCGCTGCGGGCCAGTTTACCTGTTCCCTCTACTGTTTCTCTACCACCTCATTACCGCATGCCGTTCTACGATCTTTACGATTGCGGAAGCCCGTCGACTCACCTATTCTTGGCCTCCAGGCAATCGGCCCGCTTTACCTGTGAACATGCAAGGAGTAGGTGCGCTCGTAACATGAAAAAAGCTTTTGAGTATGCGCTTGTGCGCTTTGCCGACCTGCTCTTTCATGTTCTGCCACGCTCCTGGTCCATTGGATTAGGCGAACAGCTCAGTCTGGGCGTCTCGCATGTCATCACGAAACGACGCGACCTCGTCCTGCGCAATCTGGCCCTAGCCTTCCCCGAAAAATCTGACCGTGAACGTGCACGGATTGCCCGGGCAGTTTGGCGCAATCTCGGCAGGCTCGCCGTCGAATTTTCCCGCGTGTCCGACTTTACCGACGGTTCCATCGACCGCTTGGTAGATGTTGAGGGCCGAGAATACGTCGATGCCGCCATCAAGGAAGGCAAGGGCATCGTCGGGCTGACCGCCCATTTCACCAACTGGGAACTGACCGGCGCGCTGGTGCAGCGCGTCTTCGGAAACATGACGGTGATCGCCCGCCCGGTCCACAACGCCTCAGTCGATCGTTGGGTCTATGAGAAGCGCACCGCCAGCGGGCTGAATATCATCCTCCCGAAAGACGCTGTGAAAGCCTCCCTCAAATGTCTCAAGAGCCGGGGCATCATCGGCATGATGATCGACCAGAGCTTGTCGAGCGGCGGCGTCTTCGTCGAGTTCTTCGGCCGCCCCGCCTCCTCGACCACACTGCCGGCTCTGCTACACATCCGCACCGGCGCGCCAGTCATGTTTGCCTATCTTGTCCGTAACGGGGAACGTTTCCGTCTCGTGTTTGAGCCCGTGGTCTTTCCACCGGTCGAAGATCCCGCTGCACGGATCCAGATTTACACTCAGGTGATGACCACGCAATTCGAGCAAGTGATCCGTCGCTACCCCGAAAGCTGGCTCTGGCTACACAATCGCTGGAAACGGCAACCTGAGTAGAAGCCGGCCCAACGGCATTAGAGCCCTTTATGCGACCCATCGCAGAACGGCGGGTTCTTGGTCTGCTTGCACTGACAGAGCGCAACCGTTTTCTTCTCGGTCGTCGTAAACTCCAGCGGCGTGAACTCCGTGCCCTTGTGCGACCCGTCGCAGAACGGTTGGTTCTTCGAGCGCCCGCACTGGCACCAATAGTACGTGCCAGTTTCTAACTCCAACACCGCCGGCTGCTTGGCTGCAATGACTGGTTTTTCCATGGGTGATCCTCCTGGTGAATTTATTAGTTGAGTGACGCCTCTGTCTTCCCGTGAATCACTGCCTCAGACTCTTCACATAGGCCAACACATCCTGAATCTCGGCTTCCGACAGTTGCCCCTTCCAGCCCACCATCGCCGTCGGCGGGCGGCCAGTCTCGATCGTAGCAAGCAATTCAGCATTGGTTTTTTTCTTGCTCGCCGCACTGGTGAAATCGGCTGCAGGGGGATTGATGGTTTTTCCGACGGGGCCGTCTCCTCGACCTTGGGGACCGTGACAGAGCACACAACTTTTCTCGTAGACAGCCTTGCCCTTCCGAGCATCTCCACCGGCCGCATGCGCAACTGTGTTGCCCATCCCTGTCCGCCACGGCAAGATGACGAATGCCGCAATAACCACACCCGCCAGAACCTGTTTCATGATCGACCTTTCTCTCACCAGAGGTTTCTCGATTCACACGGCGCCTCGATAAATTGCCATGTCTCTGCGCCTGCCGTTTAAAGGCCTGCCGCGCGTGTCCGATAGGGATGCACTACGAATCAGTACTCGAAGACGACATGATAGAGAGCCGGCGTCATCTCAACCTCCAACTGCTGCAACTTCGCCTTCATCGGCGTGACGCTCTTCTCGTACGCTTTCCAATACACATCCTCATTTTCCCAGATCGCAACGTTAATGTAGTTAAACCGACTGTCCGGCTTGAGGCTCTTGTGGAACTTGCCGCTGATGAACCCCGGTTGCTTGGTGATATCGCCCTTTACGGCTTCCCACCACTTCACAAATTCTTCTTCCTTTGCTTTCGGGACGGAAAACACATTGATTAAAGTTACCGGCATAGTGCCCTCCAGGTTCGGCGGTAGGGGATGATAAGCCGAGTCTCAGGAACAGATGACGAGCCGCCGAGGGGAACTGGCCGTCCCAGGACGACCAGTTCCTTCCCCATACTTATTGGGATTTCCTCACATCGATCACCGTGCCTGCCTCATTCAGCTCGACCACGATTTTGTCTCCGTCTGCGATCGGCTTGGTCTTCACTTCCATCCAGCTCCAGCGGGAACACTTCACATTCCCCTCCTGATGGTTGATATTTCCCCTTGTTCTCTGATCGCAGTTGACTGCGACTCCGGCCTCCGGAAGATCATGACACGATCGGCTCTTCCTCGTGATTGTGCGAATCCCTTGCCACCTTGCAGCGTGATATTCCGCCCTGTTCGGGAATAAGTAGCTGGAGGTCTGGGGACAAACGCAACGGTCTCCGATTGTGAACCAGGGGCGGGATGGGACACGAGCAGGCCCTACGCAAGCGTCACCATCTGCTCCCATTACAACTACAAATACAGCGGCTTGATCGGCGACACGACTGCCGCCGGATCGTTCTTCCATACCGACTCATCCGCATCGACGTACACTTCAACTTCATTGCCATCGGGATCATGCAGATAGAGGCTCTGACTCACCGTGTGATCGCTCATGCCGTCGATCGTCACACCGGCTTGTTCCAGTTCCCGCTTCGCCGCACGCAGCTCATCAAGATTGTCGCCGACCTTGATACCGATGTGATAGAGCCCTCGCCTCCGGCCTTGCGGAGGTCCCGGCGCATCGCCCACCTGGATCAGCAACAACTCGTGATGGGTGCGGCCGGACGTGAGTGCCGCCGCCGCGCCGTTGAAAATCCGCCCGACTTCCTTGAAGCCCAACAGGTCCCGATAAAAGGCGAGCGACCGCTGCAGATCTTTCACATAGAACACGACGTGGCCGAGATAATGCGCTTTCATTCAAGTACCCCGCAGATACGGTTTGGACCATGACTTCGCAGCTGTAGCCAAAACATTTACCCGGCCGATTCACTGTCGAGCTGATGGGCTTTCCGTCCCCCTCGCGCGAGCGGATGTTCAGCAAGCTGACCGCCGACCATGAGTTTCGCCATGCCCGCAGCGCGTGCAACGAGTGCTTGAGCCCCATTACGAAGTTCCTGGCTGTTCTGTACCTCTGTGACGTTTCGCTCCATATCCTCCGCGCTCCAGCCCCGTGAATGCGCGATGAACGGAAACTGCGGGAACTGGCAGCCGACTTCGGCGAAAAAGGTCATGAGTTGTCCGGCTACGCCTTGAACATTGTCTTGGCCACCCATGATGATGAATGCGGCCACTTTGTTTTTGAGTAAGTGTTTGTTCGCGATGGTCTCCTGATTCTGGATACAGTTCATCCGCTCGACCATCTTGTAATACAAGCTACTGGCGTTGCCCCAGCGGATTGGGGTAGATATCAGAATCACATCGGCCCAATGCACGATCGCTTCGTACACGCGATCGAGCTGATCCGTCGGATCCATCTGCGTGATCGAACAGGGCCAGGTACAGGCAGAGGCCGATTTCGAATAGAACCCCTCACAAGAACGAAAGCTCAGCTCGCGGAGCTTGATGCATTGCGTCTCCAGCTTCAGTGCGGTCCCGGCATGATCCAGCGCCACGTCCAACATCGCGTCGGAGGTGCTGTACCGGGGATGCTCCGTTGTCATCGCCGTGGTCGAGATTCCCAGAACGCGGATCGGGCCTGCCTGGCGCACCACCGGGCGTGCGAGCGGATGAGGCTGGTGCTTCTGCTTCTTTCGTTTCGTCGCCGACGACAGGTCGACATAAAGCCGGCCGTTCTCCACTTTGGTCGCATAGGCCGGAACCTGATCCTGTTCGTACCCCGGTTCTCCTTGACCGGTCTTGTGATGGAATTTCCAGTAGTGCCAGGGGCAGACCACATAGTCACCGTCGATCGTGCCCTCACCCAATGGACCACCGATATGATTACAGACGCCGGATATTGCGGCAAACGAGCCGTCCTTATACGTCAGCGCGATGGCTGTCTTCCCGGACAAGACTTCTTGCAAAGGCTTCTTCTTCAGCTCCTCGACGCTGCCGAGGTCTGTCCATTGTGCGTCCGGCATAACAGGCTCCCCTAGTGATGAGGTTTCGTGGACAAACTTGCCCTAATGGATATGGCTAAATAGATCAGCCAGCCGCTCCTGTCGATTCGCGGTGTTCATGATCGTTTCTCCTTGTGAGGTCTCCTCGTGAACGTAATCCCGGCCTTCTGTACTTCCTGATAGGGGAGGAGCCACACGAGCGACTCGTCGCTCAGATCGCCGACTTGAAAACGGTTGCCCCAAGGATCGCGGAAATCGCACCGCAAGTCGGACGCTGGTTTCAGTTTGTACGTGTTGATGAGCTTCTTCCGCACGTCCTTGATCTGTTGCTCGTCCCGAACCATGAGGCCGAAATGCTTCATGCGATCCGGCTGCAAGGTCTCAACCTCAAAGATCGCCATAAACTGATGTTCGCCCAGCTTGCACCAGGCGGCCCCTTCACCGCCTCTGAGCATCTTCAAGCCGAACACGTCCGAATAAAACTTCACCGCCTTCTTGGCATCGGTGACTTCAATCACGATGTGGTTACAGCCATAGACTTGCACCGCCATCACACACCTGCCTTTCGTCCGGCGCCATCCGCCGTCACCCGCTTGAGGGTCGACACAAACGTCTCCACCGGCTGCGCACCCGAGATCGCGTACGTTCCGTTCACGATGAAGTAGGGGACACCGCGAATGCCGAGCGTATGACCGGCGGCTTCCTCCGCCTTGACCTCCGCGGTGCCTTCATTGCTCTGAAACATGCGTTCCACACAGACCTGATTCAATCCTGCACGGGTAGCAAGGCCGACGAGGGTGGGGATCGATCCGATATCCGCACCCTCCTCGAAATAGCCCTGGAAAAGCGAATCAACAACGGCATTCTGACAGCTTTCCCGTGCACCAAGCCAAATCAGCCGGTGCGCGGCAAACGTGTTCGGCGTCCGTGTAATCTTCTCAAAGGCGAACGTAATCCGTTCCGACGCACCGGCCGCCTGCACGTGCTCCTCCAGTTGCCGGAATGAATCCAGGCTCCCGAACTTCGCTTCGAGATAGGCGATACGATCCATTCCGTCCGTCGGCATCGTCGGATTCAGTTGAAACGGCCGCCAGGTCACTCGTACGTTTCCGCCGAACTCCGTTAGCGCTCGCTCAAGCCGTCGTTTGCCGACGTAGCACCAGGGACAGACGACGTCGGAATAGATCTCGATATCGAGTGACGTCTCCGTCACGACAAATGTCCCATCTTTCCTGCTTGATAATCCTGCGCCGCCTGCACCAACTCTTCACGGGTATTCATGACGAACGGACCATACCGGGCGATCGGTTCATCGATCGGCGTGCCGCTCATAACCAACAGCCGGCTGTCTGACTGCGCATCGATCGTGATCTGCGAGCCGTTCCGCTCACAGACGATGAGTTCGGCTTCGCCGGCTTCGCGTGATCCATTCGCCGAGGCACGGCCCTGCAACACAAAGATCGAGCTGTTGTCCCCTTCGGGCACCGTCACGACGGCACGGCCTCCCGCTTTCAACTGAATGTCATACAATTGAATCGTCGAAAACGTGCGCGCCGGGCCCTTCTGCCCGAGATACGATCCGGCGATCACTCTTAATGTCCCACGACCATCCAGATCAACGGCCGGAATATCCGCGTTCAGAATCGTCTGGTAGCCCGGCGCCGACATTTTTGAGGCGCGCGGCAGATTCACCCATAATTGGATGGCGTGGAGCGTGCCGCCCTTCGTTGCAAACGCCTTCTCGTGAAACTCCTCATGGACGATGCCGGACGCCGCCGTCATCCATTGCACATCGCCGGGACCAATGACGCCGCCGCTGCCCGTCGAGTCACGGTGCGCCAGCACGCCCTCATAGACGATCGTCACCGTTTCAAATCCCCGATGCGGATGCTCTCCGACACCGCGCGGATGGTCCGTCGGCGGGAAGTACTGCGGCCCCGCATAGTCGAGCATGAGAAACGGATCGACCGCTCGATCTAGGTCATTGCTCGGGAAGAGATTCCGCACAGGGAATCCATCGCCGACCATGTATGCGGATCCAGGCTGATAGACACCGAGTACGTTCTTTGTAATTGTCGTGTCTGTGGCCATGATGTCCTCCTTCCCTTTCTTACGCCATTGCTCGCAACGCATCGGTAAGCTTCACCGTGCCCCGCACGAGCTGCTCAGGATGTTCGTACCCAATCGCGCCCTTGGCAAATGCTGCGTACATCTCTTCGAATAAGGTTGCCGCTTCCTTGGAGAAGCCGAACGACGTGAACGTTGGCACCACCGCGGTGAGCGGCGCATGTTGCGCCGACACGGACTTCCCAAGAATCTGGCCCAGAGCCGCAGCTGCCTCTGCTGGACTGTACTCCTCGGGACCCGCCAGCTCCACAATCTGCTTGCCCTTGCCGCCCGCCATCAACCGTTCGGCTCCCGCGCGGCCGATATCCCTGGTTGAAATCATCGGCACCTTGGCCGTCGGCGCAATGAAGGTCGGCAACAGGCCTTGGCTCTTCGCCATGCCGATTCCCGGCGCCCAGTTGTCCATGAAATAGCAGGGACGCAGAATGGTGAGGTTATTCCCGACCGCGCCCAACACCTGTTCTCCATAACGAGCGGCCCGGATCGGCCCCGTCCCCTCAGCAATGTGGCCGCCGACAGATGACAGAAATACGACATGCGGTACCCCGCTGGCCTTCACCGCTTGCGCGGCCTGATCCATTCGTTGGCGTTGCTCAGCCAGCCAAGCCGTTGCGCCATAGTTCGGCGGGACCAACAGATAGACGCCGGCTGCGCCCGTCAGGGCTTTGGTCATTGCGGGGACATCCTCCAGCGACGCCACGGCCACTTCCGCCCCCTTCGCTTTCCATGCGGCACCCTTCTCCGCTGAACGCACGACGACGCGCACGGCTTGCTGACGCGCCAGCAAGGTTTCCGCGACCACCGCTCCCGTATGTCCTGTAGCGCCTAGTACGACAAACATTGCGCTCTCCTTTCGCGTGTGCGTCAGAACCGTTCCGCAAGCGTCCGGTCAACCGACCACTTGCCGCCTCCTGTGACCAGTAGCGCAGCCGCAATTCCAATCACCAACAGATGATACTCGTATCCTTCACCCTGTTGCTGCCCGAACCAGTTCATGAAAAACCCGTGGGGAAGATGGGCCATCGTGATGGCCCCGAGCATGATCACGATGAGAGACCCGGCGCTGAACCTCGTCAGGAATCCACTCAACAGTCCAAGGCTTCCGAAAAACTCTCCGATGATGACCAGGAGGGCGATGATCCAAGGCAAGCCCAGCNNTCTGGGTAAAGAAGCCCATCGTGCCGTCGAACCCGAATCCGCCATACCAGCCGAGCAGCTTCTGCGCTCCGTGCGGGAATATCACCAACCCCAGCGTAAGCCGCAAGATCAACCCCGCCCATCCGTCATCCGTTCGAAAAAACGCCTTCATATCGTAACCCCCATAGTGAGTTTGCTGACCTTTCACCCCTGCACCCCAGGAAGATAGTTCTAACTAGAACTAAAGTCAAGTGCAAAAACAGCCCGCGCGATGACGCCCCGCAACTCACATGAACTCAGGCACTTATAATAGGATAGTCGCGTAAGCGAGAAGGGGAGTGGATAAAAGCTAATTCCAACTGGAAGAGTATACGGCCGGACTCGACGAGCTACTTTCTGTCTTTGATGGCCCGCTCAACCTCGCGTCCGGCTTCGCGAGTCTTGATGGTTTCTCGCCGGTCGTAGAGCTTCTTGCCCTTCGCCAATCCAAGTTCCAACTTCGCACGGCCGCGATCATTGAAATACAGACGGAGAGGAATGAGCGTCAGACCCTTCTGTTGCGTCTTGCCAAGCAGCTTGTTGATTTCTTTCTTGTGCAGCAGCAGCTTCCGCACCCGCATCGGATCGTGATTCATGAGATTGCCGTGGCTATAGGGGCTGATATGGCAATGGTGCAGAAACACTTCTCCATCGCGCACTGACGCATAGCTGTCCAACAGATTCACCCGCCCATCCCGGAGAGATTTGACCTCGGTGCCCAACAGCACGATCCCGACCTCGAACTTCTCTTCGATGAAATAGTCGTGATAGGCCTTCCGGTTCGTGACGACGGCTTTGTATTGGTCCTCTTTTTCTTTCGACATATCGATCTCGCGGAGCCGATGCCTTGACCCTCTTCACGCTCCAAGCCTAAGATGGCCTATGGTTGGATCCGGTCCTCTCGTCTCGTTCGGTACAATCCTCTCCAGCGTGGCCAAACAACTCGGTTTGGAAACGCGTCTCGTTGAGGTACGGATTCAGCAACAGTGGGCGGCCCTCGTCGGAGAACCGATCGGCTCGCATACCTGGCCCGTCCAGATCCGCTTTCACAAACTCTATCTGCTCGTCGAGAATTCCGTCTGGCTCCAGCAACTGACGTTTCTGAAACCGGCGCTCCTGGCCAAACTGAACGCCGAGGCCGGATCGGAGCTTCTGACGGACATCGTGCTGCGTGTGGGCGAGATTCCTTCGCAGCAACCGGAGCCTGCTCCGCCGACTCTCACCCCTCAGAAAACCGGTGCATCCGACAAGGAGCTGGCCGAGTTCGCAGCCCATGCCTCTGCCATTCAAGACGCGGGGATCCGCCAGCGCTTTAGAGAGGTGATATCGAATTATCCTTCTCAGTCTCCGCTTCTGCCGGAAGGGGATCCGTCACGCGTCCCTTAAATAGCACGCGCGTCGCGGCCGAAAGCTCACCCGCCTTAGGCAGAGGGCCAACACCACCTTCCTCCTCCTCATCTTGCAGCAGATAATATCCGCGAACGGACTTGTCAAACTCTTTGGCAACCGTCGCGTCCCCGGCCACATATTTCGCGAGCACCTCAGGATCGGTCCACCCGTCATCATCGAACACATACACGAGCATGCGCCGATACCGGCTGCCGGCATCGTCCGGCGTCGTGGGACGGATTTTCATGGGGCCGAAATCGTGAGTCTGATGCCCCACCTTTCGAAACCGGTTCAGCAAGGTCTCGATCTGATGATCCGTGGTTCCCGGAGGCACGTGCGTCGCGACAAGATGGCCGTTTTGCGACCCGACACTGTAGGGAGGAATCGATCGGTCCGGGCGGCTGAGATACATGCCGCCCCAGATGAGCGCGAACGATCCGACGAAGACCGTGAGCGCCAACTTGACGACCGTGTCTAACGGCTTCTTGGCCTTGGGACCGGCAGGGGACGTTGTGGAAGGCGCCTGCTCTTGCATGAAAGTCTTGTGCGGCGAGACAGGCCCGCCGGGCTAGGCCTCCGGCTGGTCCTCGGGGATTGCCTCTACCACTTCTGCCAACCGGGCCACCCCTATGACGCGATCATCGTCGCCGTCCAGGTCGAGCACCCGCACGCCCTGAGTATTCCGGCCGACTTCACGAATGTCGTCGACTTTGCAGCGCAGCAACTTGCCCTTCGCCGCCATCAACATGATTTCATCGCCTTCGCGCACTTGCAGGAAGCCGACCGCCAAGCCGTTCCGCTCCGTTGTCTTGACGCTGATGATACCTTTTCCGCCGCGACCCTGGACTCGGTAATCATTCACCGGCGTCCGCTTTCCATAGCCGCCTTCGGTGACGGTCAGAATCGCCGTCGTCGAATCGGGGGTAATCGTTTCCATGCCGATCACTTCATCGCCGGCTTCCAGCGTAATACCCTTGNNCCGCCCCATCGACCGGACATCTTCCTCTTTAAAGCGGATCGTGATGCCCTGTTTCGTGCCCAGGAGCATTTCCCGCGACCCGTCCGTCACATGTACCGCAATCAACTTATCGCCCTGATCCAGCGAGAGGGCAATGATGCCGCCCTGTCGGGGATTGCTGTAGGCCGACAGCTCCGTCTTCTTGATCACGCCCTGCTTCGTCGCCATGACGACAAAGCGATCGTCGCGATACTCCTTCACCGGCATCGTGGCCGTCACTTTTTCATCTTTCGATAGCGCCAGCAGATTCACCAGCGCCTTACCCTTCGCCCCTCGGCTGGCTTCAGGAATCTCGTGGACCTTGAGCCAGAACACTTTCCCGGCANNGATATAGCCGGTGTGGGAAATCGTCACCACCACTTCTTCTTCGGCGATCAGATCTTCCAGACTGATTTCCGCTTCCTCTTTGACGATCTGGGTCCGCCGCTCGTCTTTATAGGCCTCGCGGATTTCCGCCAGCTCGTCCTGAATGATCTTCCGCACCAGGGTCGGGCTCGCCAGAATGGACTTCAGATATTCGATCTGCTTCAGCACGTCTTTGTATTCTTCGATCAGCTTCTGGCGCTCCAGCTGCGTGAGGCGCTGCAGCCGCATTTCCAGAATGGCAGAGGCCTGGATCTCACTCAACCCGAATTGGCTCATCAAGCCTGCGCGGGCTTCGTCGGGCGANNCGTTTCCAGCTGCGTGTGCTTGAACAAATTGTTCAGGACGATCAGCGGGATTTCGCCCCGCTTAAGTTCAATAACAACCCGAACCCCTTCGCGGTCCGACGATTCATCCCGCAGGTCGGCAATGCCCTTGATCCGTTCGTCCTGCACCAGCTCGGCAATCTTCTCGATGAGCTTGGCCTTGTTGACCTGGTAGGGCACCTCGGTGACGATCAACCGCTCACGGTCGGTCCGCTCATCCGACTCCACGTTGACCTTGGCGCGCACCTTCAGCAGCCCGCGACCGGTCTCGTAGGCATCCTTGATCCCGCTCATCCCGTAGATAAATCCCGCCGTGGGGAAATCGGGGCCGGGAATCTTCTTCATCAGTTGAGCGATGGTCACATCGGGGTTCTCG
>CXWL01110274.1_pt1 | contig 14326 bp, 15 predicted proteins | sample 590931 | NCBI WGS metagenome assembly CXWL01 (sample SAMEA3498368, study PRJEB10139) | groundwater metagenome | biome: water well; material: biofilm material | place: Germany | collected 2015-04-27 | reverse complement strand
GTGTGGTAGAAATTGATACGCAACGCTGTGCTTCATTGCATGAAGAATTCGCAGTGCGTGCGATGACCGACATGAGCGAGGCAGTGGCGCGTTGCGAAACAGTGGTGCTGGCAGTGAAGCCGCAGCAGTTAAGCGCCGTCTGCGGGCAATTGTCGCCCCTGCTCAGGAAACATCTGGTGATCTCGATTGCTGCGGGCATTCGAGCGCAAGATATCTCGCGCTGGTTGGGTACACAGAACATCGTGCGCGCCATGCCCAATATGCCGGCACTCATCCGCCATGGGGTGACCGGCTTGTATGCTTTGCCTGCAGTACAGGAACAGGAGCGTGAGCGTGCCGAGGCGATCCTGGAAGCGGTCGGCAGCACACTTTGGGTGGCAGAGGAGGCTCTGCTGGATGCGGTGACGGCCATCTCCGGCAGCGGGCCGGCTTACGTATTCTATTTCATCGAAGCCATGCAGCAGGCGGCGCTCGAATTGGGAATGGATGACCTGCAAGCGCGCCAGCTGGTGCTGGATACATTCATCGGCGCGAGCAAACTGGCCGACAGCAGCCAGGAAGATGTCGCGACTTTGCGTGCCCGTGTCACCTCCAAGAACGGCACTACCGAGTGCGCGCTGTTGAGCATGGGGGCAAACCAGGTGAAGCAACACATCATTGCCGCCGCACACGCAGCAGCGGCGCGTTCCAAAGAACTGGGCGATGAACTGGGGAAGGATGCGTGATGCTGGCTGAGGCCCTGTCGTTCCTGATCGACGCCCTGCTGCAGCCGTTCGCCGCCGTCCTGTTGTTCCGCTTCCACGCCGTGTGGCTGCAAGCACCGATGCGCAACCCCATCGGCGAATTTATCATGGCGCTCACCGACTTTGTCGTGCTGCGCGCGCGCCGTTTCGTTCCTTCGGCCTGGGGATTGGATGGCGCCACGTTGCTTTTGGCATTCGGGGTCGAATTCATCTATTTGTGCGCTTTGCTGTGGGTGCAAGCCTATCCGTATGGCACTTTCCCTTTATTGGGTCTGGTTGCATGGACGGCAGTCAAACTGCTGAAGCTCAGCTTCTATCTGCTTATCGCCACATTGCTCGCCGAAGCGATCCTGTCCTGGGTCAATCCGCACACACCGCTTGCTCCCATGCTGGCTGCGTTCAATCGTCCATTTGTGCAACCCTTGCGCCGCCGCATCCCGCCGCTGGGCAACTTCGACCTCTCGGTGTTGGTGTTGTTTCTCATCTGCCAACTCATCCTCATCGTGCCGATAGGCGCGTTGGAACAGGCCGTGCTGAGACTGCTGTGAGTGCTTGGTATCGCCGCAATGGCGATGTGCTGACCCTGACCCTGCATGTGCAACCCGGCGCGAAACGCAGTGAGGTGGCCGGATTGCATGGGGATGCCCTGAAGATACGCCTCGCCGCTCTGCCCATCGAAGGCCGTGCCAACGAAGCGCTGCTGAAATTCATCGCCGAATCCTTTGGCGTCCCCCTGCGTCAGGTCGAACTCAAGCAAGGCGGACAATCGCGCCATAAGGTCGTTGCGATTACGGGGAGCAAAGACGAGCCGGACATTTGCTTGCAGTTTGAAGGATGTCCGGAAAGACCTTTTGATGACCATCGTGAGAATGCAGCGAACGGCTGCTCCTCGGCCGTAAGAGACGGTGGGGACTTGCTGAGAAGGCTACTTGAAAATTCTAAAGGGAGGTCCGCTTCACTCCTGACAGCGGACGTTCAAAACTAAGAGCTTGAGGGTGCTCGACCGTCGCTTGCTAACCCACTCCGGTCATAGCTCTTAACGAATTCGTTGCCGTAAACCGGACATTGACGAGCTCACACAATCGACACATTGCAGTCGTTCAACTTTGCGATTGGTGCGCCCAAAGAGATAAATCTGGGCACTGGCAAACTAAAATAACAATATAGAAGATGCTAAAACGGTATTTTGAAATTAATTAGCTCGATATACCAACCCAGCTTGTTTCATTGCGTCATAGATTGAATTTACGCCATTAGTGACGCCTAGGTTCAGTGTCATTAGATTTTCCACGCATTCGCTTTGTTCTGGTGTGTGTTCGTACGTTTGTGAAAGCAGTTCGACGAAAACCTTGGCAGCATTGCTTGAATCAATGTTAAAGATTTCAGGATCTGCCTCTAAATCTTTATAATGCGCTTCAATATATTTTTTGATTGAATACATCAGAATTTTTTTCAAATCATCTGCATATAGAGACCCATCTGGTTCTCGTAAGGCATTAATTCCATCATCTGAGCCTTTTCGAATTTCTCCAATTACAGATTCAGGGATTTGACAAAATTTAGTAGCGTAAGTTAAATATGCAGCAAAATACAGGGCTATATATTGTAGCTCTGTGGCAAATGGCCTTGAGACAACCTTAGAAATTAGACCATTGGTACTGTATTTTGATTTCTTTAACAGTTCGACACTACTTTTCGACGCATCGAAAGACCATCGAATGGCTAAGTAACCAAATTGAGTTGGATTGATAGTTTGCTTTTTACTTTGGAAAACGAATACATCGTTTTCACTACGGTTTGAGGTGTTAGATTTCATATCTCTGTTAAATATTATGGAGATAACAACCGCAATAACAACAAGTCCAATAAATACTTCCATTGGTAACCTACTACATATTAATTCGTTAATTTATACTCAACAGTGACATTAGGAACTAATTCACTCAGCATCTTCTTTATCTCCTCAAAATCCGATAATGTTAGCTGTGTCTTTGTTGATTTACCCTCTGCGGTAATGATGATTGTTTCATATTTACCTGCCTTGGTATCAGCAGCCAATTCTTCGGCTAATTGTTTTAATTCCGATATTGCTTTCATTTATGTGCCTCCAGTATTCACCAATACTATAAATTTTGCATGTTCCCCGCTCAAGTAACACGGGGAGCTATAAATACATCAAACGCAATTTAGCAGCAAACGTCTCATTCCGCTAATGGCACATTGCAGTAGCTCAAGTTGCGAAATTTCCTTCGCTAAAGCTGCCGTACGCGAAGAGCCGTTATTGGCCGATTGCCGTCGATATGCTTCCACTATACAACAATGACTGCAACTAGCTCGGAAGGCGACTTTCGTATTGGTGGGAAATCAGTACCGATCAGACAAGCACTTCAAGGCCGTGCTTTTCAACCACGCTCAACAAACGAAGAGCCATCCCGCTTGGTCGTTTCTGACCAGCTTCCCACTTTTGAACCGTAGACTCGCTGGTATTCAAATAGCGCGCAAATACCGGCTGGCTAACGTGAGCGTGCTCACGAATACGCTTGATGTCCTTGGCATTAAATTCTGGAATGGAATCCAAGCATAGCGCATCGTATTCACGCAGAGTTGTTTTAGTGATTGCGCCAGTTCGGTGCAATCTTTGTGCCGCACTATGGATGGCTGCGAATGCATCGCTCTTGGGTTTTGCGGAAGTAGTTTTAGTCGTCATGGCAAATCTCCAGTAATCCCTCGTCACTCAACAATGCGGCAATCTTATCTTCTCCGGCACTCGCAAAGTCTTTGGCCAATTTCTTGAACCCTAACAATTCATCCTGAGTGATGTTCTCTCGGTCTTTTTTTGCAAAGAGGTAGGCATATATCCAGTATTCATCTACCTTGGCCAGAATGATCGAACGGTGCATGTTGTCGTTCAGTCTTTTCTTAAAGACACCGCCACCAAGATCATCTGCCTGCCCCTGTATGACTTGCTTAATGGCCTTGCAAAGATTCTCATCAGAAATCTTTGCCTTGCGAGCTTCTTTAGCAAACCACGCCGTCTTAAATGCTCGAACTGTTTTGGGTGACTTTTTGGTCATGGCAAATGGTAGCACTAGGTGCTACCAATATCAACCGCTACTTTTGCCGTTTGGGTTGCGGTCGCACCGATGACCGCAACCCATTCCCTAGTCATCAAACCTCAGTCTGTTCCGCCATCTCTAAGGCATCATCCACCTCGATACCCAGATAGCGCACGGTACTCTCTATCTTGGAGTGTCCGAGAAGCAACTGAACAGCCCTAAGGTTCTTCGTTCGCTTATAGATGAGCGTCGGTTTAGTTCGCCGCATGGTGTGTGTACCGTAACAGGTGGTATCCAACCCGATATGCTCAACCCATCCATGAACAATCCTCGCGTACTGCCTTGTAGATAGGTGAGGTGAATCGCTGACTCGACTTTGGAATAGAAAGTCATCCAACCGCAGCTTCTCGGAAGCGATCCACTTGCTTACAGAATCTTTAGTTTGATCGGTAATCTCAAATTGCACCGGTCGTTGTGTCTTCTGTTGCATCACGGTTGTACGTGAAGCGATGTGTTCTCCGTGGGATATGTCTCGTACCTTCAGTTTGACGAGATCACAAGCACGCAGCTTGCTGTCGATGGCTAGGTTGAAAAGTGCGAGGTCTCTGAGGTGACTGCTCAGTTGAAGTCTGACTCTGATGGCCCAGATATCTTTCAGCCTGAGAGGCGATTTCTGACCTGTCATCAATCTGGCCACTGAACTGAGGTCTGGTCGCCACTATGGTGTGTTTATTGATGACACCGGCTCACCCGGCCTGATAACCCCCGGTCTGCATGAACGGCGGAAGTCTTGGGTCGCTGTTCTCGTACCGCCACATCAAACAGCCGAGGTCATGGATCAACTGCCAAACGCTCTATCTTTTCTTCATGAGCTAGGACTCAATAACCCCGAGTTTCACTTCACCGAAATTTGGGGCGGAAGGGGGGAATATAGCAAGTTGGATATCCAGCAGCGATTGAGTATATTTCGGTTTATGGTGGACATCTTTAGTACCTACCGCTTTAAGGTGCTGGTGCAGACATTTGATCCTGACAATGCTGCTGATGTTCGCAATCGCGCCAACTGGCCAGACAGTTTTGGTCCCTTGAAGTTTAATAATCACGAAGACCAAGCATTGATCTTTACACTATTGCGAGTCCACTTACATCTAAAAGAGCTTGAAGGAGGCAACGCAACGGCCTGCGTTGTTGTAGACGAAGGGCGGCTCCCTAACGGAAATGCAATCGTGCTTTCTGGTTTAGCGCCAACATTTTGTGCCGGCGCAATCTTGTTCGCTAGTTCACGGCTGGTTCATCCAATTCAACTTGCGGATTTTGCTGCATTCGTGATGAATCGCTCGCAGCTACTTCGTGTAAAGGAAAGCCTCAGCGAACTCGATAAAACCTTCCTTGAGATCGTCTCGCCCATTGCTGAGTGCTTCATCAACATCGATACTGTGCCGGTTCTTGGCTTTCAAAAAATTACAAGCCTTCGCCAAGGAATGCACTGAATGACGGCTAACCCTACGGCTCAAGCGGGCCTAGGCAAAAGCGCGCAGCCCCTTAGCTCCGAGTTGGAAGCCAAAAGGCCGCTCAAACACTTATGGCGCAAGGGATGCCCGATATTGGCGATAGCATCATTAGAATTTTATGTGGCTGTCATAATGGCTGAATGAAATACACACGTAAATAAATAAAGGAATGGGGATGTCATTCTTCGGTCTATTTAAGAGCAAGCAAGATCGCAATCAGAGTAACGAGTTTAATCAGTTGCTTGACACAATCTTTCCGGGTGGCGAAGAGGATGTATTGCGAGATATTGACAGGGTATCCAGATATACGCATGGCAAGATACCGCATGGCAAGATTCGTGGCTTCGTGGTGGGATGCAAGACACTGGTTCATATCAGTGAAACACATGATGTCGAAGAAATCGTTCAAAGTTTCATAAGTCGTTCTGAGAATTTAATTTCTGATTCCGAAGCTTATGAGGTCTTTGTGTATTTCGCAGGTGAGGCTACCTACGTTAACAACATCACAAGGTCGTTAGGAGCTAAGGGCGCACCTCTAAATGCTGGAGTGATACAACTATTAGCTAAAATGGAAGCGCTCTATGCGAAGGGCACTTACGAAGATAGGATTCTGGGTAGCTATGGTGAATTTGGCAAATCTGTCACAAATCCCATACCCATGATCTCTGCCAAGGGTAGTAATAATTACTTGTCCAATCTTCTGTTTGAAGGACATCAAGTTGAATATGTCAAAAGTGGTTCGACTTCATCCCCAGTCACTGATGGAAAACTCGATGTGTATGGACTGACGGTTGACGGAGAAGATGTCGGCACACTTTATATATGCCCATACCACAGAAGAAATTGCAGGTCTGCTCCGGATGGCTTTACTCTGAACGGATCCTCCCCGCTAGCAACTCCGTCACAAGCTGAGAAGTTATCCCTAACAAGAGTCGAATTAGAGAAAAACTCCAAACAGACGGACCTTGCATTGGAGGAAACGAATAAGGTACTGAAGCCATCAACCAAGGAGCTGTTCAAGGAAGTAATGGAGCTGTACAAACGCGAGCCGGAGAAGATAGCGCAGATGCGAGTGTCGATGGACGAAGTAATGGACCTAGTGAAGCAGAAGCGACCGTCGTCGGCAAAGCCGACATCTGTAAAGACCAAGTAGCCAGAAAGTAACGGCGTATCATCAAGAAGGCCGACGAGCAGCGTTAAACAGAATCAACCTATTAGCGACCTTAGATTGTTATCGGAATGCAGTCTGGTAACGACTGATTCAGCATGGAAAGCGGACATCCCCTCAAATCGATCAATCAGCTATTTCAGGGAATCGCTAATGTCGCTTATGGCCGAGGAACTGACGATCAATACAATATCTTCGGTCGAAGGCTCAGTCCACGATAGAGCCTGTGATCAACGTCTGCTTTCAGGCATCAAGTATTCAACTCTGACGGTCGCTTGCTAGCCGAACTTCGGCAGATGGCATCCTAGAAACCGAACGACAGCTTTTGAGTCTTAAGGTGAGTACAGCACTTCCGTGATATCTAGTAATACTCAGACAAGCACTTCAAGTCCGTGCTTTTCAACCACACTCAACAAACGAAGGGCCATTCCGCTTGGGCGTTTCTGTCCAGCCTCCCACTATTGACATAGCATTGCTGCTGTCTGGAACTGCGCTGTAATTTTAGGGGCACCAGCGCCATACGTCGGACCACTCTGGCGTACCCTGCGTGCGCCGACAGATGCCTCTTTCGACCATAATGGCCTCTTGCAGCAGTCGGCTGCGGTCGGTGGTGGTCGGCCAGATATGAGCCGTACCATCTGCGGAGGCGGTCACTATCCGTTCCCCCTTTGTGTCAAAAGCGATAGTCTGCACAGCTTGGCCGCCGTGGACGTACCAGATATCGAGTAGCTTGTGATCTGATACACGCCAAAAACGCATCGTGCCATTGAGACTACCGCTGACTAGATATTTACCCCCTGGATGAAAGGCCACACTAAGCACATGATCGTCATGCTCAAGAGGCGATCCGATCTGTTGCCCTGTTGCGACATCCCACAAGCGCACTGTGTGATCATCTGAAGCGGTGGCGGCAACACGGGCATCTGGGCTGAAGGCTGCACAATTAATGGAGGCCCTCCGGCTCTCTGTAGGTCTGAGCCAATACAGGTTCTTGCCGGTATCGGCGGCCCAGATTCCTGCCTGCTCGTCATGTCCGGCCGTGAGAATAAGCCTGCCGTTCGGACTGAACACGGCACCCCACACGGGCTTGCCGTCTGTATGTTGTAGCGGTGGAATTCCTATTACAGGACGCGCCGTCTTCACATCCCACAACCTGGCAGTGCTATCGCGCGAAGTTGTGACAATGCGCAATCCATCGGGACTAAAGGCGGCATTTGTCACCTCATCATCGTGGCTGCGCGGAGCCGATGCATCCTCACTTCGCATCAATATCCTTGTCTGAGAGGCTGGCACGAGGCCCCAGAGTTTTGCTGTGTTGTCACGCGACACTGTGGCAAACTGGTCACCCCTCGGACTAAGCGCCAGGCCATCGACTCGATCCTGATGAACCTCGGCAAACCGGTCATTATCTAACCGGCGTCCGCTACTGGCGTCGAACAGCAACACGCGTCGATCGAATCCGGCGGTGATTACGGACTTTCCATCAGGCATGAACAGAGCCTGACGAACCGTGGAATTATGTCCCTGCAGTACCACACCGCGAAATCGGGGCATCATGTCCCATACTCGAAGAGTCATATCGCTCGACGCTGTTACCAGTCTGCTTCCGTCGCGCGTGAAAGCACCGGCTAAAATAAAATGCGTATGACCACGTAGTGCATAACCCGGTACTGGTCGGCCATCTAGATCCCAGACCTGAACGAGGCGATCCTCAGAAATGGTGGCAAAGTGCTGTCCATCAGGAGCAAAGAGCGCACGGCGTACCGATTTTGAATGAGTTACTCGTAACCGTTCCTTGCCGGTATTTGCATTCCAAAGACGCGCACTACCATCGTCCGATGCCGTCGCTAGCAGTGTGTGATCGGGACTGAATTCGATCCAACGGACCGTATCGCCGTGCGGCAACTCTGCAATCTTCCGGGGCGATGCGGGTTTGCTCACGTCCCACAACAGAACTCGCAAATTGGTAGCGACTGCCAAGCGTTTACCCGTACTGTCGAACCTCAATTTTGAAAACTCGCCCCCACCGCCAGGAATTTGGACAACAAGTTTGCCCGTCGCGGAGTTCCAAAGCCGTGTTGTATTGTCGTCGCAAACAGTCGCCACGAACCGCCCGCCGGGGTCGAAGTATGCCGCTTTGACAGGTGCCGGATGTTGCAACAGATGAAGCATTTTCCCGCTCTGCCAGTTCCAGATTCGCACGGTCGAGTCTTCTGATGCGCTAACCAACCGTTCGCCACTGGAATCGAAATCGACAGTGCGTATCAGGAAACGACGTCGCTCGACTTCCGAGATGGCTGCGGAGTAGCCGGTGGTATGGTGCAGCACCGTGACCGCGTCCGGGCTTCCGTTAGTGTTGAACAGCATTATCTGCCCATCGACGGTGCCGGCAGCGATGATTGGCAAGCTCGGATGAAATGCCAGCGGTCGCCCTCTGCGCTCTGGGTCTAATTTTGGTCCCTGCACCTTGCCGCCCACTGCAGCGTGGTCGAACGCGAATCTTATTCCAACCTGTGTCCAGGTCGCAGTATCCCAAAAGCGCACCGTGCCATCGCGTGACGATGTCGCCATCATGCGGCCGTCGGGACTCATCTCGATGGTTTCGGTCTCGTATTTCATTCCACCAAGCACGAAAGAAAGTCGATTGCGCACCATCGCAAGATCAAGCGCCGCTTGTGCCTCCAGTACCAGCGGTCGCGAAAAAGGCGAACCCGGCGCGCGCGGTACCGCGTTGAGCAATACCTTTAACGCTTCGTCGTTGCGATCATCTTTCATTAGCTCTAGCGACTTGTTGGCCAGTTTCAAGGATTCGGTCTGCATGATCTTCCACCAGATGCCATAAGAGGCTGTAGCGAGCGCCAATACCACCGTTACTGCCTGCACTTTGAACCAAAACTGCCGACGCTTCTCGCGCTGCCACAGCTCATCAAACCCTACACCCAACAGGCCCGCGACCAGCTTGATCCTTGCACTCTCCTTGCTATCTTTACCATGGCGAGCATCGGCAGCAATCGGTTCGGTACGCTCTGTCGTGATCTGACCGGAGGAATCAACGCGATAGCGCACTGCTTCCGGGAAGCATTCGAGAAGTCCAGAGCCGGGTTTGTCCGTGGCATTGGGCTCGCCGTCCACGATCAGGCACAGTATGCGATCCTCGCCCCCCATCGCCTTGAACGCCTTTACCTCCTCGTTCACCCAGCGCGACGCTGCCGACTTGTGCGAACAGATTACGATCAAATAACGCGACTGGCGCAGCCCATCGTTTATGTTCGCTCCAAGATTGGAAGAAGTTGGCAACTCCTCGCGATCACGGAAGATTGGATAAAGACGTTTGGGAACAGTGCCGTCGCGTGAGGCTCGCCCTACAAGTCGCTTTGGAACCCGGTAGGTCTCCAACGCCTTGTGTAGCCAGTCACCCCAAGCCTTGTCTTGGTGACTGTAGCTAATAAATGCCCAATATTTGTAGTCGTTCGACACGGTTTTCATTTTCAGAAATGGGCTACATATAGCAATTCACACCTCAATGCTCATTATGCAATCCGCCCAGTCAGTATCAAATATCCCTGTTTGCTTCGAGTTCAAGGTGGCAAGGTGCCAACAGCAGGTGCGACAGATGTTCAGGATCATTCGAGCGCATGCGTTCGGCAAAGGCCGCCAGCCGCGGATCATGCGCATCGGCCAAGGCGACGATCAGCGCTTTTGCCGCTTCGCGCGGGTTCGGCACACCGGGCCGATAGCTTGGGCTATCCTTGTAGTGCGACAACAGTTGTTCGCGGTGGTCCAGATAGAGCGGGCAATTGCGCGTGAATTCAAGTTCGGCTTGTTTCGCCGCAATCTCCGCGTCGATCTCGGCATCGGTGTTTTTGTAGTGTGCCTTCTCGGCTTCGGTCCAATGCGGTTTTTCGCCATGATGTTCGCGCAAGGTCACGAAGGTGTTTTTCAGCGCGATCTGCGAATGCGTCCCGGCATCGCGAAATATGTGCACGAGGTCTTTGCCATGCCCCTCCTTTCCGACATAGCGCATTCCCGCCGTCACGCGTCGGGGATTGAAACCGTACTGGCGGGCACATGCCGCGCGCAGGGTGTCGAAGAGTTCATTGGTTTTTGCATTGCTCACGGGGATTTCCTTTCGTTCTGGTGCTTCCGTTTCGAATACAACGATGGTCAATTAACCCAAATAATCCATTGGGACTAAGCTCGGGCTGTGTCAATTTTGCACGAGCGAAGCGAAGTCGCAAATTGCCTGACTTTGTTATTAGCCCGATTTGTCGGGATGAATCCCGACCTACAGCTAATACGACAATGGCCAATTGGCTTGCAGGAGGATACGCCTGTTGCATGCTGAAAAGTCCGGCAGAAAACGCTCCGCAACATGTCATCGACTGGCACGCAATGCAATCGCCAGTTGTCTCGCTTCTTCTTCCTTGAGCGTGTCATTGATTTCGCGCATGACGCTTTTCAGGTCGACCGGTTTCTCAACGCGCTTGAAGTGCCCGGTCAGCACAGTCTCCGGGTGTAGTTGGCTGCTCTGGTAAAGCGACCATATCTCCCTGCCATAGTCGGTGCTCAGCAGCTCGGGCGCGAATTGGCCGAAGTAGGTGGCCAGGTTCTCCACATCCCGCAGCAGCATTTTGCTGGCCTGGTTGTTGGCGGCGGCATCGACGGCTTGGGGCAGGTCAATGATGACGGGGCCTGCGCTGTCCACCAGCACGTTGTATTCGGACAGGTCGCCGTGCACGATCCCGGCGCACAGCATGCGCACCACCTGTGTGATCAGGATACGGTGGTACTCGCGGGACAGCTCTGCGCTGAGCACCAGATCGTTGAGCCGGGGGGCGGCGTTGCCTTCGCTGTCCGTCACCAGTTCCATCAGCAATACACCCTCGTGAAAGTTGTAAGGCTTGGGCACGCGCACACCCGCTGCGGCGAGACGGTACAAAGCATCCACCTCGGCATTTTGCCAGGCTTCTTCCTGCGCTTTGCGGCCATAGCTGGTGCCTTTTTCCATGGCGCGGGCACGGCGGCTGTTCTTGACTTTGCGGCCTTCGGTGTAGTCCGTGCTCTGGCGGAAACTGCGCTTGTTGGCCTCTTTGTAAACCTTGGCGCAGCGTATCTCGCCGCCGCAGCGCACCACATAGACCGTGGCTTCCTTGCCGCTCATCAACTGGCGGATGACCTCATCGACCAAGCCATCCTCGACCAGCGGTGCGATTCTTTTCGGGGTTTTCATCGGCGTTGTGCTTGCTGCAAATACAACTGCTCCACTTTCTTGCGGGCCCACGGNNCGCCATCGCTTCCCAGCCGATGCTCCCGGATAGTTGTGTGACGATCGCTTCAAGGGTGATGCCGTCCAGAGTGGGAAGGCTTGCTGTTTTTCTAATGGCGTCCATGTTTGGATTTTACAGTCTCCCAGCCTTGAGCGTTTACAATGCGGCTCCTTGTTTCCAGGATGCATTTCTCATGTCAGACCCCGTTCGTCTTTCCAAACGCCTTGCCGAATTAGCCTCCTGCTCGCGCCGCGAGGCGGAACTGTATATCGCCGGCGGCTGGGTCATGGTGGATGGACAAGTGGTGGAAGAGCCGCAATTCATGGTGTCTGAACAGAAGGTTGAACTTCACCCCGAGGCGAGCCTGACACCGCTTGAGCCGGTGACCATTTTGTTTCACCAGGCGGCCGACATGATCATGAATGCCAGCTCTGCGCTGCAACTGATACGCGCCGACACGCATGCGACTGATGACCGTTGCGGCATCCATGTACTCAGGCAACACTTTGCTCATCTGACGCAGTGCACACCGCTGGAAATGAATGCGAGCGGCATGTTGGTGTTTACCCAGGACTACCGGGTGTCGCGCAAACTGAAGGACGATGCGGCCACAATCGAGCAGGAATATGTGGTGGAGGTCGCGGGTGAATTGACTTCCGACGGGCTCAAGCTTCTCAATCATGGGCTCAGTTTTAATGGCCGGGCATTGCCCCCGATCAAGGTCAGCTGGCAAAACGAAACCCGATTGCGCTTTGCCCTCAAGGGGGTGCAACCCGGCCAGATCACACACGCGTGCAAAAGTGTCGGGCTGCAGGTGCTGTCCATGAAACGGATCAGGATCGGGCGCGTGTCTATGGCCAAATTGCAGCCCGGGCAATGGCGTTACTTGATGGCGCATGAACGGTTCTAACCCGAGTGTTTATGGTTTTTGATATGGAGTGCGCAGACATGTCTGCGCTTTGTGAAAGCGGCGACACGTCGCCGCACTCCAAGCTTGAACCAGCGGTTCAATTGATGATCAACATCTCCATAAATTCATTCACCGGTGTCGCTTCTAACCTGGCTTTATCCAGGCACAGCGCCATGATCTGCTGGCAACGCTGCTCGGGGAAGCGTGTGCGCAGATTGCTCAGGAACTTCTGTTCCAGCACCGGGATGCCTTCGGCGCGGCGGCGGCGATGGCCGATCGGGTATTCCACTTCGATCTTCCCGGCGCTGCTGCCGTCCTTGAAAAACACCTGGATCGCGTTGGCGATGGAGCGTTTGTCCGCTTCCAGATATTCGCGGCTGTAGCGCGGCTCTTCCACGATCTCCATCTTCTCGCGCAACTGGTCGATGATGGGATTCGCCGCATGGAAACTGTCTTCGTAATGTTCCGCCACCAAATTACCGAACGCCAGCGGCACCGCCACCATGTACTGGATGCAGTGGTCGCGGTCGGCCGGATTGGCCAGCGGGCCGACCTTGGAAATGATGCGGATCGCGGATTCGTGGGTGTGGATCACGATCCTGCTGATGTCGTTCAAACGATTCTTCACTTGCGCATGCAGATGCACCGCCGCTTCGCACGCGGTCTGTGAATGGAACTCGGCAGGGAAGGAGATCTTGAACAGCACGTTCTCCATCACGTAGCTGGCATAAGGCTGCGGCAGCGAAAAGCGGCGCTGTTCTTCCGATTTGAGTTTTTGATCCTTGTTGGTCTTCGAAAACAGCACATCGTAGAAGCCCCATTGCGGCGCGGTCAGCACGCCGGGAATGCCCATTTCGCCGGCCATGGTGATCATCGCCAGCCGCACCGCGCGCGACGTGGCATCGCCCGCCGCCCACGATTTGCGCGAACCGGCATTCGGCGAATGGCGATAGGTGCGCAACGCCTGTCCGTCGACGAACGCCTGCGACAATGCGTCGATCACCTGCGCTTCGCTGCCGCCCAGCAAGCGCGTCACCACGGCAACGGNNTCGGCCACGGCGAGGATGCCGCCGAGGTTGTCGGAAGGGTGGCCCCATTCCGCCGCCAGCCAGGTGTCGTTGTAATCCAGCCAGCGCACCATCGCGCCGATGTCCCACGCCGCTTTCACCGGATCGAGTTCGTGCGAGGTGCCGGGCACGCGCGCGCCGTTGCGCACCGTGGTGCCGGGCACCAGCGCGCCGAGATGCTTGGTGCATTCGGGGAAGCGCAGCGCCAGCAGGCCGCAGCCCAGCGTGTCGATCAAACAGTTGCGCGCGGTGTCGTAGGCTTCGACAGATTTGATCTCCATGCGGCAGACGTATTGCGCGATGTCCACCAGCACCTGGTCGGGTGCGGGGCGGGTGTTCATTTCTACATTGGCGCTCATTTCGTTTCCTTAAAGTCAAAGTCAAAATCTTTTTGCCACAGAGAACACAGAGATCACAGAGAGGTAAGGCGTTAACCCGGCAGCTTTCCGCTCTGCATGCGAATTGTTTTTGCGAGTTGGGCGACAAGCGCCCATCCCTGCGTGAAGCGATTTCTCTGTGATCTCTGTGTCCTCTGTGGCTAAATTGGTTTTAGGGTTTAACGCTTTTCAATCGGCACCCAGGCCAGATTCTCCGGCCCGATGTA
>CXWL01007641.1_pt1 | contig 14327 bp, 10 predicted proteins | sample 590931 | NCBI WGS metagenome assembly CXWL01 (sample SAMEA3498368, study PRJEB10139) | groundwater metagenome | biome: water well; material: biofilm material | place: Germany | collected 2015-04-27 | reverse complement strand
GCGTCAAAGCGGTAGCGATGGCGCTGACCCAGGCCGAGAAGTACGGCACGCCCGTAGGCCAGGCGTTGCGCGTCATGGCAAAGGAAAATCGCGACATGCGCTTGGCGGAGGCTGAGAAGAAGGCCGCCTCCCTGCCGCCGAAACTCACCGTGCCGATGATCGTGTTCTTCCTGCCAGTGCTGTTCTGCGTGATCATCGGCCCGGCGATGATCCAAGTGAACGAGATTTTGAACAAGTAAACTTGTTAGCGCGGCGCCCACAACCCAGGGTCAGTCTTGCTGCCACACCACTCGGCGCGTGATCGTCGCGGACTAAAGCGCGGGCCGTTCGGCGCCGTTGATGTATGTCGCCACACACGCGGACAAGTTCGCCGTTACGAGTGCGAGACGTTGGACCAGTCGAACACGGGCGAAACAGACTATATCGGGGTGGCGTTGTGTCGGCGCGCGAACTTTTCCGCGTACATGGCTTCATCGGCGCGCGCGACAGCGGCTTCGGGGTCTTCCACGATCGCGATCGGATGAACCCCGATCGAGACACCAACGCGGTGGGCGATTCCAGCATGGGTCACAGCCGCGCCGCCGACCCGTTCGCCCAACCAACGCGCTTTGGCGCGCGCCTCCTCAGGCCCGACCCGGTTCAGAATGATCCCGAATTCGTCTCCGCCCAGTCGTCCAACGACATCGCTCTCGCGCACGCTGTCGATCAACAGCCGGGCGATCTGCTTCAACACCGCATCGCCAGCAGCGTGGCCATGGCCATCGTTAACCGCCTTGAAGCCGTCGAGATCGATGAACAGCACCGCGGCCTGGGCCTTGTAGCGTTCCACTTCCGACATCGTACGGTGCAACTCGCGCATGAAGGCGCGGCGGTTCAAAGTGGGGGTGAGCGTGTCGCGATCGGCAAGCGCCTCGGCAGCCTCGAGTTTGAGCGCCAGAGCGTCGCGCTCAGCAGCGAGTCGCTCGAGCACGCGCAGGCCGTGCGAAGAAACATCGCTCAGAGTGAGCCCAAGCTCACGCAGGCGCAGGCGCTGGCTCGTTTCGGCGCCGGATTTTCTGAGGCCCAGCAGCATGGAACTGAGTCATGGGGCTCGGGAGTAAAGGCCGTGTTAATTTTTGAGCCCGTCGCCCCAAACTGCCCTTGCCCTTACCTTCACCGGCATACGTCATCGCCCTCGCGTCCGCGCAAAATAGGCGCGATTTCGATATCGCGGGCGTCGATCTGGCGGAGGCTGGCAGGGAGAGCTTCACACACTTCGCGACGCAACGCGGCTATATCAGACCGACGCCGGGTCCAGCGCACATCCCACAGCCGCACCGCTCCCCCGTCGCCCCAAGTTAGGACACGGTTCTCGTCGCTGGAAAACGTGGCGCCGCCACCCAGCGTTCGCATGGCCGGGCCCATCTCGACGCCTGTGCGCGCGTTCCAGATGCGCGCGAACCCGTCATAACCCCAACTGAGAACGCGGTCGCCCTGCGCGGAATACGAGGCCCCCTCGACACCGTCGTGAGCGATTGCCGAAGCGACTTCGCGGCCAGTCGCCGCATCCCATTGTCTGATTTCGCTTCCGTCCCAGCTGAGGACACGGTCGCCCCCCGGCGAAAGCAGCGCACCTGTCACGCCGCTGTCATGCTCCATCGGCTCGCCGACTTGGGCCCCGGTCGCGGCATTCCACCAGCGCGCGACACGGTCATAGCCCCATGTCAACACACGCTGACCATCGACAGAAAACAGCGCTCCGTTGACGTCGCTACCTTCTTCATGGCGCATGGGAGCGCCGATGGCGCGCCCATTACCTGCATCCCAGAGGCGCGCCTCGTTTCCGCTCCAAGTCAACACGCGACTTCCGTCGGGAGAGAACAAAGCGCCTTCGACGCTCGCCTCGTGGCGCATTTCGGCGCCGACGCGCACACCGTTCTCGGCGTTCCAAAGTCGGCCAGTTCCATTCATGCTCCAGGTCACGAGGCGGCTTCCCTGCGGCGAGAACTGGGCGCCAATAATTTCCTCGTGCGGCATGGGCGAACCGATGCGGGCGCGCGTGGCTGCGTTCCACAAGTGCGCTTGACCATCGATGCTCCAGCTGGCGGCGCGGCGCAAATCTGGAGACAAAACCACGCCTGCGACCGCAGATTCGTGCTGCAATACCGCTCCCCTTGGTTCCCCTGTCTCAGCGTTCCAAAACCGTATGGCGCCGTCGCTGCCCCAAGTAAGCACCTGAACGCGATCAACCAGGCCGCCCATTACGCCTCCGTCGTCGCCATGCTGCAATGCAGCGATCTGTGCGCCCGTATCGGCATCCGACAATGTGGCGCTCCCATATTCGCTCCAGCTGAGGATGCGACGATCGTTGGCGGCAAGGGACGCCCCGCCTCCGCCCTCGTGCACTATGGTTACGCCAATTTGCGTACCTGATTCTGCGCTCCAGAGGCGCGCGACACCATCTTCGCTCCAGGTCAGAATTCGCTTCTTGTCCTCGGTAAACACAACACCCCGCAAGTCCACGCCCTGGTGCAACGTTGCGCCGACCTGGACGCCGGCCTGAGCATCCCAGACGCGCATGTCTCCGGCTGTCGACCAAGTCAGGATGCGGTTCTCGTCGTCAAACAAACGTGGACTCGAGAGGCCCTCATGCTGAATGCTCCCGGGATCCACCAAGGTCGCGCCGGTGTCGATATCCACCAGTCGCACACCCCCGCTCCCCCAGAAAATAATGCGGCTATTAGCTGCGAAAAAGTTCGCACCAAGGACATCGCCAACGTCCTTGAGCACCTCGCCGACCTGCTCCCCGGTGTCGGCGTCCAGAACACGCCAATCGTCGCCTCGAAGCAGAATACGGCTTCTATCTTCCGACCAAATGATTGAGCGGACGCGGTCGAAGATTTTAACCGGCCTGCCGGTCGCCAGGTCCCATATTCCCCCCCCGCCGCTCCAGCGCAGCAAGAAACGGGATGCGCCCTCACGCATAGTTGCGCGCGGAAGGCGCCGGGCTGCGGTGCGCGCGAGCTCAGCATCCGGAAACGCCAAGTCCGAAAGCGCACCCGTGGTGAGATTGACCAGCCCTAGGCGCTCGCCATTCGAAACCACAGCCGCAGCGCCATCGCTTGAGGCGCCGAGACTTCGCCCAGCGCCTTCCACGGTCAGCACTGCAGCGCCAGTCGAGCCGTCCCAGACCCGCAGCGTGTTATCTCTTCCCGACGTAAGAATGCGGCCGCCTGCGACAAAAACGGCGTTGGTATGGTCGCCCTCGAGCGTAGCCACCGCAGCGCCCGTGCGCGCATCCCAAAGGCGCACCGACGCGCCGCCGCCGCGCGTCAGAATTCGTGCTTGATCGTTCGAGAGCGAGACGCTCACATTGCTGTCGCTGCCTTCGCCATGTCGGATTTCCTCATGTTCACCGCCGTCGACACTCCAGATGCGTACAACGCCTCTGTCGTCCAAGCTCAACGCGCGCCCATCATCGAAGAAGCGGGCAAAGGTGATCTCGCCACCGTCATCGTGCTGCAACACTGCTATCGGCGCGCCGTCCGCGCTCCACAAACGCGCCGTCCCGTCATCGCTGCCGGTGAGAATGCGGCCATCCTTCGACTCTATCGCGATTGAAATTGCTTTCTCATGGCCACGCATCTCCGCTAGCGGGCGCATCCCAGAAGCGTTCGCCGTGAGTGCGTCATAAGCGCTGTCGGCGACCGGAGTGAGAAACCCGCTCTTTGCAGCCAATAACGAAAATCGCAGACCGCGCACGAAATCGCCGCGCTCGTATTGTTCGTAGCCGCTGCCCGCGAGCACCAACGATGTCTGCAGAGTAAGATCGCGCCGTGAATTGATCACCAGCGCCGCGCCGATCAATGTCACCGCCAACGCGGCGCCGGTCGCGTACCAGGCGATGCGCTGCACGCGGGCCTGCTTCTTCAAGCGTTCGCGCTCGTCTTTGAGCGCAACGTTCTCGGCGGTTTCGCTGTCGTTGATGAAAGCGCGGTGCAGATCGGTGGGTTCCGGCGCTGGCGCCTTCCATGCCGCCAGCCACGCGCGCGCGGCGTCGAGCTCGCCTCCGCGCAACAGCAGCACTGAATTCTTGTCGCGCGCCTGCCAGCGCCGCGCCATCTCGCCAAGCCTGGTGTGTTCGCGGATCCAATCGAAATCGACGCGCAACGCCTTCGCCAAATCGCCAAGCTTTGCCGAGTACGAATTGCCCTCGGTAAAGAAGATGTAATTGAGTCGCTTCAAGCCGTGCGGGGTTTGCTCCTCGGGCACATCGACCAGCACCACCGGGATGACCCGCTTGGAGAGTTGTTCGGCCCTGCGCACTTCCCAGCCGCAGCGCTCCGAGGCCACAGCCGCCGGGGAGATGACGAACACCACCGTGTCGGCGGATTCGATCAAGCCGCCTAAGCGCGCTTCCCAGTCCACGCCGGCTTCGATGTCATGGCGGTCGAGGAATGCTTCAAAGCCCGCCACCTCCAGGCCGCACAGCAATTCCTCGGCGAACGCGCTGGCGTCGCGCCGCGCATACGAAATGAATACTCGAAGAGCGTCCCCAGCCATCGTCCGTCCCCCCACGCTGAGCCGATCCCGGCCAGCCTAGGCGGTTTAGGCGCAGTAAGAAAGAGCGCACTGGACGCGCGGTGCGGCTTCCATTACTGGGCCGTTTTTTAGGAGCAGCCGGAAATGGCCGACGCCCCTGCCCCAGATGGCCCCGTGCTTGTGGGTCTCATCATGGGCTCGAAATCGGATTGGGACACTATGTCGGCGGCGGCGGAGGCGCTCGACGCACTCGGCGTGGCCTATGAAAGCAAGGTCGTCTCGGCGCATCGAACCCCGGAGCGCCTCTACCAATACGCGACCAGCGCCAAAGCACGCGGCCTCAAAGTGATCATCGCCGGCGCTGGCGGTGCGGCTCATTTGCCGGGGATGACTGCGGCGCTCACGCCATTGCCGGTGCTGGGCGTGCCGGTCAAAAGCAAGGAATTGAAGGGCGTCGATAGCCTGCTCTCCATCGTGCAGATGCCGAAAGGCGTGCCGGTTGGGACGTTGGCGATCGGGCAGGCGGGCGCCGCCAATGCCGGCTTGCTGGCCGCGGCAATACTCGCTCTTAGCGACGCAGGCCTAGCTGATCGGCTTGACGCTTATCGCGCCGCGCAGACCCAAGCGGTCGGCGAAGAGCCGCAATGATTGCGCCGGGGGCGACGATCGGGATCCTGGGCGGCGGCCAATTGGGTCGCATGCTCTCGCAGGCGGCCGCACAGCTCGGGTTCGACGTCTGCATTTTCACCGATGAGCCCGACAGCCCCGCCGCGCGGGTTTCGGCGCGCACGTTCGTCGCCAATTACCTCGACGCCGCGGCGCTTACCGATTTCGCCCGCCGCGTCGATGTTGTTACAACTGAGTTCGAAAACGTCCCCGCGCAAACTGCGGAAATATTGCTTGAGGCTGGCGCACGCGCCGCGCCCAATCCGCGCGCGCTAGCGATTGCGCAGGATCGCGTCGATGCGAAGTCGTTTCTCAATTCCCTGGGAATCACAACGCCGCGCTTCGCCGCTGTGCGTTCGCAGGCCGAGCTTGACGCCGCCCTGTCGGCGCTCGGAACGCCGGCGCTGCTCAAAACTCGACGCCTCGGCTATGACGGCCGCGGGCAAATCCGCATCAACGCGCCGCAGGACGCGAACGACGCTTACGAAAAACTCGGAGCGCCTGGAATACTCGAGGGCTGGTGCGGATTTGAGCGCGAGGTCTCCATTATCGCCGCACGCAGCGCCAATGGCGCGACCGCGTTCTACGACGTGTGCGAGAACGAGCATTCGGGCGGCATCCTTTCTCGCACCATCCTCCCGGCGCGTGTCGAAGCCCTTACCGAGCGCCGCGCTCGAGAAGCTGCATCCGCGGTGTTAGGCGCGCTCGACTATGTCGGCGTGCTCACGATCGAATTTTTCGTCATGCCCGGGGGCGCGCTCGTCGCCAACGAAATCGCCCCGCGCGTCCATAATTCTGGGCATTGGACTATTGAGGGAGCAATGACCTCGCAATTCGAGCAGCACGTCCGCGCCATCGCCGGCTGGCCGCTTGGTGCAACGAAGCGGCGCTGCGACGTCGAGATGATCAATCTGATCGGCAAAGATGCGCAAAGCTGGGAGGCCCACGCCGCCGAGTCCAACGCGCGCCTCCACCTATACGGCAAACGCGACACCCGCGCAGGGCGCAAGATGGGGCACGTGACACGGCTGCTGGCCTAAGGCGCCTGCGCCGGCGTGACGTTCTCAAATGAGGCGGAAGCAAAACGAACTTGATCGTCTTGGGCGATGACGAAGGTGCCGCTCAGCGTAACCGGTTGGGTTCCCGACACCGGCGGCGCGCAAGCGTATTTGTGAAAAAGCAACGTCACCAGAACGGACTGGCCCGGGCCTACAGATGTATAATTCTGCGGGTACGCGAGACGCTGCGCGGAAATCTGGCCGCTATCGAGTTTCAGACTCCCCAGTGACAATTGCGCGCGGCCCGAATTGCTCCACCGGCAGGCGCCGCCCAAGGGATCGCTTGCGCTGAAGTCGCCGACGCCCAATTGCACAAGCCTCCCGGCGATCAACACCTCGGCGGCGCTATTGTTGGTAAGGCGCACATTGGCGACAAGGGCGTCTGGTGTGTTGGCGAGACTTGTGAGCGTGGCCGACAGGTCGCCCTGCAGCGACTGCGCCGCGACCGCGACCTGCGGTGGCGCCTGTGCTGGCGTAGATTGCTGAATCGGGGCCTCCTGGGCAGCGGGCTGCCCGGCAGGGTTCGGCTGAGCGCGCTCGATGACGCGCTCCAACGTCGTTACCGGCACCACGACCGTGATCAGGTCCGGCTGAGCCATAAAGAGCCCCGCCACCGCCGCCGCGCCGCTTACCAAACCGGTAAGCGCGCTGATCCAGGACGGGATGCCCTCGGACTTGGATTGATTTTGATCGGTCACTTGCCCCCCCATTTCTTGCCTTTGAACATAGGCGCGTGCGAGCCAGTGGCGTCAACCTTAGTGACGCCACTCAACAACCGCCAATCCGTCGATCAGCGTTCCCAAGCTCGCCCGGTCCGACATGCCCAGCCCCACGCCCATGCCTGTGGACAAACAAGCACCAATGGCGGCGGCGCGTCAACGGTATTCCAACGTGGTGTTTAGCGCGGAAACGCCTCGTCGCGGGAGCTGAACAGCCAAAACCCGATCGCGTACAAAAGCGGCGTGACGAACCAAAGCGCTTCGGAGGCCGCACTCGTCCACGACGGAACGATGCGCGTTGCAACGCTCTCGGCCCCCTCGCCGAACATCTGCACCCGCCCTAGCCCCAGCCAAATCGATACCGCCAACCCGCTGGCGCAAAGCCAAAACGCAATCGCGGTCGCGACAATGGGGCTGGTGCGCTCGACGTAATCGTCGGCAGGATGTTCCTCGAGATGGGTCAGGCTTGACCAGATCGTGATCGGCCAGAGCGCCGCCCTGAGGAACCGCGAAGAAGCTGCTTGCATGGCGCACCTCCAACCATGGTTCGTGGAAAACGAGCTATAGACTGGTTCCGGACAGAATGCGCGAAGTTGCGGAAATTTCAGGCTCACGAGTCGGCCAGCGCGCGCGCAAGCGCCAAGCTAACCGCGCCGCAAGTCCGGCGGAAGCGCCTCCGAAGTCAGCGCTGCGATCGCCTCGCCCAGGCCCACAACATCCTGCGCCTCCCCGCCCAGACGGCGCAGCGCCACCGCGCCCCGCTCTGCTTCCTTGCGCCCAACGACGGCGATCACCGGTATTTTTGCCAGCGAATGCTCGCGGACTTTGTAACCGACCTTCTCATTGCGCAGGTCCAGTTCCACGCGCAGGCCCGCCGCGCACATTTGCGCCGCAACCTCGCGTGCGTAGGCGTCGGCGTCCTGGGTGATGGTGGCGATCACCACTTGCACTGGCGCCAGCCACATCGGGAACGCGCCAGCGCAATTCTCGATCAGGATGCCGATGAAGCGCTCCAGCGAGCCAAGTATAGCGCGGTGCAGCATGACCGGGCGGTGCTTGGCGCCGTCTTCGCCGACATATTCCGCATCCAGCCGATCCGGCAGTACGTAGTCGAGCTGGATCGTGCCGATGGTCCACTCGCGCCCGATCGCGTCTTTCACCGAAAAATCGAGTTTCGGCGCATAGAACGCGCCATCGCCTTCCGCGATCACCGGCTCGACGCCCGCCTTGCGCGCGGCGGCGAGCATCTGCGCTTCGGCCTTACCCCAGAACTCATCGCTGCCGGCGCGGATCGCCGGCCGCGTCGCCAGCGCGATTTTGTCGGTGGTCATGCCGAAATCGGCATGGATCGATTGCGCCAGCTTGATGAAATTCGTCGTCTCCGCCTCGATCTGATCCTCACGGCAGAAGATGTGGCCGTCGTCCTGGGTAAATGCACGCACGCGCATGAGCCCGTGCAACGAACCCGACGGCTCGTAGCGGTGGCAGGCGCCGAATTCGGCCATGCGCAACGGCAGATCGCGATAGGAGCGCTGGCCGAATTTGAAAATCTGCACGTGGCCGGGACAATTCATTGGCTTCAACGACAGCGTTTCTTGTTCCGCCGTTTCGCAGATGAACATATTGGGACGGTACTTGTCCCAATGGCCCGAGCGTTCCCAGAACACGCGGTCGAGCACTTGCGGCGTGCGCACTTCGACATAGCCCGCCGCTTCGATGCGCCGGCGCATGTAAGCTTCAATCGTACGCCACAGCGTCAGGCCCTTCTGGTGCCAGAACACCATGCCGCGCCCCTCCTCCTGCATGTGGAAGAGATCGAGCGCGCGGCCGAGCTTGCGGTGATCGCGCTTCTCGGCTTCCTCGACGCGCTTGAGATAATCGGCAAGTTGCGCTTCATCGGCCCATGCCGTGCCATAAATGCGCTGCAGCTGCGCATTGTCCTGATCGCCGCGCCAATAGGCGCCGGCGAGCTTGGTGAGCTTGAAGGCTTTACCGAGCCGACCCGTCGATGGCGGGTGCGGGCCGCGGCAGAGATCCTTCCAGTCCTTGCCTTGGCGGTAAACACTGATCGCTTCGCCGACCGGAATGATGTCATCGATGATCTGCGCCTTGAAGGTCTCACCGATCGAATTGAAATGCGCGATCGCTTCTTCGCGGTTCCACACCTCACGCTGAATCGGTAAATCGGCGTCAACGATCTCGCGCATGCGCTTTTCGATCTTCTCGAAATCGTCGGTGGAGAAAGGCTCATCGCGAGCGAAATCGTAATAAAAACCGTCCTCGACCGTCGGGCCGATCGTGACTTGAGTGCCAGGGAACAGCTCCTGCACCGCCTGCGCCAGCACGTGCGCCGCATCGTGACGCAGCACTTCAAGGCCGTCAGCGCTGTCGCGCATGACCAGTTCGAACGTGCCGCCGTTCTCGAGTGGCCGTGTGAGATCCCACCACGCGCCGTCAATTTTCGCGGCGACGACTTTTTTGGCCAGCGATTTCGAGATGCCCTCGGCGATTGCGAGGGGCGTTGTCGCGTCCGCGTATTCGCGCACGGCGCCATCGGGGAAGGATAGGGAAATGGACATTTGGAAATCTCTCAGGGGTTAGCGACCCCTTCCCCCTGGCGGGGAGGGGGCAGGGGGTGAGGGGCGGGCAAGCACTCAGCCGCTGGCGCTGGTCGATACCCTCTCCGCCAATCCCCATAGCGCCACGGCGCAAACCACGGCGCGCGCGGCTTAAGCTCCGGCGCCGGGTCCCAGCCGCTGCCGCCCCAGGGGTGGCAGCGACAGAGCCGCGCGCCGGCCATCCAGCTCCCGGCCCACGCCCCATGCTCACGCACGCAATCGGCGGCGTAGGAGGAACAGGTCGGCAAATAACGGCACTCGCGCCCGATCAAGGGCGAAAGCGTCCATTTATAAAGCTGGATGAGGGCAAGCAGCCCCCGCGCAGGAATGCTCGGCGACATAGTGGATCAAGGGACTGGGTGAACAACAAGGACCGGGTCAAACGCCAGCCGCCGCGGCGCGCCCGATCCCGCGCCGCCGGCTCTAGCAGGTAGTTTGCGTGGTCCGAAGCATTAGCGGTTCATACCAGACCAGCGCGCGAAGTGCAAAGGTGTGCTAAAATTGACCCATGCCATTTGAGCCCGGACTCGACATCCTCGTGGGCGTACTGGAATTGATGCTGGGCAATTATCACGCGCCGCCGATGCCAGTGCGCGCTTACATTTAGTCACAGCCCCTTCACCGCCGCCGCGATGTCCTCCAAAGCCGGCGTGCAGCGCACTTGGGTGAACGCGCCCCAGCAATCGGCGATGGGGCGACCCTCTAGATTGATCGTGTAGCGTGAGGCGACATAATAATCCTCGTACGTGTCAGTGTAGCTCGCGTCCGCGGCTCCATTGAAGCCTGCAATACTTGCTTCAATCAGTGCATCGAGATCGCCTTCGGCGATGGCGCGCTCCTGCGCTTCGCTGCGGTCGAGAACCGCCTTTGCTCCCGGCGCCTGGGCGAACACGGCGCGCGCAGCTTCGCGATGCTGCGCCTCTGTCGGCTTGGTGAAATAGCCGGCGACGCCAGCGAGGATCAGCAGCAGAAACAGGAACCGGAACATGAGGGCCTCTAATCTAATAGGTCATTCCAACAAAATTGCTTCACCATCGAGCTCGCCGGCGAGCGCTTGCATGTCGTACACCTCCCGCAGCACGGCGCGAATGACCGCCGCGCTAACGGTGACGGCGCGGTTTAAGGCGCTATCATAGAAATATTCCCCGCCATTGGAGTGCATGTTGCCATCGAACATGACGCCGACAACACGCCCGTCGCGCCCGAGCAGCGGAGAGCCGGAATTTCCGCCAGTGATGTCGTTCGAAGAGGTCAAGTTGAAGATAACGTCAGGATCAAGGCGTGGGCGCGCCTCAATCCAACGCGGCGACAACACATAAGGCGCGGCCGCTGTGCTGCGTTCATAGAGCCCGCTCACACGGGTGAAAGGCGCGACCACGGCGCCGTCCGGCTCGGTCCAGCCAACAATTCGCCCGTACGAAAGCCGCGGACTGAAGCTCGCTTCAGGATAATGCTCTTCGCCGAAAGCGCGGAAGCGCGCGCGTGCTATCAATTCCTGCGCGCTGGCGACCGGACGCTCCACCTCTGCTTGGAAGCGCGCGCGCACCGCACGTGCGTCACCATCCCAGGCGCGCACGAACGCGATCATCGGGTCGTCACTGGCCGCAACCGCCTCCGCGCCGCCAGCCCAAAGTTGCATGCGATAGGCCGGGTCGGCCAAACTCGACCCAGCAAGCCGCGTCGCCAGCGCAGCGGGATCTTCCCCGCCAAGCAGGCGTTGCGCAATCGGCGCCTCCAGCCGATCGCGCGCGCTGGTCAGCCAGGCGTCCAGGGCCAAGTGCTCTAGCGCGGGCTCGAGGCGCCGGCGCGCGCGCAAATTGTTCACGACGGCGCTGACGCGCGCTTCACGGTAGCGCGCCATGCGCTCGGAATCAGGTTTTTCGCGCTCTGCAACGCCGCGCACGATATCGCGCGCCCACAAAAACAGGTCCGACCGCTGGCCGGCGCTTGCCTCCAGCAATTGGTGCTGCAGGAAGAAACCGGAATAAGCCCGCTGCGCACGCGCGATGGCGCCCCAGGAATCGCCGATTTCACGCGCTGACGCTCGATTGCGCTGCACGCGCGCTTGTAAGTCCGCTTCGCGTGCAGCAACAGGCGCGAGGTTCCGCGCGCGCGCAAGCGCTTCGCCGCGCCCGGCAAGTACTTGGATCGAATTCTCCAGCGCTTGAAGCGCACTCGCGGCCAACCGCGCCTGCTCGGCGCCGCCGCCCGCATACACTTCATAGCGAGCCTGCAGGTCGCGTAGCGTGGATAGCCGCCAAGGCAAGCTCACGTCGCGCTCGAATGCAAGTTCGGCAAGAGTGCGCAGGCGCGAGGTGACGCCTGGATTGCCGGCGGAGAGCACGATCTCGCCCTCCTGCACGGGCGTCAAGCGTAACGAAAGGTGGCGCGGCGTATGCGCCGGCTCGCCGTCTTCGTACAAGCGCAGAAGCGCAAAATCCACGCAATATCGAGGAAAGCGGAAATTGTCGGCGCCGCCGCCGAACGCGGCCATCGACTGCTCAGGCGCAAACGCCAGGCGCACGTCATCGAAACGGCGGTAGACATAAAGGCTGTAGCGCCCGCCCTGGTGCAGCGTCACCACTTCGCACCAGGTGGGCGCGATCGAGCATTCGCTCTGAATGCGGGCGATCTCATTGTCGCGCGTGCGTGAAAACTCTTCTGGCGCCGCGGTTGACGCCGCAGCATCGATGCGCGCCGTGATATCCGACACGCCGGTCAGCAGCGAGATGCTCAAATTGGGGCAGCGGCGCTCCCCGGCGCGCGTGCGCGCTTGGAAACCGGCCTCGATGTAATCGGCCTCGGCGCCCGACAGCGCGCTGATGCAGGAAATGACGCAATGCTGGTTGGTAAGGATCAAACCCTCGGCGCTGACGTTCGACGCCGAGCAACCCGGCAAGCGCGCCAGCCCAGCCATGGCTGCGTCGAGCCAAGCCTGGTCGGGCGCCCAGCCGAGATCGCGTTGCATCCGAGCACGTGGGAAGTGGTCGAACGTCCACATCCCCTCTTCCGCCGCGACAGGCGCAGCGCAGAGAGCGATCAGCACGGCAGTGACCGCGCGCAAAAACTGGCGCATTGCGAAACGAATCCCTTAAACTCTCTCTGAGGGAAGCTGAAAAGCCGCCGCTATTCCAGCCCCAGCCCGGCCAGCATTTGCGCCTGCACGTTTGGGGAAAGGACATCGTGTTTGGCGATGAACTCGCGCGCTTGGGCTTCCGATACGCCCCGGATCAACACCTGGGCGCTGTCGTCGTTCCCGCCCGGGCCGCCCACGCCAGCGTTCACCTCCACGCTGCGGCCGCCGGCGTCAACGGATACGCGCCCCCCGCCTTCGCCCGCACCAGCGCCATCGCCGCTCACCGAGAGATTGATTCCCGGCAAACGGATCGAAACCACCCCTCGCTGTTCGTCGGCCTCGGGCGCTGGCGCACTTGCATGCAGCGCTTGCACTTCGGTCTCAGCCATCAAGGCCGAGGCGCCTTCCGAGGCCCGCGCGGCGACGCTGCGTCCATCTGGAGAAGTCACCACGAAAAATCGCTCAGCCTCGCTGGCGCGGATTTCCAGCGTGTAACCACCGAGCGCATCCGCTCCACGGGTCCCTTCTTCGACATCGGTGTTCAAGTCGACACAAGCAGCGCACACAAATACAAAGCCGACGGTCAACAAGCGCATTAATGCCTCCTGGAAAACAAAATAACCCGAACCGCGGCGAAAAAACCTGTATCGCCCATCCACGCGCAACGGTGGCTTATTGGGACGCTGGCGCCCAGGTTTTTGACCCACCGCCCTCCAGCACGTCCTCAAAAGTTCTGAGTCCACTCCGCTGCGCGTTTACCAGCACCGCCATGTTGCCCGGCGCGTGCTTGTTATCGAGCATTTTCTCGTGCGCGTCGGGGATCTTGGCCCAGGGGAAGACTTCGCTCATCGCCGGATCGATGCGGCGGTCGATTACGAGCTGGTTGGCTTGGCTGGCGTGGTACAGATGCGCGAAGTGACTGCCCTGCACGCGCTTCTGGCGCATCCAGAGGAAGCGCGCGTCCATGGTGAGATTGTATCCCGTTGTGCCGGCGCAGATCACCACCATGCCGCCGCGCTTGCACACCAGCACCGAGACCGGAAACGTCGCTTCGCCTGGATGCTCGAACACGATATCGACATCCTTGCCGCCGGTGATTTCCCAGATCGCCTTGCCGAATTTGCGGCTCTCTTTCATGTAATCGTTGAACTCAGGGCCGTTCACCTTTGGCAGCTGGCCCCAGCATTGGAAATCGTTGCGGTTGAGTACGGCTTTCGCGCCCATTGAGAGCACGTAGTCTTTTTTCTCTTCGGAGGACACCACGCCGATCGCGTGCGCGCCGCTGACCGCACACAGTTGTACAGCAAATACGCCCAGCCCTCCGCTGGCGCCCCACACCAGCACGTTTTGCCCCGGACGCAACACGTTGGGCCGCCAGCCGAAAAGCATCCGGTACGCAGTCGCCAGCGTCAGCGTGTAGCAGGCGCTTTCTTCCCAGGTGAGGTGCTTGGGCCGCGGCATCATCTGTCGCGCCTGCACTTTGCAGAATTGCGCGAAGGAGCCGTCAGTGGTCTCGTAGCCCCAGATTTTCTGCGACGGCGAAAACATCGGGTCGCCGCCATTGCATTCTTCGTCGTCGCCATCGTCCTGATTGCAATGGATGACCACTTCGTCGCCCGGCTTCCAGCGCTTCACCTTCGCGCCTACGGCCCAGACGATCCCCGCCGCA
>CXWL01012104.1_pt1 | contig 14340 bp, 11 predicted proteins | sample 590931 | NCBI WGS metagenome assembly CXWL01 (sample SAMEA3498368, study PRJEB10139) | groundwater metagenome | biome: water well; material: biofilm material | place: Germany | collected 2015-04-27 | reverse complement strand
AAACATTCCCGCACCACTTCGGGCGGAAGGCCGAATGTATTGACCTGAAATGGATACTCCGTATAGGTCCGGTGGGAATAGATGTACGATTGACGGGCATGTTTCTGAAGCTTCCCTTCCAAGAGCTTTTCCACCAAGGCTTTGATTTCCGCTTGCCGGAAATGGAGCAGATGTCCGGTGTAGTCGAAGGTAAAACCGTCCTTCTTGTACGAACGACATAGGCCACCGACCTCCTGCTCCCGCTCATAGAGACGATAGGGAAGTCCGGAAAGATGATACGCAGTACTGAGACCGGCTAACCCGGCGCCGACGATGAGGATCATGCGGCCTTTGTTCCTCCACTTTGCGATGGTGCGATGCCGGCCTGCTCAGGCCGCCGGACATCCACCTTCTTCAACATCATCGTGACGAGCAAGAGCGTGCCAACTGTCCCAGCGCAGAGTATCCACCCCACTTCCAAGCTGACTGACAACATCGCAAGGCCGATCGCTCCGACGATCCCTGTTGCCACGTAACTCGTGATCACAATCTGCGGTACTGACAGTCCCCAATGGCGCAGGCGAATGGCAATGTGATCTGGGCTCCCCCAAAAGATGGGCAATCCACGCCTATAGCGGATATACATCACAAACAGCGTGTCGAAAATCGGAATCCCTACGATAAACACCGGGGTGAGAAGCGAGAGGGGGTGGTCGCTGGGATATTTCCCAATCATCGCCATCGCCCCAAGAAGTAGCCCGATCAGCATTGCGCCCGTATCGCCCATATAAATCCGCGCAGGATGCCAGTTGAATTTAAGGAATCCCAGCAGGCTTCCCAGCAACGCGACAAGCATAACGGCAATCGTTTGATCGCCTTGCAACAAAGCCACGACAAGCAGGCAACCCGCGCTGACCGCCCCCACTCCGGCCGAGAGACCATCCATGATATCGAGCAGATTGAAAGCGTTGATCAATCCCACCATCCACAACACCGTCAGAACCAGATCGAGCCATTCGGGCAAGGCAGCAATCTCAATTCTGACCCCGCTTTTGATTAATACGAATACAGCCAGTAACTGCCCGGCCAACTTGGTCCAGGGTGTCAATACGCCAAAATCGTCGATCAAGCCGAGCATGACCACGATGGTTCCGCTCAAGATAATGCCAAGAACGTCTTGGCGGAACTCAAAGGTAAATGCCAAGCTCATCAGAAAGGCGAGATAAATCGCCAGTCCGCCAAAATACGGCACAGGTTCACTCTGATGTTTCAGCCGCCCATCCGGCGAATCCACGATGCCGTATTTCAGAGCCGCCTGCCTGGCTATCGGCACGCCGTACAATGCGCATAAAAAAGCTAATCCGCCCGTCAGCAGTAGCATGAGCATGGTCAGGAATGTCCGTTAAACGTTTGAGCCACTGAGTCACCAGCTTTCATCAATCTCGATTGATTCACTATGAGTTGGTACTCTCTCGCCAGTCGAGGGCCCCAGACATGCAATGAGTAGCGTTCTTCAACAGTTCTTCTAGCAGCCCTGCCCATGCGGTGCCTCAGCCCTTCGTCACGACACAGACTGAAAAGACACGTACACCACTCATCCGATGTCGCGGCGAGAAATCCGTTCTCTCCCGACTTGATGATTTCTTGGTTTACCCCAACAGGTGACGCAACGGCCGGAATTCCGACGGCCATATATTGCAAGAGCTTGAGACCGCATTTACCCCTTGTCCATTCCGAATCAGGGAGTGGCATCACCCCAATTTGACATTCTTGAAGGTCCCGAACTTCGCTGTGAAGATCCCAGAGCCTGAATTCCACCTCAACCCCAGCCAATACCGGCGGGCGGGAACTGACGACTCGGAATCGAGCACGCATTTCCTTTTGTACCAACCGTAGGGCAGGAGCCAGGATTTCAAGATAAGAGAAGTTGTAGGCTAAACCGATCCACACAATCGTAATATGTCCATCTGATCCCTCAGTGGCACTCCCTCTGATCTGTGTCCGAGGAATAAATCTCTCAGTATCCACAACAGTGGGGATCACTGTGACAGCGGAGGCAGTATGTCGGGCATATTCGGACAAAGTCGCATTTCCCACAATGGTAGCTGCAGACATCTTCAAAAGAGCTGGCATCTTTCGCCAATGAAACCGTGTAAGATAAATCGCATCATCGAACTCCAGCACGAGCGTCTTGCCCAATAATACCAATGCTCGCTCGACCCATGGCGGGCAGTAGGGGAATAATTGTCCTTCGACTACCACAACATCCGGACTCCCGATTCTGACAAGATCCCACATGCGCTTCAAAAATTTGGCACCCACATAGACCGTCTTACCAAGTGTGCGCAATCCCGCATTCTTAACTTCCAACAACTTGAAATAGGTTGAGCCCATGAGCGGATGTATCGAACATTGAATGCCCTCTTTCTCCAGATACGGCAGGAACTGATAAATTCTATAGCGACTACTCGGCCCATCTTCCGAACTTTTCGAGAAATAGACGATTCTCACCGTCTTTCCCACCACTGGATAGATTGCGCGACAAGACCGCTGAATCCCGCGGCGCGATAATAGTGCAGCGCCCGCCGTAAGTAATACGTCCAATGCGATCTCGCACCGAGCGAGGGTAGTTCCATAGAGGATCGCCACAGAGCCACATACTCCTTGTCTTTCGCAGGACTCGGGGCGCGACACCATGCAACGACCGGTTCAAACACACGATTCCAACTGAACTCTTCTGCAGTCGTGTGACAATTGTTTTTCCAAACCCGACGAGTGTCAGGAGCATCGGCAGCTTGGACAATGGCTTCAGCAAGTAACTCTATGTTGCCGCATGGCACAGTCATTCCCAACCGGTTCTGTTTGACGAGATCGCTAAGGGGATCGCCCTCGGTCGTAATAATAGGAAGTCCGGCCCAGATATAATCCATCATGCGTGTTCGGAACGAGAATCTGGTTTCCAGATTGTGCCGATGAATATTCAGGCCCAGATCTGCCTCAAGCAGGAAGTTTGCGCGATCTTCGTATGCAGCCCAGTCGTTAAAAAATACACAGCAATTTGCTAAGCCAAGCTCCTCCGCTCGTTTAATGGTTTCCATCGCAGTACGGGAAGTGGTCACTGCAGCATTGGGCCGCTTCACTCCCATGAAAAATAGCTTAATATCAGACCGCTTACGCTGAATAATATTCATGGCTTCTACCGCGGCAATTGGATCGAACCATTCCCACAACCCTCCCCCCCACAGCACCACCACATCATCAGTATTGATGCCAGGCCACACGCCTTTCAGAACTTTTCGCCTATGGGCAGGCGGGGAAGCAGGCACCCCGTAGGGAGCAATCACCAGCAAGTTTCGAAGCATCTTGTTGCCGGCATACACAGCCGGATTGATCCTTCCCACTGCCATCAGCATACCGGCCCAGAAATCCCACTGCCGTTCACTTGCGCAAAGAAACACATCGCCCGCCCGCAAGTAGTCATAGTGGTCTCGGACAAGAGAATGGTGTGTTTCCATTTGCACATTCAGATCTCCGACAGTGTTTGTTTCCAAAAATCCAATCGGCGAGGGATCATACAAATCAATCATTTTCACGATGGGATGTTGCGCCAGAAAAGGGTAACGAGAAAGAATTTGTCCTTGACAAATCATCACGTCATGGACGTTCGCACATCGCCCTACTGACTCATTGGATGCAAGAGCGATCGTCAGACGAGGATCCTGCAAGTCAGTCCGAGAAGGAGTAAGCAGGGTGACACAATGCTCCGCCGCGAGTAACTTTGCCAATTCCCAGGTTCGTATTCCAGGACCTGCCATCTTCGCGCCGATGATATCATTGCTGATAATAAGCACTCGACTCACGAACGCCCCTCCCTCCACCGCAATGGAGCCTAGTAACCACTGCGGTCTCGACACTTATGACGCCTGTGAACGAGAAATCCTCCCGGCAAGAACTCGGCGAGTAGTCGCCAAACTTTCAGGTTCTTGATACAGCGTTTCCTGCTCGTTCGTGTCTAACTTTGAAGGCCAACGTGAAACCATTCCCAACTTTTGTATCAACATCCTCCCGAGCTACCAGTTCCCAGTCGCAGAGCTGGTACTGCCCCATCCATTTCACCACTTGAAGAAGGGAATCCGCTGTAAAGATATGGTAGTGCCCCATCTTCCCTCCAGGAACCCCTTCCACAGGATGGGTTTCTATAGTCAGGCGCTGACGATAGTCGCTGAAGAAATGTTCAAAAGGTGTCAACTCCCGATCTTTATCAGCGGGAAGCGCCCAGGGGAGTGGCACGATCATGAATGCGTAGCCGCCGCTTTTGACAATACGATCCCATTCAATAAATGCAGCAATGACATTGGGCAGATGTTCTACGACATGACTACTGAGGATGAAATCCTCACTTTGATCAGGAACGGGAATACTATCCGCGGAGGCCCAAATGTCCACGTTGGGTGGCTTCACCCCCATAACATTTTCCTGAATCGAAGCATAAAAATCCCTGGATTCCGTCAATTCGACGTTGCGGGTCTTCAAGCCGAATGGATTATGTGCCGCTGGTCCAATTTCCAACCCACTCAGTCCGTCCAGCAACGAATGCGCTAACGCATGCTCCTGGAAAATAATTGGCGACTGCCTGACTGCCGCATACTTATGGGGGTCGTTCTCGTTATGATGGTTCGTCGCATCGGAGGACCCGGCTAAGAAATGCTTCAACGCATGCCTGACACCATACTCACTCACTAACTTGACTCCCTGGCGCAGACCTCCATAGGCTTTGGAACGCAGAGTACCAGGTGGAGCGACACGCTCCCTCACTTGCCTGAGACGTTCCAGCATTCTCCAGCCCGTCGACTGGAAGTGAGCACTGAGAACAGCATTGGCCTTGATTACTTCGTCGTTCCTTTGGGTAACCGCCTCCAGGTCTTGCTTCATGCGATCTCGCAGATCAAGCAACACGTCAATGGCAGCGACCGTTGTCGCCGCTTTCCTGAACCGAAGCGCGTGCGGGGCGATGGCCCTCGCATCAAAACCTGCATCCACAGTGAAGCCCTCATCGAAAAACCGTTCGACCCAGTAAGACCGAGGACGAACGTTCACATGAGTCGGCTCGGTCAGATCGTCTGGGGAAGACGAAAACAGGACGTCGTTGGTACTCTTGCAGATATTGCCAATGGCCTGCCTTCCCTCTTCTTCACTCATGTGCTCAAGCACCTCAATACACACAATGAGGTCATACCACGCGCAAAGCGGCTCAACGAGCGAGCTCACGCGACAGTAGGACCGAATGTCCGGACGAACCTCACTTATGGCATATTCCGAGAGATCAATCCCAAACGCCTCAATCCCTCGGTCTCGAAGAGCTTCCACCAGAAATCCCTTAGCACATCCAGCATCAAGGACCTTCTTGGGTCTGATGCTGATATCAATGTACTCAGCCATGGCACGAAATAACGGAAGCCACGGTCCCTGCTCACGGACATATGGGACCGAACCTGTGTCTGTATGGTAGTGATCGTAGTAATCCTTGTCATAGGGGTGTGCCGACACAAGACCGGGATTGTGATTCGGGCTTAACTGCTCTTGGTCTTTACTCACATCTTCCTCTGAGATTCGAGTTACCCAGACATGGGAGGATCAACAACCCAGGGTGATATTGTTCTAAAATCACCGCGGGGAATCCCTTGGCACACTTCCATCTTCATCGCAAGCAGGGTGAACTTGGGCATGAGCACTGGCCTCCATGCCAAGCATCGCATGCCTGTATTGAGGCAGAATGAGATGAGGCGGGCCATCACCAACCACTCGTCCACCCGCCAACCAAATTACTCGATCACAGAGTCGCTGAATCTGATCAATCGAATGTGAAACAAGCACAATCGTGACTTGTTCCCGCTTAAACTCATCGATCTTATCGTTACATTTCAACTGAAAATGCAAATCGCCGACCGACAAGATCTCGTCGATGAGGAGGACATCCGGGTCAAGATGAACGGCAATGGAAAAGCCAAGCCGGGCGATCATTCCAGTGGAATAGGTCCGCAAGGGCTGATCCATAAACTGTTCGAGCTCGCTAAATGCGATGATCTCGTCCAGTCGCGCAATGATTTCCCGACGCGTCAGACCTAACAGCACTCCGTTTAAAATGACATTTTCTCGACCGCTCAGATCAAAGACGAACCCCGCACCCAACTCGAGTAAAGGGCAGATGCGGCCCGCAACTTCGATACGGCCGGCTTGAGGAAACAAGACGCCCGCGATTAATGCTAACGTTGTGCTCTTTCCAGACCCATTGGAACCAATCAGCCCGACCGTCTCCCCATGTCTGATTTCAAACGAAACATCTTCTAATACCAAACGCCGTCCTTGCCTGAACGACCGGATAGCCTCAGGCATGCGCAAGAGCGAGGACTTGAAGCCGGTTAAGACATGTCGATAGACCGGATACTCCTTCGACACGTGTGAGAATCGTATGACAGTCATACAACCTCGGCAAATCTTGGAGATAGCTTTGCAAAGATCAATGCCCCAAGCCCAACCGCTATTCCTGCATTGATGACAGAGATCCCAAGGAGGAGCCAATCGAGCTTGCCCCCCAAGAATAGCTGCTGCCAACTCATGATCAGCGGGGCGACGGGATTTAGATACCAGAGCAGACGGTACTCGGAAGGAATCATGTCCCCAGAATACGCAATGGGGGTCAAGAAGAAGAGAACCGTCACGAGAAGGGACGTGAGGCGATCGAGATCACGAAAGAAGAGATTGAGCGATGCGATGGCTAGAGCCAGCCCGCACGCGGTCATAAACTGCGCGACAACCAGGAGAGGTATTCCCACTAACCACATCCACGATGGGGCAAGCCCGTACAGGAGCAGAAACGCAACAATGACCGGAATCGAAAGCACGAAATGCAACCCATCATTGAGGACGGTCGACACCACCAAAACATATCGAGGAAATCGAACCCGTTTGATCAAGATGGCATTGGCCAGAAAAATAAGCGGTGCCCCGTTCATCGAATTGGCAATCCATTGCCACGGGAATAGCCCGGCGATCAGAAACAAGGGATAGTTCGCGATCTGAGTGCGCATGATGAGCCCAAATGCGATGTAGTAGACGAGCGCAAACAGTAACGGATTAGCCACTGACCAGGCATATCCCAGCCAACTGTTCTTGTAGCGGACCTTGATCTCCTTTTGAGTCAGAATCACGATGAGATCTATAAGATGCTGACTTGCACTTATGCTGCTCGCCTGAGGGCGAGTCACCTCGGTGATCGAGAGATCCCTGATCATGACTCCTCACACATCCAGCACAGCTCCTCTATCCCATCGGGGCAATGTGCCCTCCGACGTTTTTCTCACTTCCCAATCTCCACACGACGAGTCCGAGGAGAAGGAAGGCCAACCCGCTCAACCTCAACCCCACGTCCATCTTCAGACATTCATTGTGGGCAGCCTTGGTTCGCTTGACATATAGGATAGTCGCACTTTCACTGTGGAACCGATACTAAAGCGATGAATACTGACATACCCGAGGAAGGTTCCAGCTCACGATGGAGCGAGTCCTCTCATATCTCGACCTGAGTATACGGATAGGCGGCATTTGCCGCCACGCCAGGAGTGCGATGTTTTATCGGATTGAATCGACCGAACTTTCAATGCTAAGGCGAAAACCTATGCCATTTCCACAAATTGATCGAGGCCACGGAATACACAATCAGAAGGAACGGCCACATCGCCCTTGGACTTCTCTTACCGAGGGCCTAATAACTTGGCGTTCACATGCACCGAAAAACTTGTCCTTCTCACCCATCACTCTTTGTCCTAAAAGTCGCGTCGCGTAAAAATGAAACATGCACCGGTCAACAAGAGACCCGCGTAGAGCAGCCCGTAGACGGTCGCCGTCCCTTGATACCCCATCTCCACGAGGATCCCGCTAGCCGCTTGCCCCTTGATGTTCAACATTTCAAGATTAGGGAGGACATAATACAATGTAGTTAGTGCGACTTCGGTCAGTTGGCTGTGGCTCTTCTCTGCAATGCCCTTGAGATCGCTCGTCAGATGCCCGATGACATAGAGCCCAATAGTCATGGTTGCGCTGAGTGTCGAAGAACTAAACGTCGAGAAGAACATGGCGACTGCCATCACAAGCAGCGTTTCCACAAGGATCAGCTCAACCGCCTGAAACAGGGAGCCGTAGATGACGTTGCCACTGAGCCAGATCGTCGCTAAGAACATGGCGAACATGATCGTGATATTGATGACGACAATAAATCCTAACCCTAGGTACTTGCCCAAGATGAACTGCACTCTGGTAATGGGCCTCGCCAGAATCGTATAGACCGTTCGCCGTTCAATCTCTTTGGTCACCAGCCCAATGCCCACAAAGATCGCGATGATCACCGCCACCAGATTGATGGCGGCTAACCCAAGATCGTTGATGATACGCGACTGCTCACCAATCGTGAGGGTACCCAGAAGAACCGACGCCCCGATGAGCAGGAGGGCGAAAAAGACAAGATTGTAGAGAATCTTGTCTCGAATCGTTTCCTTAAACGTATTCCCGGCCACGACGACAAGACTCTGCATGTCACACCTTCCGGTTGGTCCGCTCAAGAAAAATCTCTTCTAGCGAACCCTTATGGGGAATAACTGAGACGAGCTTGCCTCCGGCATGACGAAGGATGGCAAGCACCTCCTCCAGATGGTCCTGTCTAGGAAGGATCATCAAACAACGCTCTCCTCTCTGCAGGATGCGACTCGCCTTGCACTTGATGGCAGCGAGGTCATCGCCGACCACTCCATCACAGACAACCTCGACGGATTGAGCCTCGTGCTCGTTGACCAGATCCTCGATACGGCCTGAAGCAAGCATCTTACCTTTCGCCAAAATACCCACCCGGTCGCAGATCATCTCAACATCGGACACGATATGCGAGCTGAAGAAGACGGTCGTGCCCTGATCTCGAAGACTCAGAATCAAATCCCTGACTTCCTTGCGACCGATGGGATCGAGACCGGACATGGGCTCATCGAGAATGACAAGTTCAGGATCATGGATGATCGCCTGGGCAAGGCCGATTCGTTGGAGCATCCCCTTGGAAAACTTTCGTAGCTGCTTGTAGCGGGCCTCCGTTAAGCTCACACGTTCCAGTAGCTCAGGCACGCGCTGCCGCACAGTTTCACGTGGCAACCCGGCAAGTCTTCCATAGAAATACAGGAACTCGTCTGCCGTCAGATAATCATAAAAGTAGGGAGACTCCGGCAGATATCCAATGCGGGCATGAACAGCCACATCATCAGCAGGCACACCTAAGAGTTCAACCCGGCCACTCGTAGCTCGAAGTAACCCTAGCAGAACCTTCATCGTGGTTGTCTTGCCCGCGCCATTGGGCCCTAAGAATCCAAAAATCTCTCCTTGCCCCACTGACAGGGAAACTTCTGAGAGCACCGTTGTTTCCTTCTGCCAAGGCCACACCGGCTTGTAGGTTTTGGTCAATCTATCAACAACAATTGCGTCCATTGGTCACTCGCCAAACATAATAACCATGTACAGAAAATGTTGCTCGTATCGGAACCAGCATGACCTGCTCGCTCGTCTCTCCTGTGACAACGCTTCATTTTTGATCATAGCAACCTCACGGAAATGTTCAAGCTTTCACGACTTCAGGACAGAAAGGAAAATCTCTTCTCATCATGTCCCTCAGCGATTACATAGACCAATCTTGCCCGCCCTCTTTGGCATACACCACGGCGTCTCTGCCGTTGTCGTGCACGTCCCGGATACCGTTACTGATGACATTAGCCTCGCCTATGAACTGTAATTCGCATGCGTTCTGCCACTTCGCTACTCCGGACAACCCCCGTCGTTGGCTCATAGAGGTACTGTCCTCCAAACGGCTCCTTCGGTAATTCTCGAAGCAACTCCGGTCCTACTAAATCCTCCAGCCTCTCAGGTCGGTGTGCATAATTGATCTGATATCGCCTGATCGCTTCCTCCAAGATTTGTAAATCCCTTTCAACAATGGACTCTTTCAGGCGAACCTCCAGCATCCTTCGAACATTCTCATCTGAAGTCTCTTCATACGCCTTTGCTAACAGCTCAACCGCCTGTTGAGGAGATTTGGCCGATACAAATAGCTTCGCAGCCAGACTCATAAGCCTCTCCGGGGCTCCGGGAAGACCGGCCGCCTTGGCCATGGCCTCTGCAGCCTTCTCATCATCCCCCACCTCGAAGTAATAATTGATCCCCAACAAGAACGGAAGCTTCCATTCTTGTGGATTGTGCTTCATGCCCTTTTCCAAGAGACGGTTACTCTCTTCAGGCAGCAAGACAAGTATGCAGAGCGCGTGGCTTCCTGCTTCGTAGGCCCGCACGAACTTGGGGTCGAGCGTCGTGATCCGATCCACTGCATGGTACAGCCAATGCCCGCCTTCCACTGAAAGCTTCCTCTCCCCCATCACCTGAATCGCTTGAAGCCAGAGTAGGTCGGCAGCTAACTCGCGATATCCCAACGAGGCCATCCGCAAATAGTCCCCGCTTGGCAGATACGTCAACTGCTGAAGTTTTGGCTGGGAACTGCTCCAGCGAGTCAACGGTATTTGAAGCAGACCCAGGGAAACCGCCAGCACTGTACCGATGACCCAGAGGGTTAGTTGTTGAGGTATCGTCCTCATCACTTAAGCTCCAACGCCAATGCTCTTTCGAGTGGAGAAAGATCGACATCTAAGAACTGACGTTCAATATCGTTCAAAACCCGCCCGTCGTATTTTTGTTTGATCGCGACGATCGCATCGAACTCCGATTGTGTGACTTTGCGCTCTCCAGCTTTGAGAGAGAGTTCCGCAAGAATCGTGCGGGCCGGAAGGAAATTTGGTTCAGTGACTACGGCTTGCTGTAATCTTGCTTTCGCTTCCTCCACACGCCCTTCTGACAACCGAATGTTTGCCAATGCCATATAGTTCAGCGGCGAGTAGGGATCGGCCTGGATGGCTTGTTCGTACGCCTGTGCAGCCTGACTCAGCAAGAGATCGTGCTGGGCCTTTGCCAGCTTTTGCCCTGCCAATACACCGTAGATAGTTCCCAACCGATACGGGAACCGTCCATCCATCGGATTCAGCTCGATTGCCTGCCCTTCCTCCTCAACTGCCTTCACCAACCACGTGGGATCGCCCGACTGATGGAACAGCTGAACTGATGTCCGTGCCACGTCGTCATGATACCCCGTCGTGCCGGGGTCGATCAGTGATGCCAGGCGAAACCAGTCCAGTGCCAGACCATGCCGCCCTGCCTGGGCCTCGGCTTGCCCCCGTTCATGAGCGAACCATCCGGCTACAGGCTGGATGGTGAGAATCACAAGCACGGCCCCACAGACTAGAATAAGAGCGAGCCGTACCGGATGGTAAGAAAATGGCAGACTCCGCCGCGATATATCCGGCATCTTGATTGGTTGAAGCGCCATGACGAGGCCTCCACACACAATCAGTAGAACGACCAGCGCTGGCTCATGGAACACAGAATCCACCGCGCCATGAGCTAAGATGCCTAGCACGGCGCCGGTCAGCCCCGTTACCAGCCCCCTCTCCCATGGCTCCAACTCGGTACCCAAAGCGACTTTTACGCCTCTCCCCCATATCCCGATACCAAACAAAAAAATAGCCAACCCTACCACTCCCAATTCAACCGCCATCTGAAGATACTCGTTATGAGCTGACTCGGCCCTTTTCCCATATCGAACAATGTTTGACTCAATAGGAAACCGATACTGGAATGACGTGTATTTATACATCCCCAGCCCGATGCCCAGCGGTCGATCGGTAACACGTTCTATCGAGTTTTTCCAAATATCTATCCGGCTAAAGGCATAGGGATCCTGCGTCGAGACCTCGATCATCCTCTGTTTGAGAGGATTTGGGATCACAACCCCCGCAACCAGACACAGGGTGATGATGATCACACCAACCTTCCCGAATCGATAACAACCGATGAACGTGACAGCGGCGACTAATGCCAGCAGGGCTCCTCGTGACTGCGCGACCATGAATGCGCAAAACATAATTGCTGCAGTGCTCCAGAGAAATATACGCTGCCACTTTTTCATCTCGCTCCTCTGGATACCGCTCAATAGGCCAAGCACAATTGACAGGGCCACGACCTCATAGGTTGCAAAAAAGTTCGGGTTAAAGAACGTACCCTTGGCTCTGGCTTCACCAAGCCAGACGTACTGAACAATGCCCAGCATCCCTTCACAGAGCCCCATTCCCACCAACACCATGACGATGTGTCGTACCTGCCGGCTGGACCGGATGCCTTGGAGAACCACTCCAAATAACAGGGCATACATCAGGAGGCTGATGAACCATTGGACGCTCGGGTTTTTATAGGGCGCCCACCACAAAGAAAGACCAGCCCAGCCCAAGAACAGCACGACGAGGGGCAGGAAGTGGTTCATGGTCAAAACGATTGTTCCCACCCTCATCCGATGAATCGTCCAGACAAGGGCCGAGCCGATAAGGAGCAGCCGCATAATGAGGTTCGGTAGGTACGTGGTTCCGCCATCGATCAAGGGAGAGAAGATGATGAGGCTTCCGAGAAGAAGAACCACCGGTGAGAAAAGCCAAGAAAATAGGTGTCGATTCAGGGTTGGGGCGAGCTCCTTCCTGAACCCCTCCAAGGGGCCTGAGGTGACTTCCTCCACTTTGACATTAACGAACTGTTCTCTCTCGCAATGTTCGATCATTGAGGCTGTGACTTACAGAAATTCTGTGCCGTTGGCACCGGCACAGAACCGCGTTGCTTCTGTTCCTGGTGGTAGTCGGGACAAAACCACCGTAGAAGCCACCCCAAATCCTGTCAAGGAATTCTGTCATTCTGTCTCCAAACGGAAGGGAGAGAGACCACCATGGCCCCTCTCCCCCTTTGCACTGCAGTAACCCTTCACTGCATCGGTCCGACGTGCTTATGTGGTTTCCGCCACGTCGTTCTTACCATTAACCAAGCTGCGCACGTCATTCATGAACCACTCATCGCACGCGGCATCTCCGTCAATATTGCCCTTCGCGCCTGCTGTAAATCCTGTCACACTGGAAAGAACTGCGTTCCCAGTCGTCGGCGTGGTGGCACAAGGGGCGACTACAGCTAGACTGCCAGGAAACTCGGCAATGCCCCCCGACGTGTTGTACCAAAACTTATATCGTGGGTTACCAGACGGCTGGTACCCGATATCATTGATGGTCCCGGCCACATAGGTCTGGGGATTCGATTCAGCCTGGAAAGCCACAGCCGAGGTGAAAATCGCACCAAGGCTGACCTTCGCCTCTGCCTGCTTCGACTTCGCCTGATAGGCGATGAAGTTCGGAATGGCGATGGCCGCCAAGATCCCGATGATCGCTACGACGATCATCAACTCAATGAGGGTGAAACCCCCTTGTTTCCGCAATGCCTTGAACATCGTACTGCCTCCTTGTTGATGGTTCACTACCCTCGCCCCTTTCACACCCTTGCTTCCTTATTCATCGGAACTCACATCCGATTTCTGTTACCTATGCGCTAAAGCAGATTCGGTGCCCGCCATACAGTCAAGCGACGAAAGTCATGCCCTCATTAAATATCAAGCAGTTATGACTCTTCTCCCGCCATGCAGCAGACTCATGCGAGGGTCACCTCTTCCACTTTTTCTCCAATCAGCCAATATTTGTCATCGACTGTACGGGACCAGACACCTTCCAGAGATCCTTTCACGGAGAAGAATTATCCGCGAACTTTGCTATCTGCATGAGAGCAGCAATCAGTGGAAACAGTTATTTAGCGTGAGAAGACTGGGCCGAGTCCACTGTTCAGATGCAACGGAGAGGACTCAAGGGAGACGGCTGTAGATGAGATCACTGCTGGAGCAGGGAATAAAAAGGATAACCCAAGGCTTCTGGTTAGGGAGGAATGGACGTGTTACTGACCGCGTATCTTCTCAGATACACGCTGCTTGGCCTGTTGGATACGTTCTTCCTGCGTTGGGTCGCCCATACCCAGGTCACGGAATCGTTCCATCAGCTTACTATTGGAGGGGTCGAGTTCCAGTGCACGGAGCCACGCCTCGCGGGCATCTGAAAGATTCCGCTGCTTGGCGTAGATATCCCCGAGATGCTCATAGAGCACCGGGTCATCCCCGGCGAGAGAAACAGCGCGCTTTATCTCGGTCAGAGCTTCAGTGAACAAACCGGATTTAAACAGGGCCCAGGCGAGACTATCGATATAGTACCCATTACTCGGTTTGAGCGCGACAGCCCGTTTGGTCAAGGAAAGCGCTTGGTCGATTTTGACCCCCCGCTCTGCATAACTATACCCAAGATAGTTGAGCGCATCGGC
>CXWL01002856.1_pt1 | contig 14343 bp, 15 predicted proteins | sample 590931 | NCBI WGS metagenome assembly CXWL01 (sample SAMEA3498368, study PRJEB10139) | groundwater metagenome | biome: water well; material: biofilm material | place: Germany | collected 2015-04-27 | reverse complement strand
GCGATGGCACTACTTCAGGAAAAGCGGCCAAAACTATTTTTGAAAGCTTATGGCTGGGTGAGTGTGGAAAAAATGTCGACGCTATTATCGAAGCCAAAGGCTTAAAACAAATTTCCGATGATTGTGCGATTGAGAAATTGGTTGATGAAGTATTAGCAGCGAATGTGCAGCAAGTTACAGACTATCGTAATGGTAAAGAAAAAGCTTTTAATTCGCTCATCGGTCAAATCATGAAAGCCGCACAAGGAAAAGCTAATCCGATGCAAGTCAACACAATCCTAAAGAAAAAATTAACGGAAAAATAGGATTGGAGGCTTGGTGCCTTTTGAGCACTAATGCTTTTGATTGCTTGTGATACATCGCGTTAAATTTTCCAGGTTATTGGCAAGTTTATATAAATTGCTTCTCATGGCTCTTGCAAGCGGTTTTTCAACTAAGATATGAATTGCATATGAAAGCATTAATATTCCAATAACCAATCCCCAAAATAAAACATGAGGATTGAACATGGTATAGGTGGCGTTATAAATCATAAAACCTATATTCTGATGAATTAGATAAAGTGGGTAAGTGAGTGCGCCGACCCATATCCAGTTTGAGTGCCCAAGTATACTGGTACGTTTGAACGAAACTAACAGCATTATTGCGAAAAATGAGCTGACGATTGCAGCAATGATATAAGGGTTTAAGTCATTTCTGATGCGAATCTCAACCTGATGTATTTCATCTGTCATAAGATAGGCTGCGTAGCACCATGTTACAGCGATTACTATACCTCTTATCCAAGTTATTCCCTTAGCCCAAATTAGGAAGCATGTGGTTCCGGCAATAAAAAACACCGCATAATCAACGATAAAAAAATATCGCAACCAATAATTTGGAAATATTTCCAGCATAATTGCGGCAATTAACCAAAAAACAATAAAAAACTCTGCTTGTTGAATTCTGCCGAAGATTAATAGGATAGCAACCAAGGCATAAAACCTAAGTTCGACAAATAGCGACCAATAAACCCCATCCACCGGTGGTACGTCGAAGAATTCACTTAGCATCGTCATATTAATGAGATATTGCCGAAGGGTTGCAGAATATTCAGGCGCGCCAATTGCTAGAGTGATTGCAAACGTGATGGTGCAACATACCCAAAAAGCTGGGTAAAGTCGTACTAATCTGGAAATTGTAAATTTCTTCAAACTTCCGCTGGAGGCCGTCATCAGTATCACGAATCCGCTAATCATAAAGAAAAGCTCAACGCCAAGATAACCATATTTGGATACGGAAGCGAGTGACAGATAAGGCATAATCGTCGTTGAATCAGCAGCAAATCCATCCAGTGAAAAATGATGAAAAACGACAGCGAGTGAGGCAAGAAATCTTAATAAATCAAGTTCATTGACTCTGGCGTGGTTTTTATCGGACTGATTTTCGTTGTGTGCAATCATGATAAAACATTACGTGAATTGCTTGCCTGATATGGCATGTCGGTAAATGCCTCTGATTATTGTGGATTTATAGGTACTATGTTTTTGAGCATATTATCGGAAGGAATGACATAGATATAATGTGCACACCTCTTACTCACGATTAGACAGTTGGAGGTATGCGAACATGCTTCTTCAGTAATTTTTCTAAATATTAAGAGGGTTGCGGAGGTACTTTTATCCAACCCATCGGGCACTCTTTAACGGTAGGGTAATAGCCTTCCGGATTGCGACAAAAATACCAGTAATTATTGCTTTGTACGGGAGCTGGTCGTGGTGGTGCAACTTGTGCAGAACTTTGTTGAATATAAGTTGGTGGCGAAGATAGCAATGGTGCAGAAACCACTCCAACTGGATATCCTCCTAATGGATAGCTTCTGCTAAAGCGTGGGTTGGGTCCAAAAGCATAGCTATTGTAGAAACCACCTCCCCAGCCCCAACTACTATACATCCCCCATCCTGGCCCCCAGCCGGGTCCCCAACCCCAACCGGGACCCCATCCCCAACCACCCCAACCTAGGCCTAAGCCCAATCCAAATCCTAAGCCAAATCCATCATGATGGTGGTGATGGCCATGATGGTCTGTGTTATTGACAACGTTATTGTTCTCAACGTTGACGTTCTGCGCGGATGTTCCGTCTTGCGTAGCTGCGTCGGTGGTTGTGCCATCCGCATTCTGCGTTGCAGTGTTGTCTTGGTTATTTTCAGTCCCAGTTGCTGCATTTTGTGTATTTTCAGGATTGGTTGCATCTACAGCAGCAGCTTCACCAGTCGGAGTTACTGAATTAGCATCAGTTGGCTCAGTGGCAATTTCTTTACTTTGTGCTGATTCTGAGCCGGGGTCGGCTATATTATCTACAGTTGGAGTATCGGTAGAGTTATAGTCAGCAGGTTGCCCGATGTTATCCATTTGCCCTGGGTCACCGGTCGAGTCAAACTCACCGGGTTGACCTGCCGCATCGTTGGAGTAGAACGCATCGCCTTGATCATAACCATCTTGGCTGCCACCTTGGTAGTAATCACCACTTTGATCGTATCCACCATTGTCGTAATAACCCCCGTCATAGCCACCATCGTAGCCATAACCGCCATCGAACCCACCACCATCGAATCCGCCGCCGTCAAAGCCACCACCGTCTCCACCGCCACCATCGCCGCCGCCATCACCTTCAGCAATTGCTAGATTAGTTGAAAAGATTCCACACAGGGCGATAGCCAAGCACGTTTTTTTAAAATTATTCATATATCCCCCGCTCTCTTTGTTTGTTTCATGATGATTGCCATCATATCTAAAAGAATCTGAACAAATGCTGAATAAAAAAGTATGATTTTCGATATAACAAGTTTGTGCGCCAAAGTTTAACGTGATATGTGATAAAGACAATCGTTTTATTAAGTTGTTATATTTTGCGATTTTATCAAGATAAATGCTGAGAAATAATCGGTGGGTGGGGTTTCGGTTATACTACGCTAGATGATACAGATCATATCCATAATTTTATAGATGGAGAGGTATTGATGAAAATTCATGAGTATCAAGCCAAAGAAATTCTGCGGGAATACGGTATTGCAACGCCAAAAGGTATAGCCTGTTTCAGTGTTGATGAAGCGATGAATGTTGCTCGTCAGTTGGGTGGTCAACTATGGGTGGTAAAAGCGCAAATCTATGCCGGGGGACGGGGCAAGGGTGGTGGTGTAAAAGTGGCTCATTCATTGGAAGAAGTGCGTCAGCATGCCAGTGCAATTCTGAATATGCGATTGGTGACGCACCAAACTGGGCCGGAAGGACAGATCGTGCGCCGGTTACTGATTGAGCAAGGTTTGCAAATCGAAAAAGAATATTATGTGGGTCTGGTGGTGGATCGACATCNNACGAAATGCCAGAGAAAATTCATAAAGTGTTGATTGATCCAGTGGCAGGATTACGTGAGCATGAAGCATACGATATAGCGCAAAAGATTGGTATTCCGAATTGTGCCATGCAACAAGCCTATGAGTTATTGCGTGCGTTATATCAGATCTTTGACGAAAAGGATGCATCTTTGGTAGAAATTAACCCCTTGGTATTGACTGTGGATAAACAGTTGATTGCATTGGATGCAAAAATGAATTTTGACGACAATGCTTTGTTTCGCCATCTTGAGATTGTTGAATTACGTGATCTGGATGAAGAAGATCCAGCTGAAATCGAGGCTTCTAAGCATGAGTTATCGTATATTCCACTCGATGGAAATATTGGTTGCTTGGTGAATGGTGCAGGTTTGGCGATGGCAACCATGGATATCATCAAATTGTATGGGGGAAGCCCAGCTAATTTTTTGGATGTTGGTGGGGGGGCTACGGCGGAGAAAGTAACCGAAGCATTTAAGTTGATGTTAAGGAACCCTAAATTACAGGCGATTCTGGTTAATATCTTTGGGGGCATCATGAAGTGTGATGTCATTGCTCAAGGTGTGGTGGATGCCGCGCGGGATGTGAAACTGTCAGTACCTTTAGTAGTACGGTTGGAAGGTACCAATGTGGAATTAGGCAAAAAAATTCTGAAAGAATCTCATTTAACGATTATTTCCGCGGACGGCATGGCGGATGCTGCAGAGAAAGTGGTGGCGGCTGCTAACACCTAGGCAAATGAAACACAAACCAGTTTTGAAAGGAGCTGCTTACAATGTCTATCCTAATCAATCAAAATACACGCGTGATGACACAAGGTATAACCGGGAAAACCGGGCAGTTCCATACGCGTGCCTGCCGTGAATATGCCAATGGCAAGCTTTGTTTTGTCGCGGGCGTCAATCCACGAAAGCCTGGCGAAGGTGTTGAAGGTATTCCTGTTTTTGCTACCGTCAAAGAAGCCAAACAGCAAACGGGTGCCACGGTATCGGTTATCTATGTACCACCCCCTTTTGCAGCCGCAGCGATTGATGAAGCTGTGGAAGCTGAACTTGATTTGGTCATTTGTATCACTGAAGGAATTCCTGTTCGAGATATGATTCGTACGCGGTACAAAATGCAGGGTAAGAAAACTCGTTTAGTTGGCCCTAATTGTCCTGGCATTATTACGCCGGATGAAATCAAAATCGGTATCATGCCGGGCTATATTCACAAGAAAGGACACATTGGCGTGGTTTCACGCTCGGGTACATTGACATATGAAGCGGTTGCGCAACTGATGGCGCTCGGCTTGGGACAATCCACATGCATCGGTATTGGCGGCGATCCTGTCAATGGGTTGAGGCATTTGGATGTATTGAAATTATTCAATGACGATGATGAAACCGATGCCGTACTGATGGTAGGAGAAATAGGTGGTAGCGACGAAGAAGACTGCGCGCTTTGGGTAAAAGACCATATGTGCAAACCAGTAGTAGGTTTCATTGCGGGAGTAACAGCGCCGCCAGGGAAGCGAATGGGACATGCGGGTGCAATTATTTCCGGTGGTAAAGGGACGGCGCAAGAAAAGCTCGAAGTATTGGAATCATGTGGCATTCAAGTGACGCGTAACCCTGCGGAAATGGGTAAGCTGCTTAAATCTGTTTTGTAATTATTGCTAACTATCTATTTCATTCAAAGTATTTGTTATGGTTAATCGATCGTTTGTAGCTCCTCTGGTTTTTCTGTTTACAATATCGGCGTGCAGCAGTGTGCCGCAAAAGCAGGATGTGCCTTTACAACCAGCCTCGCCACCTTCATTACAAACCGAAAGGCCTATTGGTCCATTGCCTCCTAGCGCAAGACCCAAATATAACCTAAGTGGATATCCGCTCAACACACAGCAAGGTTATATCGATGGATGTGAAACTGCTAAAAATAGCAGTTGGGCATTTAAAGATTTAAATCGCTATGACAGGGATGATCAGTATCGTATGGGATGGGACGATGGATTTGCATTATGTAAAGGAAAAAAATAGCTTTTGTACGATGGTAGAGCATTGGTATTGGAGAGATGGGTGGCGTAGTCTTCTAATTCTGTTTTCTTTTGCTATTTCCCTCCCAATTCTAGCGGCAAGTGATGAATTGCCGCCAAGTGTCAAGCGGAAGTTGCTGCAATCCGGTATACCGCAGCATGCTATTGGTGTGTATGTACAAGAAATTGGAGCTGTTAAGCCAACTTTAGCCATCAATGCAGATCAAGCGATGAATCCGGCTTCGGTGATGAAATTACTTACTACTTATGCCGGATTAGAATTGCTGGGCCCTGCGTATACTTGGCCTACGCGAATTTTTGCATATGGCAAAATGAGCCAAGGTATTTTACAGGGCGATTTGGTGATCAAAGGTTATGGCGACCCCAGGCTGGATCTCGGGCATTTTTGGTCATTGATTTACCAGTTACGGCAAACCGGATTACAAAATATACAGGGAAATTTGATCCTGGATCGCACGCATTATGAGATTCCTTATCATGATCCAGGGGATTTTGATGGCAAGCCTTACCGCAGTTACAATGCGCTTCCTGAAGCTCTCATGGTGAATTACCGGGCGACAACATTGCATTTTTTTCCGCAATCCGAAAATAATACTGTACGCGTGGTACTCGATCCTGATTCAAATTCTTTGCGCATTCAAAATCATCTACAACTGACTCAGAATGCTTGTGGTGATTGGCGTAATGCATTGACGACGGATGTGCTGCTTGATGAAGTTAGCAAAAATCATTTTACGATCATTGTTGGCGGTAAGTTTTCTATTCAATGCGGAAAACAGTCCATCATATTGAGTTTACAGGATAGTGCCACGTATATTCAGGATGTGTTCAAGCGATTATGGACTGAGCAAGGCGGTAAGTTTAGCGGTTATGTGATTGAGGCGAAGGTACCGCAAGATGCTATATTGTTGGATACGTATTCGTCGTTACCCTTGGCAGAAATTATCCGGGGTATCAATAAATATAGTAACAATATTGCGGCTCGGCAGTTGTACTTGGCGTTAGGTACGGGTAGCGATATGTTAAATGATTCACCAGCAACCTTAGAAAAATCTCATTTAGCCGTACAGAACTGGTTACGTAGCAAGCGACTGAATTTTCCTGAATTGGTGATAGAAAATGGCTCTGGGTTGTCACGTAAGGAACGCATCAGTGTGCGGCACATGGGGAAAATCTTGATGGCAGCGTACCAAAGTCCGGTTATGTCAGAGTTTATGTCATCTCTTCCAATAGCTGCTACCGATGGAACCTTGAAAAATCGTTTTGCTGATACTGCGGCAAAGGGTCGTGCACATCTGAAAACAGGTGCCTTGGATAATGTGCGGGCATTGGCCGGTTATGTGCTGGATCACATGGGGCGTCGTCATGTGATGGTTTTCTTTATTAATCATGATCATGCAGAAAAATCACGTGGCGTTATGGATGCCTTGGTGCAATGGATTGTAGGGCGATCGCAGTAGCTAATTTAGACAAACCTTCAGTATCTTCTTGCGAAAAAAACATATAAATTCTTATCGTGTAGCAGTGAACCGCATATCTTTCCGATGGTTTCTAGCAGAAACCAGAACTTATCCGCATCAATGGTTTTTTACCGTAGCTTGTGTATATGCAGCGTTGATGGTGCCGATGGCAATGCTGGCGCGATATGATTATGGGCCGGTGACACTTGCCGTACCGTCTGGGCATGCATTTGAAATGTTGTTCGGTTTTATCCTCGCACTCATTGCAGGCTATTTGTTGGGACCGATGTTCAGATGGCGTGTCATGTTATTGATATTTTTTTGGTTATTGGCGAGAATAGCGGGTCTCTTTACAGAAACAAGTGAGTTAGCGCTGATTGGCAATGCTGTATTTGCTTTTCTTCTGGCGCAGAATCTATTACCGAAGTTATGGGTTGCCAAAAAGTGGCGTAATAGAATGCTGGTTCCGTTGCTTGGACTAATATGCACAATGGCAATAGCGATTGCAGTGGTTGATCAGTTTGATCTGTATGGGTTGCAACGTTATTTGTTGCGAGAAAGTGTGCAATTATTTGCTTTACTCATGCTTTTCATGGGGGGGCGTATGCTGGCGCCGGCAGTTGCGGGCGAATTCTATCGTCAAGATAAGGTACTTGAAGCTAGAGTGCAGCCTAATATAGAAGCGGCTTTGATTGTCACCATTGCAGGCGCATTTTTATGTGCACCCATCGCGCTCTCAGTATCAGGTGCTTTACTGATCTTGAGCGGCCTACTGGCTGGTATTCGTTTGTTTCGCTGGCAGTTATGGTATTGCATGGCGCGCCCAGATCTGATTTGCCTTGGGGTTGGATATGGCTGGTTGGCATTCGGGTTGATACTGCTTGGTTGGGTTAAGCTCAATGGCGATGAATATTATTTTGTGACAGCGATTCATGCCCTAACTGTAGGTGCGCTTGGTACGCTTGCCGCTAATGTAATGATAAGGGTATCGCTTTTGCACGTGAAACAATATCCTTCGCACATGCGGCAAATTGTAATGATTACTACATTTATGACGATTGCAGCTATCTTACGTATAACGGCTGACATCAGTATTTATCGGGAACTATTGCTGACAATCGCGGCGGCGGCTTGGAGTATCAGTTTTTCTATGACACTGTTGATTATATTGAAGTGCCTATCAAGAAAAAGAAGCACAGCATTCGGTGGTAAGCAAAATCCGCAAACTATCGACTAAAAATTGGTTTCCTAGTAGGAGTATTCTCTCGAAAACTGCATCACTTTAGTAGTGTATCGGAAGAGATGTGTTGTTGCCATGACTGAACTGCGATTTTAAATAAAGGTAGTGGTATTCTTTCTGGTTGATCTATTTCGTCCGAAAATTCTTCTTCAATTTCGGCATATTCTGGAAACAGGCGTAAGTAATAAGCATTGCCGATACGCTCCCAGTTTGGTATCTCTCGCTTACTGACCGCATCGATTTTTTGTAAAAGATGATTCGTTTCCTCGATATTTCTTTGGATATCAACGGCTAAATATGCAGCTATGAGGCGGTGCGATGTTTCCTCAGGCTGATAATCTTGCCAACTAAAAGTATTGTCAGTATTCATTCAAAAATAGGGAATGCCGTGTTAATTCTTCCATTGTGATCGAATGCAAGTCCAATTGTAAAGAGGGTGTTGTTGTGACTGCAAAATTGTGGGTTTTCTTTTTCAGAAGTGATCGATGGCTTATTCTGACCACATTGGAGCCAATTGGGAGAATTGGAAGGACATGGGATAGCATGTTTGGTCGCATAGTGAATCGAATTTAAAACTTGTTGCTTTGCGCATCGATCTGGAAACATCGAGGAGAATTTTTCTTTTTTTATATTTCTAATATGCGACCATCGAATGGTATAAACCCCAGCTTTGTTAGGCTTACTTTGAATGGATAACTGCGCGATCGAAGCGGGATTTTTACCATCCGGCCGTGAATGGAAGCCCTTTGGTCGATCACGGTGCCATTCACCACAAAAGATGTGTTGTTGATTAATGGTTGGGCCATTCTCTAGCGAGATCGAATGTGGCAATGCATCACAAGCAATTTGAGCAAATAGCGATAGAGGGGTGAGTATGAGTAGGTGTAAAATGATGCGTAATGCATATTTGATTCGATGTTTACTCATATTTTATTTTTATTTCACTTTCTTACATGTCATCCACAAAATCAACGTCACAAAAAATTGGCTTCGTTTCACTGGGTTGTCCTAAAGCATTGGTTGATTCAGAGCAAATCTTAACGCAATTACGTGCGGAAGGGTATGCAATATCGCCATCTTATCAAGATGCCGATTTGGTAGTTGTCAATACCTGCGGTTTTATTGATAGTGCTGTGGAAGAATCATTAGATGCGATTGGTGAAGCTCTGGCTGAGAATGGTAAAGTGATTGTTACCGGATGTTTAGGTGCCAAGGAAAATGGTGCTGTCGTTAAGAAAGCGCATCCTCAAGTATTGGCTGTAACGGGACCGCAGGCATTACCGGAAGTCATGTCAGCCATTCACACGCACTTGCCGCAGCCGCATGATCCCTATACCAGCTTAATTCCTCCCCAAGGAGTCCGGTTAACGCCCCAACATTACGCCTATGTTAAGATATCTGAAGGATGTAATCATCGTTGTACGTTTTGCATTATTCCTTCGATGCGGGGTGATTTAATCAGCCGTCCCATTCATGAGGTGATGCAAGAAGCTGAGCACTTGGTGAATGCCGGTGTGAAGGAATTGTTGATCATTTCTCAAGATACCAGTGCCTATGGAGTCGATATCAAGTATCGCACCGGTTTCTGGCAAGGCAGGCCGATCAAAACCCGTTTGACCGAATTGGCGCAAGCGTTGGGTTCATTGGGTGTATGGGTACGTTTGCATTATGTCTATCCCTATCCACACGTTGATGATGTTATTCCTTTAATGGCGCAAGGAAAACTATTACCTTATTTGGATGTTCCTTTTCAGCACGCCAATTCACGCATATTGAAGAGCATGAAACGCCCTGCGAATGCGGAAAGTAATTTGTTACGAATTCAGCGTTGGCGAGAGATATGCCCTGATATCACATTACGTAGTACGTTTATCGTAGGATTTCCGAGTGAAACTGAAGCGGATTTCGAAGAATTACTTGAATTCTTACAAGAAGCGCAATTGGATCGCGTCGGTTGTTTTGCCTATTCTCCAGTGGAAGGTGCGGCAGCGAATGCACTGTCAGATGCGGTGCCAGATGAGGTCAAAGAGGAGCGTCGTAGACGGTTTATGCAGGTGCAAGAAGCAATCAGTCGTAAGCGATTGATTGCTAAAATAGGTACAACGATGACCGTGATGATTGATAACGTGATAGATGGGCAAATCATTGCTAGAAGCAGTGCAGATGCACCAGAAATTGATGGCGTGGTATATGTTCAGCAAAAAAACTTTGGTCAGTTAGGAGATTTGATTACTGTTAAGATCACGGATTCTGACGCACACGATCTTTTTGCAACGCTCGTTGAAAAGTAACTTTTCAAGCGTGCGGTGAACATTCTTACTCATTTCATGCATGCGTCGTCATTGGGATATATTTTGCACCGTCATCGATAATTTTGGCGATATTGGTGTGTGCTGGCGCTTGAGTCGGCAGCTTACGCATGAATATGGGCAATTGGTTCGGTTGTGGGTAGATAATTTACATAGACTTTCTTGTTTGGAACCAGCTATCAATGATGAACTGCAGTGTCAAGTGATTCAGGGCATTGAGGTTTGGCATTGGCAAAAGAACTCTGAAGTGTTTGAGCAAATTGAGCCGGCAGAAGTTGTCATTGAAGCTTTTGCTTGCGAATTACCTGGAAACTATTTGCGCAAAATGCTTCAGCGAAATATTCAGACCGTTTGGATTAATTTAGAGTATCTAAGCGCTGAACCTTGGGTAAAAAGTTATCATGCGATGCCTTCCCCACATCCCCGTTCAGGATTGATCAAGACATGTTTTTTTCCCGGTTTTGAGCCAGATACGGGTGGCTTGATTCGCGAGAAAGATTATGAATTGCAGCGAGTCAATTGTAATAAACAAGCTATTTTACAACAATTAGAAATTCCGTTTGATCGATACGATGCAATCCGAATTTCATTGTTTTGTTATGACAGTGCACCTATCGAAAGTTTAATAGAATTGCTATCTGAGCTAGGAACGCCTATTTTACTCATTGTTCCTCAAGGTAAAGTTGCACAACGCATTATTGCTTTGTTCGGATATTTTCGATATGAAGTCAAAATGTACTTGCAGTTTCAGCAATTGACGGTGTTGGTTATCCCATTTCTCGAACAAAGGGGCTACGACCGATTACTTTGGAGTTGTGATATCAATTTTGTCCGCGGTGAAGATTCTTTTGTACGTGCTCAGTATGCAGCTAAACCTTTTATCTGGAATATTTATCAGCAAGCGGAGCAGGTGCATTGGCAAAAGCTAGATGCATTTCTTGATCTCTATACAGTTAGCATGCCACTGCAAATGAAAGATACTGTACAAGAGTTATGGCATAGTTGGAACGGTCGAGGTTCAATGAATAGAAATGTTTTATTAAAATTTCTCTCTCTTGCTAAGCCCTTAGAGCAACACAATCAAGCATGGTTTGAGCAATTGGCAAAGCAAAATGATTTGGCGTCTAATCTGGTGCAATTTGTTGAGAATCGGCTATAATCTAGCGCTTTTTGGCGTGATGTTAAATCTTTAAACTACAAAGTTATAGAAGTGGCATCAATAGATCATTTTACTTTGGAATTGAAACTATGAAGACTGCAATGGAACTACGCTCAGGTAATGTGGTAATGGTTGGTAATGATCCTATGGTGGTACTAAGGGCGGAATTTACCAAATCTGGCCGTAATGCATCGGTAGTCAAAATGAAATTGAAAAACTTGTTTTCCAGTTCTACCGTTGAAACGGTTTATAAAGCTGACGAAAAATTCGATTTGGTTGTATTGGATAAAAAGGAATGCACCTATAGTTATTTTGCCGATCCGCTTTACGTTTTTATGGATTTAGATTACAACCCGATTGAAGTTGAAGCGGAAAACATGGCGGATGTGATTAACTATCTTATTGATGGCATGGAAGATGTTTGCCAAGTTACTTTTTATGGTGATAAAGCCATTTCTGTTGAACTACCGAATACCATTGTTCGTGAAGTGGAATATACTGAGCCTGCGGTAAGGGGAGATACAACGGGAAAAATCATGAAGCCGGCGCGACTTCTTGGCACAAATTTTGAAATTCAAGTGCCAGCATTTGTGGAAATCGGCGATAAGATTGAGATTGATCCAGACAACAACGAATTTAGAAAACGTATTTAGCGTTACAGGATTATCGAGCTCAAACGGCAACTACTTGTATATCGGGCTCGAGAGTCTTTAGCATATTTTCAATACCCCTGAGCGTGCCTGATATTGAGCTTGGGCAAGTTCCACAGGCGCCTTGGTAGTGGATGCGAAGGATATTTCCCTCAAGTGCTAGAATATGAAGATCTCCGCCATCGTGTTGCAAATAAGGGCGTACCTCTTCATTCAATAAAACATTTATTTTTTCCAAACGTAATTGATCTTCCGGGCTTAAATTAGCCAATGCACCGTTGGCTGCAGCAACAGTTTCTGCGGATTGCGCCGAAGCAGCAGGCGCCGCGCGGATAGGATCAGCAATCTCTCTAGCCAAGTCCTGCCAATTGGTGTTACCGTCCTGAGTTACAGTAATCCAGTGATCAATATAAAATACATTGGTGACATGATCGATATCAAACAGGGCAGAGGCGAGTGGATCATCTTTTGCTGATTCAGCATTGTCGTAGGATCGTGCAATACCCCATGTGAGTGGTTCTTTAAGAATGAATTTCAGTGCATTCTTATTGGGTGTTCCTTCAATGTCGGCAATTTTAGGCATTTGAATAATTTGTTTTGCTGTGTTACTCAATTTAATGAAAAAAATCAGTACCAGGAATTTATGCGGAGTTGCTATTCGCAGAGGTAGTAGAATTTTTATTCGTTTCAGTAGATACAGCTGCAATAGAGTTTAATGCAGCATGCAAGGTGTGCCAGGGCAAAATGGCACACTTCACGCGGGTGGGTAAATCGCGAATGCCAGAAAAAACAGTCAACCGGCCCAATTGATGTGGATTATTGATATCTAACTTGCCGGTGGCCAGTTCGCGAAATTCATGGATAAGTGTCTCGGCATGTGCAGGGGATTTACCTTTAACGGCTGTCGTCATCAGTGAAGCAGAGGCTTTGCAAATTGCGCAAGATTCACCTTGGAATGCAATGGCGTTGATTTGGTTATCATGGATATGCAAAGTGATATCTAAGCGGTCTCCACATAATGGATTATGTCCCGTTGCTTGATGGCTGGGTTGTTCCAGTTTGCCGTAGTTACGAGGTTTTTTGTTGTGATCCAGTATGACTTCCTGGTAGAGAGAATTTGTATGTGTCATTGAAAAACCTTTTGCACGATTCTGATACCAGCAGCTAAAGCGTCAATTTCAGTTTTTTTATTATAAAATGCAAACGAAGCACGGGATGTGGCGGGTACACTAAAATGCCGCATCACCGGTTGAGCACAGTGATGACCGGTCCGAACGGCGATACCTTCTTGATTCAAAATTGTACCGATATCATGTGGATGGATTCCGTCAACGGTAAAAGATAGTACTGCTGTTTTATGTTTTGCCGTACCAATGATTTTTACGCCGGGAATTGCGCTGACCAATTCGGTAGCATAATCGAGTAACTCAGATTCATAATTACCAATACGATCAATCCCAATTGATGTCAAATAGTCAATCGCGGCACCAAAGCCGATAGCGGCAGCAATAGGTGGTGTTCCGGCTTCAAATTTGTGCGGAATTTCGTTGTAAATTGTTTCTTCAAAAGTAACGGATGTGATCATATCGCCACCACCCTTGAATGGTTGCATAGCTTCCAGTAGATTGGCTTTACCATACAAAATACCGACTCCAGTAGGCCCGCACATTTTATGGCCCGAGAAGGTATAAAAATCACAATCCAGTTCTTGAACATTAATAACCATATGGGGTGCAGCTTGCGCTCCGTCAATCAAGACAGGAGCATTATGTTGATGGGCAAAATCAATCATTTCTTTAATGGGATTGATCGTACCAAGTGCATTGGAGACATGTATGAGGCCGACAAATTTAGTGTGGCTGTTAAACAATTCTTTGTAAACATCAAGTTCCAATTCACCTTGGTCATTGATTGGTACCACACGGATTTTTATGCCTTTTTCTGCGGCAAGCATTTGCCAAGGTACGATATTGGAGTGGTGCTCCAACGTAGTTAAGATGATTTCATCACCTGCTTGCAAGAATTTCCGGCCATATCCGTGCATGACTAGGTTGATGGCATCCGTCGTACCGCTGGTAAATATCACTTCTCGCTCTTCCCGTGCATGAATGAATTGCTG
>CXWL01018990.1_pt1 | contig 14348 bp, 10 predicted proteins | sample 590931 | NCBI WGS metagenome assembly CXWL01 (sample SAMEA3498368, study PRJEB10139) | groundwater metagenome | biome: water well; material: biofilm material | place: Germany | collected 2015-04-27 | reverse complement strand
GGCCTAGGCGTTCAGGGACTCGCGTTCGACCGCGGCGACGAACTCGGGGTCGCGTCGCAGCAGGCGGTTGCGGTCGAGCCGCGAGCTGCGCGTCATCACCTTGTAGGCGAAGGCGAGTGGCGTCAGGTGGAGGTCGTCGGCTGCGTGCTCGAACCAGGCCATGCTGGTGCTGGCCGCTGCCTGGAGCTGCTCGACTCGCGGCCGGCGAGCCATCTCGAAGCCGACCAAGGCGGCCGTGGGCTCGGGATCGGTGGCAAAGGCTCCGGCCAGCAGGATGGCGTCCTCGAGTGCGAGCTTGGTGCCCGAGCCGATCGAGAAGTGCGCCGTGTGCAGGGCATCACCGAGAAGAACCACGTGGTGCTTGCGCTGCCGGTCGAAGTGGTGCCAGTGGCCATTGCGGACTGTCGTGAAGCGGATCCAGCTCGAGGCGTTGGACAGCAGGGGGGCGCCCGCCAGATCCTCGGCAAAGACGGCCTCCAGGAAGGCCCTGGTGGCAACTTCGTCGCGCTCGCCGAGACCGGAGCTGGCGAAGGTGTCGGGATCGCACTCGACGACGAAGGTGGAGAGGTCGTCGCTGTACTCGTAGGAATGGGCGATGAAGAGACCTTCCCCGGTCGGGCGGAAGGTGAGCGTCAGGCCGTGGAAGAGGTGGGGCGTGCCCAGCCAAATGAAGCGGTTGTTGGCCAGCTGCAAGTCCGGCGCAAAAGCCGTGCGGTAGTGGTCCCGGACGACGCTGGCGCGGCCATCGGCGCCGACCAGGAGATCGCACTCCGGCAAGCGGTCGAGGGCGCCCGCGTCGGCGACCGGCGAGGCGAAGCTGACCCCGATCCCGAGCTCCTCGGCGCGGGCCGTCAGGACCTCCAGGAGGCCTATCCGCGACAGCGCGGAGAAGCGGTTGCCGTGGATGGTGACACGTTGTCCGCGATGGACGATGTCGACGTTGTCCCAGGTCTTCAGAAGCGGCGCCAGGCGCGCAAAGCTCTCGGGATCCGGTTCGGCCAGGTAGGCGAGCGTCTGATCGGAGAAGACCACACCCCAGCCCCAGGTGGCGCCTCGCGGATTGCGTTCGTAGACCTGGATCTGGTGCCGCGGCTCATGGAGCTTCATGAGGATGGCAAAGTACAGGCCGGCGGGACCGCCGCCGACGATGTTGATGCGTAACGGGCGGCTCGTGCTCATGTGGGGCTCCAGACGGGGGCCACCTGACGCCGCTTGCCGTCGTTGGTGAGCCGAACGCCAGGTTCGTCGAGGGCCTCGCGATCCCAGAGCTGACAGGTCACCATCTTGTGCTTGGTGTCGAGCCCCTCGCAGTAATTCGAGTAGATACAGCGCCGGACGGACTCACCCATGCCGAGCTGGACCTTGCGGAACCAGTCGGGGTCGGCGAGCGACTGGCGGGCGGCGCCGACGACGTCCGCGTCACCGTCGGCGAGGATCGCTTCGGCCTGGGAGAAGCTGTTGATGCCGCCGACGACGATCACCGGGACGCTGGCTCCAGCGTCGTGCACGGCGCGCCGAATCACGGCCGCGGGTGCCACGTTGCGTCCGAACGGTCCGCGCTGGTCGGAGATGGCGGTCGGCATGCATTCATGGCCGCTGGGGCCGGTGTAGGGATAGGCCGACCAGCCGACCCCGGGCTGTTTGGCATCCTCGAACTTCCCGCCGCGCGACAGTGCGATGAAGTCCATGCCGGCGGTGGCCAGCCGGGAAGCGAAGTAGGCGGCGTCGTCGAGGGTGCTGCCGCCGTCGATCGTCTCCTCGGAGAGCATCCGGCAGCCGACCGCAAACTTGGTACCAACCCGCTCGCGCACTGCCCGAAAAACCTCGAGCGGGAGCCGGAGGCGCCCCTCGGGAGTGCTGCCGTAGCCGTCCGCTCGGTCGTTGCGGGCGGACAGGAAGGAGGCCATGGTGTAGGCGTGGGCGTAGTGGAGCTCGACGCCGTCAAAACCGGCCGCCTCGGCCCGTGCGGCGGCGTCGGCGAACAGGCGCGGCAGCAACTGCGGCAGCTCGCGGATGTGCGGCCGGTCGACGTCGGTGACGCGCTCCCGATAGCCATAGCGAAGCGCCTCGATCTCGCGCGTGGTCAACACGCGATCGAGGTCGGCGTCGGCGAGGCCGGCGAGACCGCTCCGCACCTCCGACTCGGGCGTGTCGGCCCCGAGCCCGAGGGCCGCTCGGTGCCGGTCGGTCACCTGCAGGTGGCGGGCGAAGTAGGTTGCGGGTTCTGGGCGGCGGCGGACGGTCAGGAAGTCGATGAGTTGGATGAACAGCCGGGTCTCGCCGCCGCTGGCGTGGCGCACGGTGTCGGCAAGCTCGCGGAGCCCGGGGACGAAGCGGTCATGTCCGATGCGTAACAAAGGGCCACTCGGGATGTCGCGAATGCCCGTGGCTTCGACCACCAGGCCACCTGGCCGGCCGGCGGCAAACCGTGCGTACCAGGTCAGCACGTCCGGGGTGACAAAGCCCTCATCAGAGGCCCGCCAAGGCACCATCGCCGGCACCCAGGTGCGCTGAGCCAGGGTCACCGGGCCTAGGTGGACCGGCGAGAACCAGCGCGCCGCCGCGGCCTCCTCGCGAGTCGGCCAGCCGCCGTCGGGCAGTGGGTGACGAATCCGTTCCGGGGGCTTCCACATGGTGCGGCGAGTATAGGTCTCGCGGGCTCGTTCGGCAGCTCGTCCCCGCATTGAACCGAATCGCGCCCAGGCCGGGGCAGGCTGTTTCGGCGGTCCCGTCCTCAGCGTGTGGCCAACAGCTCGCGGGCAATCACCAGCTGTTGGATCTCGGTCGCGCCCTCGTAGATCCGCAGGGCGCGAACCGCCCGGTACAGGTGGTCGAGCGGGTGGTCGTCGACCAGGGCGCGGCCCCCGACGATCTGTACGGCTTGGTCGACGATCCGCTGCGCGGCTTCGGTGGCGTAGGACTTGGCCATCGCTGCGGGCAGGGTGATTCGCGGCGCTCCGCCGTCTGCCGTCGCTGCCGCGCTGTAAGTCAGAAGGCGGGCGGCGGCGAGCTCGGTGGCCATGGTCGCCAGCTTGGCCTGGACCAGCTGCAACTCGGCGAGCGGCTTGCCGAACTGCACCCTGACCCGGGCGTGGTCGATGGCCAGGTCGAGCGCCCGGGCGGCCATGCCGCAGGCGGCGGCGGCGACCGTTGGACGCAGCCGATCCAGGGTCATCATGCCGAGCTTGAAGCCGGCGGCGTCGGGGGACGTGGCGTCCGCGTCGATCCGCGAAGTGGCTGGCACCCAGCAGGCTTCGAAGCGCAGGACGCCGAGCGGGTGCGGCGCGGCCAGGGTCTGCGCGCGGGCGAAGACCAGGCCGGGCTGGTTGGCCGCGACGGCAAAAGCCGCGATACCGCGATTGCCACGCTCCGGGTAGAGCATTGCGAAGACGACATAGAGGTCGGCGATGCCGGCGTTGGAAATGAAGGTCTTCTCGCCGTCGAGGCGGTAGCCGTCGCCCTCTGGTGTCGCCGTCGTGCGCAGTCGCGAGACGTCGGAACCAGCTTCGACTTCGGTCATCGCGAAGCCAGCCATGGCGTCGCCCGTCGCGATCCGGGTCAACCAGGTGGCCTTGGCGAAGTGGCTGGCACCTAGCGTGAGGGGCATCGAGCCGAGGGCCTGCAGCGCGAAGACGGCGTCGGCGAGCGGCGATGCCGCCGCCAGAATCTCGCGAATCAGGCACAGGGCGCGCAGATCCGGCCCATCGGTCGTGCCACCGTGATGAACGGGTAGCGCATGACAGAGCCAGCCAGCGGCGCCCAGCCGATCGAGCATGGTGCGCGCCAAGTGACGTGCTCCTGCGTCGTCGTGCGGCGCGGGCAGGGTGGCTATGTCGCTGGCGGCCCACGGCTCGAGCTCGAGTCCGAGTGCCCGGTGGCGCGGCGCCAGGAAGGCGGCGACGAGGGGGAGGTCGAGGATCGACAACGGAGCGGCCTCAGCTAAAGACCGGTTTCCGCTTGCCGAGGAAGGCGGTGTGCGCCTCGCGGAAGTTGGGGTCGAGCATGCACGCGGCCTGGATCTCGACTTCCGCGGCGAGCGCCGATTCGAGGTCCATCGTGGCTTCCCGCTGGAGCATCTTCTTGGTGATCTCGAGCCCGAAGGAGGGCCCGCGGGCGAGCTTCTCGGCCCAGGCACGAGCGGCATTGGGCAGCTCGTCGTCGCTCGTTACGTGGTTGTAGAGGCCGATCCGTTCGGCATCGCGAGCGCCGATGAAGTCGCCCGCGAGGAGGAGCTCGCTGGCTCGGCCATGGCCGACGATGCGTGGCAGCAGCCAGGAGGCCCCCATATCGGCGCCCGAGAGCCCTACACGGGTGAAGAGGAACGCGATCTTGGCGCTTTCCGCGGCGATCCGCAGGTCACAGGCGGTGGCAATGACGGCGCCGGCGCCGGCGACCAGACCGTTGAGCGCGCCCACGATGGGCCGGCGGCAACGCAGCATGGCCAGGATCAGCGCTCCTGTGCGCCTTGTGAAGTCGAGGAGGCCCTGGAAGTCGCGTTCGAAGAGCGGGCCGATGATGTCCTCGACGTCGCCGCCCGAGCAGAAGGCGCGGCCCGAGCCGGTGAGCAAGATGGCGCGCACGCCGGGCTCGCGGTCGAGGGCGATGAAGACCTCTCGCAGCTCGTCGTAGACCTCGAAGGTGAGGGCGTTCAGGCGGTCGGGCCGGTCGAGCCGAACCGTGGCGACGGCGGTGGCTGAGTCGAGTGCATAGCGCACGTGTCGAGGATCGAACATGAGCCGGATTCCAGGAGCTCTGATCAGGGGATGACGGCCGTGGCCTCGATCTCGACGCGAGCGCCGAGCTCGAGCAGCCCACGTACTTCGACCAGTGACATGGCGGGGTAGTGACGGCCGAAACGCGCGCGCCACTGAGCCGCGAGCTCACGACGGGCCGCCGCGTACTCGGCCTTGTCGACGACGTAGACCGTCATCCGGGCGACATCCGTTGCCGCCCCGCCGGCGGCCTCGACGACTAGAAGGATGTTGTCGAGGGCCTGGGCGAACTGGCCGACGAAGTCATGGCTCACCAGATTCTGGCCGGCGTCCCAACCGACTTGGCCCGCGACGAAGAGGAGGCGCCCGCCCCCTGGTGCCAAGATGCCGTTGGCGTAGCCACGCGGAGCTCCGAGCGCAGGCGGATCGATTGCGCGCAGACGCCGCTCGGTCACGACAGGAGGGCTCCGCCGTCGATCACGATGGCCTGGCCGTTGATGCCGCGAGCCTCCTCGGCGCACAGCGCGAGGGCAGCGTAGGCGACTTCAGAGACGCTCAACAGCCTGCCCTGCGGCGTGGTCTTGAGCAGGGCAGCGAGCGCCTCGTCGTGCGACAGCCTGGTCTTGCTCTGTATCGTGGCGACCGTCCAGTCGGTCATCGGGGTGTCGACGTAGCCGGGACAGACCGCGTTGACCGTCACGCCGCTGGCCGCGACCTCGGCCGCGACGCAGCGCGTGAAGCCCAACACTGCGTGTTTCGACGTGGCGTAGGTGGCAATGTAAGGAGCGCCGGCCCGGCTGGCCACCGACGCGATGTTGATCACCCTGCCCCAACGGCGAGCGACCATCGCAGGCACGAACGCCTGGGTGCAGAGCATGGTGCCAGTGACGTTGACCGCGAACACGCGATTCCACTCCTCCAGGGTGATCCGCGCCAGCGGCGCCGAGCTGGCGACGCCGGCGTTGTTGACCAAGATGTCGACCGTCGCGAGGCGTTCCGCTGCGGTGGCGACGAGTCGCGCGACGCTGGCGGCATCTGCCACATCGCACTGGACGAAGTCGGCGTCGCCGTTGGCGTCGCGAATCTCGTGCGCCACGCGCTCTACCTCGGCGAGGCTGCGCGCCGCCACCAACACGCGGGCGCCGGCTGCCGCCAGGCTCTTGGCGACCGCCTCACCAATACCGCGACCTCCTCCGGTGACAATCGCACCTCTCCCTGTCAGGTCCATGGCGCGAGCCTATCGGATTGCGCGGCTGCCGGTCCGCACTCCGTGCCGACAGGGTCAATCCGCGCCACCGGGTGTTGGGCCGTCAGGCGGAGCCGAACGCAGCGACGGGCGGCCGCGGCGGGAAGGCGCCAGAAGGAAAGACCGAGCCGCGGTCACCTCGCCGCCAGCAGTCGGCGGCGGCTCGAAAGGCGGCCACGAACTCGCGGTAGGCCCAGCTCATCGCGAGCCTGGCGGCTCGGCTCGCAGCGTGGGCTCGGGGTGCTGGCGAACGCTTGCTGCTGATCGGCCGGTCGTGCGGACTTGCCCGGCGGACGGCGAGCTCGCCGAGCGGGGTCTGGCCCTGCCGGTCGCTACGGGCTCTCGCGACGATCTCATCGAGGAGCCGGCGGTAGATCTCTCTTCGCTGTCGCTCCGTGAGCCCGGCGAGGCAGGGCAGAGGCGTCAGAGTGACCTCCTCTCGCTCACAGTGAGCGGTGCTGTCACCTGCCGCTTCAGAGGCACCACCGCCCCGCCGATTGTCGGCGTAGGCGGCCGAGCGGTTGTGCCACGTTCCCTCCAGTTTCCTGCCGGCGACCAACGCATCAACCGAGTGGACCCCTGGCCAGGCTCGCGGGTGGGCGACGAAGCCCTCTTTCGCGCCGTGCGCGAGCACGTAGCGCAGTCGGTCCACCTGAGCCGCGGGCTCGTCGCTGATAGGGATCGCGCGATAGCGACCGGCCCACACCTTGTCGTGCCAGTCATGGAGGCGGGCGATCTCGCGCGCCAGGTTGCCGGAGAAATACTCCATGAACCGCGCGAGCTGTTGTGGGCTGACGGGGCTCAGGAGCAGGTGGACGTGATTCGACATGACGACGACCGCGTGGATGGCCATCGAATGCCGCCGCTGAGCACGTCCGAGCACGCCGACCAACAGATCGTTGAGCTCGGGCGAAGGGCGAAGCAACAGGCGAGCGTGGATCGTGCGGCAGGTGACTTCGACCATGGTCGAGGGGGGGAGAAAGCGCAGAGGGCGGGCCATACCCCAAGAAGACGGATTCCGCGCGCCTATCCATGCACCCATTCACGAGGTGCCAGCCACCTAGTGAGACCCGACCTAGGTGCCAGCCACTTCGCGGAACAGGCCGCGGATGGACGCTGCGAGCATCTCCCCGAGGACGGCGAGCGTTGCCATGCCCTCCTCGGCGTTGGCGGCGGCCGGGTCCCCGAAATAGGCGGCGGAGCCACCCGCGGCCTCGAACGTGGACAGTCCGGCGCGAATCGCCTCGACAAGCGAGACGCGATTCTCGGGTAGCTGGAGGGCCGCAGCCTGGTCGACCAGGTCTGGCCGGAGCGCGAGGAGGAGGGAGCCCTCGTAGCGGCCGGCATGGCAAGCTCCGCTCTGAAACTCGCCGCCGAGCCGGACCGCCAGCGACCGCCGGGTGACGTCTGGGAAGGCGACCCGCAGGCCTCGTCGCCCGAGCTCCTCGGCGGCCTGGCGCAACACGGCGACATTGGCGGGCTCGAAGTGGGCGTTGGCCAAGGCCAGGAAGCGCAGGTCGTGAGCGACTAGGCACTCACCGAGATCGGCGAGGGTGCCCGCGAGCTGGAGCGGACGGATCCCCAGGGTGCCGGGAAACCCCGCTGCGAAGTGGGCCGGGGTGTAGACCACGGGCGGCAGGATCAGCAGGTCAAGGCCGTCGCCGGTGAGCTGACGGGCGGCTTCGACCGCCATTCCCTGGGCGATGATCACATCGGTCGCCAGCGGGAGATGAGGGCCATGGGCCTCGATCGCACCGACCGGCAGCACGGCGACGGTACGGGTGCGATCGAGGGCGGCGACCGCTGTCCAGGTGAGATCTGCCAGCTCGTAACAGGCCAAGGTCAGGGCTCTCCGGGGGGCTTCGGGCCGGGATGCCGGGGGCGCTTCTCCCGACGGCGGGGATGATCGAGGCTGCCCGCGGCAGGGCGGCCGTCGGCGAGGCCGATGCGCCCGGCGGTGTCGCCGAAGAGTACGATGACTCGCAGCTGAGCGTCGTCGCCTTGGTCGGGCGGTAGGGCGACAGTGAACGGGAACCCGCCTCGCTCCCGGGGTTCCCTCCCCAGCTGGTTCTTGCCCGGGCGGAGCGCGCTCGAAGCGATGAGCTCGCCGGCGGAGAAGACCAGAACGCGAGTCGGTGACCTACCGGGCGGGGGCTTGACCCATCCGCTGAGGCCGTCTTGGGAGCGCCGGGCGATCGCGCGCAGCTCTCCGCGTTGCCAGGTGATGGGTCGCCCATCGCTATCGATGACGTTGCCGTCGCGCCAGGCGTAGGCGGCGGGGGCGGTGTTGCTCGTCGCCGACAGTGCCGGAGCGTCACCCTCCTGCACCATCAGGGCCACCTCACTGGCGCCGTCCACGAGCGCCGACTCGGGCAGGAGGACGGCGAAACGTGGGCTGCCGTCGGTGGCGGCAAAGCTCCACGTGTTGGCGCGGATGACACCGCCGAGGGCAAGGGAGAGCGCCAGGTCGGGACGCGCCGCCGGGCCTTCGAGGCGTCCGGACACGAGCGCCGGCAGCGGATCGGCTTCGAGATCGACGTCGGACAGGGTCAGCGGGTCGTCGAACACCACCGAGAGCGCTGCTGGTGGTGCGGCCGGCTGGGCAGCGACGTCACGGCCGATCAACTCGGGGTGGGGACCAAGCCGGAACAGGGTGTGCTCGGCGGGGCCAGTGGCGAAAAGGCCGAGGCGTCGGCGTAGCTGCCCGTCCCGAGCCAGGAGGTCGGCGGGGTAGGTGTGAACGCCTTGCAGCGACCCCTTGCCGGCGTGAAAGAGGGTCTTGTTGGCGCGCTGAGGGAAGTCGCTGGCGAAAAGATCGTGGCCGTCGATCGCCCACGGGATGCTCAGGCCGGAGGCGGCGGCAAGCGTCGGCAGTAGGTCGATGGTCTCGACGTTGCGGTCGTCGATTCTGCCTGTGTGCTGCCCCGGCAGCTTGACCAGGAGCGGCACACTGAGGATCTCCGGGAAGTTGGCGGCCGACGGGGCGCGGCGAGACTCGCCCGGGATGAAGCTCGCGCCGTGGTCGGCGACTACGGCTAGGACCGCGCGATCGTAAATGCCGTCTTGGTCGAGCTCGTCTAGGAGCCGGCCCAGCAGGTGATCGGCATAGATGGCTTGCGCCAGGTGGCGTTGCCAGCCGAGGACGGTAGGCCACTCCGCAGCGGACCACTGCTCCCCCGCAAGTCCTTCCGGAACGACCCAGCCGGCGGGAAGGCGGTAGCGACGACCGGACGGCAGGTAGCGCCAGGGGATGTGGGGCAGGACCAAATGGAGGACGTGGGCCGTCGGCCGGGCCCTGTCGTGGTCGGAAAAGGTCGCGAGAAAACGCGCGAACAAGGCGGGCACGTCGCTGCGCGTCGGCGGGGGATCCGGATCGCCGTCCGGATCAGCGCCCTTGTCGTCGACGTCCCCGCTACCGCCAGGCTCGTGCTGGCTGAAGTCGCGCCAATCCTGGTCGACGGCCGGCAGGTGATGGCGCAGATCAGCAGGGAGCAGAAGGTGAAGGTAGACGACTTCGAGGTCGGAGAGCGTGGCGCGCCAACGCTCGCGGTCCGACTCGAGGCCCAGGTCCGCACAGAGGCCCCGCGGGCAGAGGTGCGTGACGGTCTCGATCACCCGGAGGTCATGGCTGGGCGCGAAGAGTCGAAAGAAGCTCTCGGGATGATCATGAGCCGTCGGCACCAGCGCGCGAGTCGGGCGTCGGCCGGTCAGGATGGCGGGCACCGCGACCGTGGTGTTCGAGCCGACGGTGCTCGCGCCTCGGAACCACGTCGCCTGACGGGCCAGGCGGGCAAAGCCGGGAAACCGGTCGGCGTCGATCTGGTGGCTGCCGTCGAGGAGGGAGAAGAGGGGAAGCTCGTCGAGGATCAGGAGCACCACGGGTGGCCGCGGGGCCGCCGTCCCGGGCACTTGCGAAGTGGCTGGCACCGCGCGGGGGGCGGCATCCGTCGAAGTGGCTGGCACCTCCAGGAGCTCATGAGCGGGGGAGGAGAACAGGAAGACCCCCGGCACGACGACGGCGGCCGGGGCCAGGAACATCGCGAGCGACAGGACGGCCGGCGAGCGGGCCAGACCGACCGCGCCGCCGACCCCGATCGCCGCCGCCATCCCGACCGCCAGCCAGCCCGGCAGGTGCGGGGCCCGGCCGAGCATCTGCAGGGTGAGCGCGGCGGTCAACAGGGCGGCGATGGCGAGTGTGCTGCCTCGACGCAGCGCGGGTCGTAGGCATCCGAGCAGACCCACCGCCGCGCCGAGGAGCAAGGGCACGGCGCAGGACAGGAGGAGGGCGAGAGCCACGACCTGTCGACCGGACAAGTCGTGGGCTACCAGGAACTCCGGTTGCCGGCCCATGAGGTCGCAGAGCGGCTGAGCGACGGCAAGGGCCCATAGGCCGCAGATCAATGCCGTCGCCCGCAGGGGGCCGAGCTCGGTTTCGGATTTCATCGGTCTGCGGCGCCTGGCGCGGGCCCTGCCGCGTGACGCTGGCGGGGCCTTGTCGACTCGCGAGCGGTGGCGTCGCCGTCGCGTTCTTGTCGATCAACGAGAGTGATGTGGGCGGCGCGGCCACCGACGATCGCAACTGCGAAGAGGCTGGCACCTGGCGGAGTGTCGGCGGCAAGGGGGATTGCGAACGGAAATCGCTTGCTCTTGCCTGGCCGCACGCCGAGCTCGTTGGCTCCTGGCCTGAGCGCGAGGTTTCCGATGAGCTTGCCGTCCGCGAACACCAGCAGCCGAGAGGGGAACTCGCGCTCCGCCGTTCGGCGGACCCAGCCGACGAGCTCTGCGCCGCTGCGGTGCGCCTGGCCAATCGTGTCCCCGAACCAGGGTATCGGTTGGCCGTCGGCACCGAGGACCGCGCCATCGCGCCAGCTGAAGATCACGGGGGCCGCCGCGCCGGTTGGCGCCAAGGCAAGGCCGCCGGCAGTAGCCACCTGAACCCACACCGAGAGCCGATTCTCGCCGGCGACGAGCGCCGACTCCGGCAGGAGCGCCGAGAATCTGGGAGTGCCGTCGATGGCCGCAAAGCTGTAGCTGGAGGCGGCGATCCGACCGTTCAACGCGAGAGCCAGAGGTAGCCCGACGGCGGCCCCGGTACCCACGAGGCTACCGGACACCAGGGCCGGCAGAGGGTCGCGCGTCGGGTCGACCTCGGCCAAGGTGCCCGGATCGTCGATCTCCACTCCGACCGGGACAGCGGGCGCAGCCGGCACTGACGTCACCAGTCGGCCGATCAGATCCGCATGCGGACCGACGAGGAACAGCGTGGGGTAGGCGGGTCCGGTGCCGAAGAGACCGAGCCGACGTCGCAACTGCGCGTCGTGGGAGAGCAGATCCGCGGGGTAGGTGTGGCTCCCGGCGAGCGGCCCGGCGCCCGCGTGCATCGCGATCTTGGCGGGACGGGCCGGAAATTCGAGTGCAAAGAGGTCGTGGCCGTCGACCGGCCACGGTACGCCGACCCCAGCGGCCGCGGCGACCGTTGGCAGCAGGTCGATGGTCTCGACGTTGCGGTTGTCGATCGAACCGGCGCGTTGGCCTGGCAGCTTGACGAAGAGTGGCACCGAGAGGATCTCGGGATAGCTGTCGAGAGTGGGCGCGCGGCGTGGCTGGCCGGCAATGAAGCTGGCGCCGTGGTCGGCGACGACGGCGACGACCGCACGGTCGTAGAGCCCCCGGGCCTCGAGCGTGTCGAGCAACTGGCCCAGGAGTTGGTCGGCGTAGACGGTTTGTGCCAGGTGGCGCTGCCAGCCGAGTACGGTCGGCCAGTCTTGGTTCAGCCAGTCCGAGCCGCGCAGGCCCTCGGGCACGATCCAGCCGCCCGGAAAGCGATAGCGGCGGCCGCTTGGCAGGTAGCACCAGGGGACGTGGGGCAGAACCAGGTGCAGGACGTGGGCAACCGGTCGTCCGCCAGACGCGCCTTCGCTCGGCTCGAACGAGGCGAGGAACCGCGCGAAGCGATGAGGGACCTCGCTCTTCGAGGGCGGTGCCCAAGCGTCGTCGTCGGGGCCGACGGCATCGCTCTGACCGAAGTCACGCCAGCCCTGGTCGATGGGCGGCAGGCCCTGGCGCCAGGCGGCCGGGAGCACGAGGTGGAGGTAGACGATCTCGAGGTCGGCGGCGAGCGATCGCCAGCGCTCACTCATGGTCTCGACTTCGAGCGCCTCACAGGCTTCGCGTGGGCAGAGCTTGGTCACACTCTCGATGACCCGCAGCTCGTGGCTGCCGGCGAGGAGCCGGAACAGGTTCTGTGGGTAGGCATGGGCGGTCGGCGGACCCGGACCCTGCGGACGCCGGCCGGTGAGGATGGCGGGCACGGCAAGTGAGGTCGCGGTGCCCACGCTGCTGGCGCCACGAAACCAGGTGGCGTCGTGCGCCAGGCGGGCAAAGGAAGGGAAGCGTGCGGCGTCGATCCGATGGTCGCCGTCGAGGAGGGAAAACAGCGGCAGCTCGTCGAGAATGAGCAGAACGACCGGCACGTCCAAGTGGCTGGCACCTGGCAAGCCAGCACCTGGCATGTCGGCCACCGCGCTCTCGCCTCCGTCGCCGATCAAGAGCTCGCGGGCGGGGGAAAAGAAGAGGAAGTAGAGCGGGACGACGACGGCAGCGGGCGCCAGGAAGGCCGCGAACGTGCGGAGGGCCGAGCTGCGTGCCAGGCCGACGCCGACCGCCAGCCCAAGCAGGCCGGCGCCGACGCCGGCCACCAGAGGGGGCACGGGCAGACGGGCGAGCGCCGGCAGGGCGGTGGCGGTGGCGAGCGTACCGGCGAGCAGCCAGGCAAGGCCCCGGCCGAGCGGCGCCCAGAGGCGACCAGTCAGCCAGCAGGCGGCCTGGAGCAGGAGCGGCGGCGCGAGCGCGAGCAGCGCCACGAAGGCCACCAGCTCGCCGCGGCCGAGGTCGTGGGCGACGATGAGCTCGGGCTGGCGGCCTACAAGGTCGAGGAGCGGTTGGGCGACCGCCAGGGCCCAAAAACCGGCTAGCGCGACCGGTTCGAAGGGGCCCCGGGCGAAGGCTGCCAGCCGCCCCGGGGAGGCCTTCATCGCGGAGTGGCGTGGACCAGAAAACGCGTGCCGCTGGCGAGGGCCAGGCGGGCGCGCACGTCGAAACGACGGGCCAGCTCGCGCTCGAAGACGGCGACGTCGTAGTTCCGATACGACTCGCTCTTGTGGCGCAACAGGCGTTCGACCATCGGGTCGGCGCGATCAACCCATTCGATCACCAGCTCAGCGCCAAGCCCCCTTAGCCAATCGAGAAAGTCGGCCAGGGGCACGTTGGCAGCGAGCGCGACGTGGTGGACGAGCGCCAGCGCCAGAACCAGGTCGGGGCGGCTGCGCCCTTCGAGGGCAGGGCGCTCGCGGCCGCGCCAACCGAGCCCGGGAGAAGGGTCGGCCAGGTTCTGCACCAGCGGCAGCACGTTGGGTACCGTCGACCGGTCGCGAGCCAGCTCGGCGAACAGTCGATCGACCGTCGCGTGCTCGCCCTCGAGAGCCAGGACGACATCGGTGTGGGGGGCGACGAGGCGCGAGAACGTGCCGGTGTTCGCCCCGAGATCCCAGGCGACGCCGCGTCTGCGGGCCGCTGCCACGTCGGTGACGAACGCCCGTTTCGCGGCGTGGTCTGCGTCGGTGTAGCTGTGGGTGCTGGCGTAGTCGATCCAGGTCGTAGCGGCAGGTCGCCAGGCGAGGCCGGCCACCAGCTTGCGCAGGCCGCGCGCGTTGGCGATCACCAGCTCGCGGGAAAAGCCGGCGCTCCGGATCTCGCTGCGCAGGCCGGCCCTGGCGTTCTGGTTGGCGCGGCGCAGGCGGGCCTGCAACCAGACGTGGGCGAGGACCCCGCGGCGGAAGCGCTCGCGGCCCCGGAACAGGGGCGACATGGTTTCAGGAGCGATGCCGTCGAGACTGCCGCGCAGAAAGGGCTGGAAGTCGACGCCCTTGTGCGCCGTGAGCAGCAGGGGGTAGAGAAAATGTTGGCAGAACTGGAGATAGCCTGCCCACGGGGCGCCCGGCTCGAGGCGCGTGAAGGAGCCGACGTCGATGAAGACGGGCCGGCTGCCGACGAACTGAACGTTGTAGGCCGAGGCGTCCTTGAGGGTCAGATTCTCGTCAAGGGCGGCGAGGAGCAGGTCGAGGGTGAGCAGCGCGGCCTCGCGCAACATGCCGAACGACCACTCGTACGGGTACGAGATGACCGGCAGCCGGTCGTGCTCGAGAATGGCGGCCCAGGAGCCGTCGGGCAAGGATGCGCGAATGGCCTCGGCTTCGCTATCCGCCAAGCGCTTGCTGCCGACCAGCCGCCCGTCAGCTTGTGCCGCGACGAAGAACCGCGTCCCGGCCAGGGCGTTGAAGTCGGCCAGAGCGCTGTCGGAGAGGGCGCGCAGGACGCGCCCGTGTTGCCGG
>CXWL01021539.1_pt1 | contig 14349 bp, 7 predicted proteins | sample 590931 | NCBI WGS metagenome assembly CXWL01 (sample SAMEA3498368, study PRJEB10139) | groundwater metagenome | biome: water well; material: biofilm material | place: Germany | collected 2015-04-27 | reverse complement strand
GCAGCTCCAGCATGATAGTTCCTTGGCCTGCAATCACCTGAGGATCATTGAATGCATGGATCTCCGGGCGTTTTCATGCGCAATCGTTTCACGGAGAGCCTGGTCTGCAGCCGCACGATCTTCGACCACGATCACGTGAGCGTCATGCTGAGCAATGGCCAGCTGCTTTCTCTGTACATATGGCTTCGGGACAATCACATATGCGGAAAGGTTAAGTAACGAGGCTGCTAGGGCAAGGCCTTGCCCATGATTTCCCGAGGAAATAGTAGCAACTGTCCGGCCAAGGCCCTTTGCGACTACTTGCGACGCTNNCAGGGCATCAAGTTCTGCGTTTGTCTTGACCGGTGTGACGTAAGAAACGCTGCGGAGTATTTCACTTGCCCGCAGGATATCTGCGAAAAAGATCTCAATGCCCATAGGGCTTACCCGCAGAATTTACACACGAAGAAAAGAGTCGAACTCAATGGAAGGGTGGAGGAATTTTCAGAACCATTTGGAGCGGGAAAAGGGATTTGAACCCTCGACCCTCGCCTTGGCAAGGCACCTTAAATGCAATAGTTTCAATGACTTAATAGATTTTATCCTTGCATCCACTCATAGGTTTTTCCAGCACTTATGAAAGGGACCGTCTATATAGACAGTAGGGTTTTTACTACCTCCAGTGTGCCCCATCTGTTTGCACCTTGCCTGAAGGAGACCTCATACATGCGCAGAGACGTAACAGATGTCCTTGACTGATTTTCCATGCCTTAGAACTTAACGCCATGCCCCGCCATTAGGTGAATGAGGCAACCTGGAAAAGTCAGTATGCCGCTCGGAACCACTCTTAGGCAAGTAGCCGAACTGCACTCATAGCCCTTCCCATGGTTGGGGTGATTTCCAATTGGGAAAGGGGTATTCTGCCGCCTATTAATCGTCTTCCATATAGGTCATCTTCCTCATGACGAAAGCATAGATGAGTAACGATTTCTTTTCAAAACCCATTCTGAACACCCCGTATGCGTGTCCCTATCGGCATTGGGAGCTTGATGAGCAGGGCCAGCCTACTCACCAAATCATAGAGAGTCGCCGTCCAGCCGAATTCATCACACCAATTCCGAAGCCGAAAAAGCGGAAAGCCTCTGAGAAGCAGTCTTCGATCGTCTTTGACGAGGGAAAGGGGCTCTCAACACAAGAGCAGCAGTATGACATCACGGCCATCATCAACGGGGTGCGCGACCAAGTTGAAGCATGGCGGAAATTGCAGAACTCGACTGATTGGCAGGTGACACCCGAAACTGCTCGCTTACTGCAACACTGGCGACATCACAAATTCAGCAACACCCGACCATTCTTCTGCCAAGTCGAGGCGGCTGAAACGGCCATCTGGCTGACAGAGGTTGCTCCCAATACCAAAGCAGGTAAAGGTTTTCTTGAGCACCTCGCGAACGCGAATAACGATGCTAATCCAGGCTTGACGCGATTGGCGTTGAAACTGGCCACAGGGGCTGGCAAGACCACGGTCATGGCCATGCTGATCGCGTGGCAAACGATCAACGCGGTGCGACGCCCCAACAGCAAGAAATTCACCCGGGGTTTTCTCGTTGTGACGCCTGGCCTCACCATCAAAGACCGCCTGCGTGTCCTGCAGCCCAATGATCCGGATAGTTACTACGCCAGCCGCGAATTGGTGCCCAATGATCTCCTTGGCGATGTGAGTCACGCGAAGATCGTCATCACCAATTTTCATTCGTTCAAATTGCGAGAACGAATCGAACTATCAAAGGGTGGTCGGTCGTTGCTTCAAGGGCGCGGCGAAGAGTTATTGACCCTCGAAACTGATGGCCAAATGCTCCAGAGGGTGATGCCCGATTTGATGGGCATGAAGAACATTCTCGTCCTCAATGACGAGGCGCACCATTGCTACCGAGAGAAGCCAGGAGCAAAAGCCGAGGAAGAAGATCTCAAAGGCGACGAGAGGAAAGAGGCCGAGAAGAACAGTGAGGCAGCCCGCCTCTGGATTTCTGGCCTAGAGATAGTCACTCGAAAACTCGGTGTCACGCAAATTGTCGATCTATCGGCCACACCATTCTTTCTGAGTGGCTCAGGTTACGCGGAGGGGACGCTCTTCCCCTGGACAATGAGCGACTTCTCGCTGATGGATGCGATCGAGTGCGGGATCGTGAAATTACCGCGAGTCCCTGTCGCAGACAATATCCCAGGGGAAGAGATGCCCAAGTTCCGCAACCTCTGGGAGCACATCCGAGCCAGAATGCCAAAGAAAGGCCGTGGGAAAGCTGCAACCCTTGATCCCCTCAGTTTGCCAGTAGAGTTACAGACCGCCCTCGAAGCACTGTACGGCCACTATAAGAAGACCTTCGATCTCTGGAAAGAGAGCGGCATGCGGGTGCCGCCCTGCTTTATCGTGGTCTGCAACAATACGTCCACATCCAAGTTGGTCTACGACTACATCTCAGGCTTTCAGCGCGAGAACGAAGACGGGTCTAGTACGCTGGAGAACGGCCGGCTTGAACTGTTCCGGAACTTCGACGAGCACGGGAATCCTCTTCCGCGTCCGAACACACTTCTCATTGACAGTGAGCAGCTCGAATCTGGTGAAGCGCTGGATGATAATTTCCGTGGCATGGCGGCTGACGAAATTGAACGCTTCCGGCGTGAGATTGTTGAACGCACCGGCGATCAACGGCAAGCCGAGGGGCTCACAGATCAAGACTTGTTGCGGGAAGTCATGAATACAGTTGGCAAGCATGGGAGGCTAGGCGAGTCGATCCGTTGCGTGGTGTCTGTGTCAATGCTCACCGAGGGATGGGATGCCAATACCGTGACCCATGTGTTGGGAGTGAGAGCGTTTGGCACGCAGCTTCTGTGCGAGCAAGTTATTGGTCGGGCGTTGCGTCGGGAATCCTACGATCTGAACGATGAAGGTTTCTTTGACGTCAGATATGCGGATGTACTCGGCATCCCGTTCGATTTCACTGCGAAGCCAGTAATAGCCCCGCCTCAACCGCCGCGAGAAACCGTCCACGTCAAAGCGATGCGTCCCGAGCGGGATGAGCTCGAAATTACCTTCCCGCGTGTCGAAGGCTACCGCGTCGAACTCCCAGAAGAGCGGCTCACCGCCAAGTTTAACGAGGACTCCATCCTAGAACTGACACCGGACCTGGTAGGCCCGTCAAAAACGAAGAACTCTGGGATCATCGGTGAAGCCGTTGACTTGGATTTGGAGCACTTGGAGGACATGCGCCCATCCACGGTGCTGTTCCATGTGGCTAAGCGCCTGCTCTATACCAAGTGGCGTGATCCAGGCGAAGAGCCGAAGCTCCACCTATTCGGCCAGCTCAAACGCATTACCAAAGAGTGGATTGATAGCTGCCTCGTCTGTAAAGGAGGCACCTATCCGGCACAGTTGATGTACCAGGAGTTAGCCGACATGGCCTGCGAGCGCATCACCGCCGGCATCACGCGGTCGCTAGAGGGAACTCGTCCCATCAAGGCTCTGCTTGATGCCTACAATCCTACTGGTTCAACCAGGCACATGAATTTCAATACCTCCAGACGCGATCGCTGGGAAACAGATGCCCGGCGGTGCCACATTAACTGGGTGATTCTCGATAGTGGTTGGGAAGGTGAGTTCTGTCGCGTGGCCGAGGCTCATCCAAAGGTCCGAGCCTATGCCAAAAATCACAATCTTGGCCTTGAAGTGCCCTACCGCTATGGGTCAGAGACACGCAGGTATTTGCCAGACTTCATTGTGCTCGTGGATGACGGGCAGGGGGAGAAGGATCTCCTCCACTTGATTGTGGAGATCAAAGGCTATCGGCGCGAGGATGCCAAGGAAAAGAAAGCCACCATGGAAAACTATTGGATACCCGGAGTGAACAACCTCGGCACCTATGGCCGTTGGGCTTTTGCCGAGTTCACGGAGGTCTATCAGATCGAAGCTGATTTCGAGGCCAAGGTCGTAAGCGAGTTTAACAAGATGGTTGAGGCCGCCACAGCCAGACCCGTGCCCGAGGGGAAATAAGCATGGCCAAGAAGCAGGGGGCATCCAAGACGGTTGAAGCGCTGAAGCACGACGAGGCCAAGCGGAAAAATATTCCCACTGCGGAGTATCAATCCGTCTTGCAAAAAGATGAACAAAACCCCGTTCGAATTGCCTACGAACGCCGCAATCGCGATCTGGACCCTCAACTCGTATGGCGCGGGAAGGATGAGCAGGATTGGTCGGACCTTGTCGTTCATGCCCCGCCGCTCTACATCCAGGAGAAGGTCCACCCGAAGGCATTGATCGACGACTTGCTGCGCGAGACACGTGAGCGCGAGCACGAAGCCGGGCTATTAACGCCGGATCTGTTCTCCGACTTCAACGGCATCCCCAAGGGCGTGGACAAGACAGAGTTCTATCAGCACGACCAGAACTGGTCTAACCGCATGATTCTTGGGGACTCACTTCAAGTCATGGCCAGCCTGGCCGAGCGCGAGGGCTTGCGCGGTAAGGTGCAGTGCATCTACCTCGACCCGCCCTACGGCATCAAATTCAACAGCAACTTCCAGTGGAGCACCACTAGCCGCGACGTGAAGGACGGCAACGCAGGCCACATCACTCGCGAGCCGGAACAAGTGAAGGCGTTTCGCGATACCTGGCGAGACGGCATTCATACATACCTTGCATATTTACGTGATCGACTAACAGTCGTGCGCGACCTGTTGTCCCAATCTGGATCGGTTTTTCTGCAAATCGGCTCAGAGAATGTACATCGTGTACGATCTTTGATGGACGAAGTGTTCGGGGAAGAGAATTTTGTCAACCTCATCACTTTTCAAAAGACATCAAGTAGCACTTCGGATTTTCTTGGAGGGGTAGCCGACTATCTTTTATGGTACTGCAAGGATAAGGAAGCAGTTAAGTTTCGTGATCCCTATTACTTGAAGGAATTGGGTGGTGGTTCATTTGAGGCCTACAACAAGGTTCGCTACCCAGATGGATCAATAAAGTCCCTCTCATCTTTATCCGCAGAAGAACGATCTGATGCAGACATCATCAGGATCGACAATATTACATCGCAGAGCATGGGGCGAGACAAAGGCGAGGGGGCAGCGTCGTGGTTCGCAGTCAAAATTGATGGTCGAGAAATACTTCCTAGTAGTAAGGTGCGTTGGAAGACAAACGAACAAGGAATGAGTCGATTGCAGCGAGCAGGGAGACTCCACGCATCTAAGAACAGTTTGGGCTATGTAAGACGCTTGCAAGATTTCAGTGCCGCCAGCTTTCACCACATCTGGACCGATACGGTAATATCTGGCTCCGCGCTAGACAAGACCTACGTTGTCGAAACATTGCCTCTGGTTGTGCAGCGCTGCCTCCTTATGACTACCGACCCCGGCGACCTCGTCCTCGACCCGACCTGCGGAAGTGGCACCACTGCTACCGTCGCTGAGCAATGGGGCCGTCGCTGGATCACGATAGATACCTCTCGTGTGGCGCTGGCTCTGGCACGCGCCCGCATCATGGGCGCGCGGTATTCATTTTACCTGCTCGCAGATTCCCGCGAAGGCCAGATGAAGGAAGCTGAAGTCACCCGCGCTGCCCCAAGTTCACAACCCGTGCAGGGAAATATCCGCCACGGCTTTGTGTATGAACGGGTGCCGCACATCACGCTGAAGTCCATCGCCAACAACGCGGAGATCGATGTCATCTGGGAGAAGTGGCAGGCAAAGCTGGAGCCGCTGCGCGAGAAGCTGAACGCCTCGCTCAAGAAGACCTGGCAGGAGTGGGAGATTCCGCGCGAGGCCGACGCCAAGTGGCCCGATGCGGCCAAGAAGGTTCACACCGACTGGTGGCAGGCCCGTATTGCCCGGCAACAGGAGATCGACAAATCCATCGCCGCCAAGGCCGAGTTCGAATACCTCTACGACAAGCCCTTTCCTGATAACAAGAAGGCCCGCGTGGCCGGGCCCTTTACGGTCGAGAGCCTTTCACCACATCGTGTCTTGGGGGTAGATGAGAACGACGAATTGATCGATATGTCCAAGGAAAGCAGTCTAGAGTACGGTGCAAAACAGAGTTTCGCTCAGATGATCTTGGACAATCTCAAGACATCCGGCGTCCAGCAGGCACATAAGGCTGACAAGATCACGTTTAACGCCCTTACTCCCTGGCCTGGCGATCTCGTCTGTGCAGAAGGTCGCTATCTGGAAGGGGAGAAGGAAAAGCGTGCAGCCATCTTCATTGGTCCGGAATTCGGGACTGTCACCAGACCTGATCTGGTGGAAGCGGCTCGCGAGGCTGGAGATGCTGGATTCGATGTGCTGATCGCCTGTGCCTTCAACTACGACGCTCACTCTACGGAGTTCAGCAAGCTCGGCCGCATTCCCGTGCTCAAGGCAAGAATGAACGCCGATCTGCACATGGCCGATGATCTGAAGAATACCGGCAAGGGAAACCTCTTTGTCATCTTCGGTGAGCCGGATATCGATATCGTCAAAGAGACAGACGGGAAGATACGCTTGAAGGTGAACGGGGTGGACGTATTCAAACCCCAAACCGGTGAAGTCATCAGCGACGGCGCCGAAGGCATCGCCTGCTGGTTCATCGACACGGACTACAACGAAGAGAGCTTCTTTGTCCGTCACGCCTACTTCCTGGGCGCGAACGATCCCTACAGCTCGCTGAAGACCACCCTCAAGTCCGAGATCGACCCCGAAGCCTGGGCCACCCTCAACAGCGACACCTCCCGTGCTTTCGAGAAGCCAAAGTCCGGCCGTATTGCAGTAAAAGTTATCAATCACCTTGGCGACGAAGTGATGAAGGTATTCAAGCTATGAGTGGAAGCGGTGCTCGCAGAGCTAAGAATTCGTCCTCACATCTTTCGAAACGCCGCCAGTTTATCCGAAACTTTCTAGCGCATAGAGAGACGGAGGAGATCGGCAATCACTCGTTAGTGCTGCTTGAGGCGCAGACGCATCAGACGGAAGCGGTTGAAAATCTACAGCATATAATACGGGAACACTATATTGATCCAGAAACAACTGCAAAGCGCCTTGCGGCACTCGGCGCACCACAAACGGCGGCGCTATTTAAGGACCACCTGCCGACGTCAAAAACGTCACGATCTGGGGACATCGGGGAGATTCTCGCGACGGAAGTTTCGGAGAGTAGTTTGGGGTACGAGGTGCCCATACGCCGATTACGTTGGAAAGATGGTCGGAATATGGCCTTACGAGGAGAGGATCTCATTGGAGTATTGCGCGGCAAGAAGAATAGGCTTCAGATTCTAAAAGGTGAGTCAAAGAGTCGAGCTCAGCTCTCATCAGGTGTGATCGACGAAGCAAGTGAATCTCTGAACAGAGAGAGAGGACGTCCCACTCGGCACTCCGTACTGTTTGTCGCAGAACGACTCCGCGAACAAGGCAAGGATGGACTTGCAAGAGAGCTGGAAACTGCCGTTCTCGAGAGTTTTAGAGGGTACACAGTTGAACACCTGCTCTTTACCCTCACCGGAAGCAATCCCAAGAATCTCCTCACACAGCATTTGACCGCATGGGCCAGTAAGAAGCGTCGCCGTCATGCGATTGGCGTCCATATCAAGGACCATACCAAATTCATTGATGAACTATTCGGGGGCCTCTAGGTGCCTGAATCGATCGAAGAACTGCAGAGCCGCCTAGAGGTAGCTGTTGCTTCCGGATTTCGGGATCGGCTACTCGACAAAGGTTTAGCACGTGGCCTCATTTGGCGGGATGGGATGCTTCCCGTTGGCTCTCCGTCGTTCCCTGACAGTCTGACTGAAGATTTACTCGACTATGCACACACTGTGATGGCCATGGCGCTACGCCTTCGGAGCCTGGCATCCGACGCATTGCCCTTAGAGCGGGCATTTCTTGTCGCCGGTGAGGCAATTGAGGCTGCCGTTCATCGTGGATCTGGTGGACTGGATCAGGGTTTCCATCGAGTGACTGCGGCCGTAGCGTTCCATCTCGCGAAGTATGCGGCGCGTGCATACTCGATGTTGCCTGTCGGTCTGGAAGGTGACAACCTAGCACCAACTGAAACGGCTCTCATACGTCTACTAAGACGGAGTCTCGACGATATGCATGGGGCGATTTCTTCTTGGTTGCTCAGCGGCGAACATGAAGATGAGATAGTCGCGGCCCGTCTTCAGGACGACCCTGAGTTTGATGAGATAGATGCTGCGCACAATGTAATTACTACGTCCTTTATGCGAGGACTCGCACTCTTCGACCACGCGATCGCCACAGGGGAAGATGAATCTGCCGCGCTAGCGAAACAACGCCTTATCGCAACCGCGAACGTGGCTCGCGATCTAAACGCAGTTAGCCACTGGTGGACTGCTACTCTTGCATCACACCTCATCGATGAGCTCTGGCAGCTTAGTTTGTACAAACAGATTCCCATTCTTTCCCCCGACGATGATGATTGTGAGAGTTGGAGCTATCTTCGCCGTGGCTACATCCAGCGCCTTCGAGCTAGACGGCGATCAGCGATCGAGCTTTGGCCATCTCAAATCGACGCAGTGGCACGAGCGGTAAGCCCTCTGGATGACTTGGTTGTGGCGCTTCCGACAAGTGCCGGAAAGACTCGGATTGCGGAGATCTGCATACTGCGGGCTTTGGCGGGTAATCAACGAATCATCTATGTCACGCCACTAAGAGCATTGTCTGCCCAAGTCGAACGGGATCTTGCCGAAACATTCGTGCCCCTCGGATTCTCCGTTTCTGCGCTGTACGGTTCGGCTGGAGTGGAAAGTGGAGACGCAGAAATTCTTCGTGAGGGGAAGATTGTCGTGTCGACCCCCGAAAAACTGGATTTCGCTTTACGGAATGATCATTCGATCATCGATGATGTGGGGCTCGTTGTGCTCGATGAAGGGCACATGCTCGGGCCAAATGAACGTGAGGTACGATACGAGGCTCTAGTTCAGCGTCTTCTTCGGCGTGACGACGCAGCCAGCCGTAGGATTGTCTGTCTCTCAGCCCTGTTCCCCAAACCCGAAGAGATGAGCGATCTGGTTGCATGGATACGGCAGGACGAGCCTGGCAATCCAGTCCATTCAACATGGCGGCCAACACGCCAACGGTTTGGTGTTCTTCAATGGCAGTTCAGTGCTGCGCGGTTGGATGTAAAAGTTGAGGGTGAGAGCCCTTTCGTGCCGAGCTTCATCGAGGAGCGAAAACCACCCAAGGGTTCTCGAAGGAAGAAGCGGTTCCCCAGTAACAAGAACGAACTTACCTTGGCCACAGCGTGGCGATTTGTCGAACAAGAAAAGCAGGTACTTATCTACTGTGCCCTTCGGAAGTCGGTCGAAACGCTTGGAAGATTGGTGTTGCAGTGTGGCAAGCACGGTCTTCTTGCTCCGCTTAGGGCTATGAACCCTCAAATCCAAGATGCAATGGCAACAGGTGCTGAATGGCTTGGGCCTGATCATCCTGCGGTCCAATGCTTGAAGTATGGAGTGGCTTTGCATCATGGAGGGCTCCCACGTCCGTTTCTGAATGAAATCGAGCGTCTGCTTCGCTCGGGCGATTGTCCTGTGACCATTGCATCTCCGACTCTTGCTCAAGGACTGAACCTTGCCGCGAGCGTCTTGCTTGTCCCATCAATTTGGCGGAAAAAAGAGATCATTCCTCCAGCTGAGTTTGCGAATGTCGCGGGGCGCGCGGGGCGTGCGTTTGTAGATGTGGAAGGTCTTGTGCTCCACGTCGTGTGGGAGGCGACCACTCGTGACAGGAGGCGGGCTATCCGCAACTGGGAGAAACTAGTCACCGCAGCAAGGGCTCCTCGTGTTGCCAGCGGGCTTCTCCTTCTCGCCGAGAACATATACAACCGAATCGCGGAGACCGCGGACATTTCATCCGAGGAGGTTGTGGATTACATTACTGGACATGCTGAAGCATGGAACTTCAATGGGCCTAGCAAGGCCAATGTAGACGTCACCGACAAAGAGTGGGAACGGGACATCGCTTCTCTCGACGCGTCGATCCTGGCGTTGCTTGATGCAGAAACGGCGGACGCCGATCTCGAAGCTGCGCTAGACGGCGTCCTTGAACGCTCACTTTTCTCGCGGCAGCTTGCTCAGAGAGAACACAAAGTTCAGAAGCTTCTTCGCGAATTTGTTGTGGCCCGCACCCAGCATATTTGGTCACAAACTCACGCCATGCAGCGGAAGGGGTATCACGCCGCTGGGATCGGCCTCCAGGCTGGGCAGTTTCTGGATGAGAACCTCGGTACGCTGGTCGATCTTCTTGCGCGTGCGGAGGCTGGGGTCATTGAGGGAGACGCTCTTAGAACGGCTCAAGTGGTTGTCGAGTTTGCCGAACTCGTCTTTCAAAGGGCACCCTTTCGTGCGCCGGGCGAGATGCCTGGAAGGTGGAGGGACATCTTACAGGCATGGATGGAAGAACTTCCCGCTGCAGAAGTCGTTACTATCGGTGATGAAAATGGCGTTGACTTTCTGCAGGAAGTATTGACCTATCGATTACCATGGGCCATGGAGGCTGTTCGTGTCCATGCTGCTGCCGTGGGGCAAGAAGGCTCTGATGAGCTGCACGGGATAGCAGCCCTCGCGGTAGAAGCTGGAAGCTCAAACCGCAGCGTCATCACGCTTCTGCGTAGCGGACTCGCTTCGCGGGAGGCGGCCATTGCGGCGGTGGCATCAACAGGCGCGTCGTTTGAAGACCATGCAGGGATGTTGGAGTGGCTGGGATCCGACGAGGTTCAGTTGAAGAGAACAGAAGTCCAGTGGCCCACAGCTAAGAGTAGGCACGCTTGGCTACAGTTTTACAGAGAGGCGATGCAAGGCGATCGTCGCAAGTGGAGAAGAGAGCTAAAGCTCGTCGACGTTAAGTGGTTTGGAAGTGCACCGACCAAGGGCAGCCACGTCGTTGTTGAAGTAAGTGAAATAAACGCTGCATGTCTCGTTCTTTCGCCGGACTTCGTGAAGCTTGGCATTACGAAGTCGCCTCTGTCTCGCCCACATCGGGATTTCGTGGGCGCGCGTGTAGGGAATGATTCTAGAACGGTCGCTGTTGAATTCTTTGGTCCACCACTAACCAGCTGAAGAAAAAGCTAATCACATTGTAATTCGGTTGCAAGAGGGTATTGGCGACCAATCAATGTCGAAGAAGGTTGGGGAGTTCTATGTCCGATGCAGACAATCCAAAGCTAAAAATCGAGTCGTTGCATGAGCGGCACAGTGGTTTGACCCCTTCGTTGAGCGGCAGCTTCTTCGAAGCGGCATCAGTTTGTCTGAGCCGGCATCATAATTCGCCAGTAGAAGTTGAGATTGCCCGTAGTGGAGGGACGACTAAGCGCGTCGTAGAGTTTGAAAATCCAGACACTCGAGTGTTGAATGCGTGGGCTAATGACATTGATACGACTGAGGCTGGAGCATATGGCGTGTGCTTGGCTGCTGTAGAAGTTGAGGAACAAATGGTTGCTGTCCGGCGCGCAGAGACACTTACAGGAGCGGATTGGTACATCGCACCCATTGGCACGGAGCCCGGCGACCTGGAAGATTGCTTTCGGCTGGAAGTCTCCGGGGTGGATGCTGGGGATCGAGCCGTCATAGAGGCGCGTTTGCGACAGAAGGTTGCTCAGACGAGAAGAGGGGCAAGTAATTTGCCAGCCATTGCATCCGTTGTAGGGTTCAAGGGAAAAGCTATCGTGATGCAGAAAGTGAGCACCGATAAATGACTTGGGCGGATCTCCATGCTGAAAGCGAGCGGCTTGCTATAGAAGCCCAGTTGGCGCTGCGATCTCACAATGCTAGCCGCGCAATCGAACTGTACAAGCGCGCAGCGGAGATCGAGCAGCAGGCACTTATTCAACTAGATGCGTCAAAGACGAGAACCCGTGGTATTGCCGCCGTGAGCGCAGTGGCTCTTTGGTTCAAAGCTCGCGAATACGTTTTCGCTGAGCGCCTCGCACATTCGATTCTTGCGGACCCGCAAGTTCCTGACTTTGCTCGGGAGGAACTAAGAAATCTTGTGCAGGCAATCTGGACAGAGGGTGCCAAGCAAAAGGCAGGTGTTGCCTTTGTGCCAGGCGAGGTCTTGGTATCAGTAAAGGGTGGAGAAGTTGTCACAGGGGGAGCACCTCTCGATCTAATTGTCGATAAAGTGCAGACAATTCAATCCCTTTTCTACAGAACAATTGAGTTTGTCAGCGGCGTTTCGCACCGTAAAAGGGGGAGACCATCAAAAGAACTGCAGGAAGCCTGCCGTCCATGGCTATTCCAATCAGCACCTGGCAGCTATCAATTTTCTGTTGCTATACAGAAGCCTGCTCAACTCGACTTCTTTAAACAGGATATTGAGCCTGAGCGGATCGCGCAGCATTTCCTGGAAATTGTTAGTGCATCGTCAAGTGAAGATCATTCTGAATTAGAGCATCTTGTTCCAGATGAGAACTATCGCAGCACATTTTTGAAGCTAGCGCGCAATCTCGCACCGACTGGAAATGCCTTTGATCGAATTGAACTTCGTTCGTCTGGCGATGCAAGGCCCGTCTCGTTAGGGGTTGAATCTCGGGGAAACATCAATCAGCAATTGCGCAAAAAGCAAGATCTGATTGGAGCAGCAGATGTAGTACATGAGGAACTGCGTGGGACATTGAGGGCTGTGCATCTCGATAAGGATTGGCTGGAAGTCATGGTGGGGGGTACCCCAATGCACATTGAAGGATTACAGGACGCAGTGGATGATGTGATCGGTCCTATGGTGAATCGACCCGTAATCGTTCGGGCCATCCGTGTGTCTGAGAAAAAGCTTCAATTTGTCGATATCGAACTCTCTGACTGATGAACATAGTAACTTTAGATGCAAACATGACAAGAGCGTAGGCGGATTTCACTTATTGCTTTTTGTTAGTTGGTACTCCAATGGTATTTCGTATCGCCGATACCTTCACTGACAGCCTCACCCGCCTGACCGGCGATGAGCAGAAATCCGTCAAGACGACTGCCTTTGACCTGCAGCTCAACCCCGGCAACCCTGGATTCAGTTTCCACAAGCTTGATAAGGCGAAGGATAAGAACTTCTGGTCGGTTCGTGTCAGCAACGATATCCGGCTGATAGTCCACCGGACACCAGGGAGTCTGCTTCTTTGTTATGTCGATCACCACGACAAAGCCTACGACTGGGCTGAACGGCGGAGGCTGGAGACCCATCCAAAGACTGGTGCTGCCCAGCTCGTGGAGATTCGCGAGACCATCCAGGAAATCGTTGTCCCTAAGTATGTAGAGACGCCTAAACCGCATCCCGTTCCGGCCAAGAAACCACTGTTCGCGAAGATATCAGACGAAGATTTGCTGAGTTATGGCGTTCCTGCAGAGTGGATAAATCACGTGCGGCAAGCAACTGAGGAGACGTTACTCGCTCTGGCTGATCATCTACCGAGCGAAGCTGCGGAAGCACTCCTTGAACTTGCTACAGGCGGAAAGCCTCGCATCCCACAAGCGGTTCCCACAGCCGCCAGCCCCTTCGACCATCCCGACGCTCAACGTCGGTTCCGTGTTATGGGCAATGTCGAAGAGTTAGAACGGGCGCTTGAATTTCCCTGGGATAAATGGACGATCTTTCTCCATCCCGAGCAGCGACAGTGGGTCGAACGAGACTACACAGGACCTGCCCGTGTTTCCGGTTCAGCGGGCACAGGGAAAACCATCGTGGCGCTCCATCGAGCGGCGTTTCTGGCCCGCACCAATCCCGAAGCACGGATATTGCTCGCCACATTTTCTGACACGCTTGCGCATGCCCTGCACACGAAATTAAGGCGACTGGTTGGCAATAAACCGCGGCTTGCTGAACGCATTGACGTACATTCGCTGAATGCGCTTGGCTCGCGCCTTTACAAATCGATTGTGGGGCCGGTGAAGTTGGCAAGTCGTGGTGATGTGCGGGAGTTATTGCGCGAAGCATCGAAAGTCGTCAGCGGCCACAAGTTTAGTCTCTGTTTCCTGCTGTCTGAATGGGAACAGGTTGTCGATGCCTGGCAGTTGGCAAGCTGGGAAGCCTATCGCGATGTGGCCCGCTTAGGCCGAAAGACCAGGCTGCCAGAAGTACAGCGGGTGATTCTGTGGTCCATGTTCGAGCGGGTGCGAAGCGGGCTGAAAGATCGGGGGATGCTGACGCAAGCCGCTGTGTTTACGGCCCTCGCATCCGCACTGTCTAAAAGCAAAACTCCACCGTTCGAATTTGCAGTCGTGGATGAAGCACAGGACCTCAGTATTTCACACTTGCGGTTCTTTGCCGCACTTGGAGCGGGGTGTCCCAATGCCCTCTTCTTTGCCGGCGACCTCGGTCAACGGATCTTCCAGCAGCCGTTTTCTT
>CXWL01008731.1_pt1 | contig 14355 bp, 15 predicted proteins | sample 590931 | NCBI WGS metagenome assembly CXWL01 (sample SAMEA3498368, study PRJEB10139) | groundwater metagenome | biome: water well; material: biofilm material | place: Germany | collected 2015-04-27 | reverse complement strand
CCCCAAAGTCAAAGCCAAATGAGCTTGGAGCTCGCCACATGCTGAACCGGACAGCCGTGGGCCAAGCCCGGCCATGACGATTCATTTTGTTTGCGTCAGCGCACTTGGGACTCGAACGTTCCGTCCGCACCCAGGTCGGCTGCGAATTTGCCGCTTGTGAGGTAGGTTTTCGCGTCTTTGTTGCCGCGCAGGTAGGCGTCCCAGAAGGCGAGGGAGGCTTTTTGGATGAGCGCGTGGAACTTCGGGTCGCTGGCCCGCGGGCCGCCTTGGAACGTGCGGCCGGAGAAGATCATGTGGTCGCCGTCCTTGAAGACGATCAGATATTTGTCGGCGTTCGCGATGTTCTGGTAGGGCACCTTGCGGTTCGAGGCCGGGTCGCTTGAGTCCAGCGGGTTTTGGTCGTTCGTGCCGGTCATATGAAACGTCGGGATGCGGATGCTCGCGAACAGCTGCGCCGGGTCGCCTTGCTTTGGTTTCGACGGGCTATAGGCGATCGCCGCTTTGAGGCGTGCGTCGGCGAAGCTGAAACCGCCGCCGGGGCCGAAGCCTTGGCCGGCGAGCGCCATCGTCGTGATCGCGCCGTAGGAATGGCCCGACATGCCGACGTTCGTCATGTCCATGCGGCCCTTCAGACGCGCGTCGCTTGTGTTCATCTTCTCAAGTTCGTCGAGCGCGAACGGGATGTCGCGGAAGCGGTCTGCCGCAGCGGACGGCGAGATCGCGTCGCGCATGCCCGCTTGATTCATTGTGCCGCCCGCGAAGACCGCCGGCGTGTCCGACCCCGGATGCTGCACCGCGACCGCGATATAGCCGTGTTCGGCGAGGTGGTTGAGGAGATAAACGGCGCCGTCGCGATTGCCGCCGAGGCCGTGGCTGAAGATCACCACCGGCGCCGAACCCGCCGCGTCATGGGGTACGTAGATCTTGTACGGCACCACGCGGTTCGAACGGCTCGCGTCCGTCCACTCGCCGAGCAGCGTGTCGATGCTGCCTGCGTGCGCGGCTGTGAGAGCGAGGAGGAAGGCGAAAAGCGTGGTGAGAAGGCGCAGCGGCATGTGGCGTCCCTAATCAATCCAACTAGTTTGTCATGGTCCGCGAAGGCGGACCACCCATGACTTCATGAATTTGCTGCGAAGCCTTGGTGGGAAATTTCGGCGTTGGCTCTAGACGGCGATGCCCTAAAGTCGTGGGTGGTCCGCCTTCGCGGACCATGACAGCTTTTGTTGTGGGACGACGGGATTCGCATTGATGGAATACTGGATAGTCGACACAGACACCTTGATCGCATTCGCCTGTGGGTTGTTGGCGTTCGCGTGCGCGGTGTTGGGTGTGCGCGGGTTTCGGCGTGGGCACCTGGTGCCCGGGATCGCCTGGTCGGTGGGCGCGCTCGCGCTTGGTTTTGTTGCGTGGTTTTTCGCAACGTTTACGATGCGGTTGTTCTGAACGGTCTTGAGGGGAGCCATGCGTCCGATCGGTATTGCCGCCGCGGTTGGTTTTGCGGCGATCTACGCGCTGTCGTTGATGCATCTCAGCCGCGTGAGTGCGTTTCCGATGGAGGAGGCGCTCGCCATCCTCGTTATCGTCGGCATCGGGTTTTCGTTTCTGGCTTGGGTCACGACGATCGGCGTCACGCCGCAACCGCTCACCGTGAAGGCGCCGGCGGGCGAGGCGCTCGTCGCGCTCGTTCTTGTCGCGTTGCTGGCGGTGCATCTTGTCGGTGTGAAGTCGTGGGCCGACGGACTTGTTCCGGGCGCGAGCCATGGCGGCAACGACTTGGCGCACGAGGCGTGGGTGCTGGCGCTGAAACTTGCCGCATTCGTGCTGATACCGCTCTTCGTCTATCGCACGTTGTTCGGCGCAACGTGGGCCGAGTTCGGTTTGACCGCGGCGTCGTATCGGCGGTTGATCGGCCGTGACGGGCTTGCGGTGATCGTCATCGGCGTTGCGGTCGTCGCATTTCAGTATGCGGCGGGAAGTGCTGCGGCGCCGTTTCGCGAAGGCAAGTATGCAGCAGATGCGCTGCAGCTCGGGCTGCCTCTCGCGTTCGCGTGGCTGGTGTTCGAAGTCGGGCTGGTCGAGGAGTTCTTCTTCCGCGCCATCGTGCAGGAGCGGTTGTCGGCGCTGTTTAAGTCCGACATCGCGGGGCTGTTCGTCATGGCGGTGATCTTCGGGCTCGTGCATGCGCCCGGGATGGTGCTGCGCGGCGCGGGCGTTCAGGAAGGGCTTGGCGCCAATCCCGACATGCTGACGGCTGCGGCCTACACGATCGCGGTGCAGGCGGTCGCGGCGTTCATGTTCGGCATATTGTGGCTGCGCACGCGCAATCTGCTTGCGGTGATGCTGGTGCATGCGGCGATGGATTTGTTGTCGAACGCGTCGGACCTACTCAACGCGTGCGGGTTTGCGCAGCAAGCCGCTTAGTTCGGTCCCGGCGCTTCGAGCACGGTGCGGAAGCCGATGTGGCTGGTGCCGAGGCCGTCTTCTTGCGGCTGGCGCGCGGCCGGGCGATAGCGCAGGCAGTAGTTCGGTGCGCAGAGGAACGAGCCGCCTTTGATCACATGTGCTGCCGGTGCGTGGCTCTCGAACGTGTCGGCCGTGAGCTCCCAGACGTTGCCGATCATGTCGTGCACGCCGAACGCATTCGGTTTGAAGCAGCCGACCGGCGCGATGCCGGTGAAGCCGTCTTCGGCGGTGTCGATGATGGGAAAGACGCCCTGCCAGGTGTTCGCGTCCTTCGGCTGCTCGCGTTCGGGCAGCTGCGCCGCGCCCGCGCGGGCGGCCCGTTCCCATTCGGCTTCGGTCGGAAGCCTGCGGCCCTTCCATTTCGCGTAGGCGGCGGCGTCTTCGAGTGTGACGGCGACGACGGGGAAGTTCTCGCGGCCTTCGATCGAGGTATCGGGTCCGCCCGGATGGCGCCAGTTCGCGCCTTCGACATAGCGCCACCAGGCGGCGACGGAGGAGAGGTTCGCGTCGCCTGACGGCATGACGAAGACGGCCGCGCCTTTCTTTCCGGGACGTTCGGCGACGGTGACGTAGTTCGTCGCCCGCACGAAGGCGGCGAAGTCGGCATTCGTGACCTCGGTGCGATCCATCCAGAAGCCCGCGACGTTCGCGTTGCGGCGGGTTTCTTCAGGATAGACGTCGCTGCCCATCTCGATCGCCCCGGCAGGGACCCACACCATCCCCGGATGCTGCGCGCGTTCCTCGATTTGCAGCGGGCATGCGAGGGTGATGGGGACAGACCGTTGGGGGAGGAACGCGATAGTGAGAGCGAGGAGTGCGGCAGCGGTGATTGCAGCTACCAGCGTCCATCCCAAACTTGTCATCCCGGGCATTAGCCGAGCCCAACTGCGCAGCGGTTGGATGCGAGGTTTATGACCCGGGACCCAGGAGATCGGACTGAGACATTTGATCTAATCTCCTGGGTCCCGGATCGCTGACTTTTCCAGTGAAGCTTCGCTCCGGGAAAAGTCGCGTCCGGGATGACAGTGTTTAGCGCAAGCATCGGGATTAGTTCGACCAATAGATGTAGTCCTCACCGTCCACTTGCGGCGTGTCGAGTGGGCGGTCGATGGCGATCGCGCCTTCTTGCAGCGAGGGCCAGAGCGGTTTGGCTTGCTCAGCGTTCACTTGGTCGAGCAGGGCTCTGACTTCCGCGAGCTTCTCAGGGTCCGTTTCGGCGAGGTTCGCTTTCTCCGTCGGATCGTCCTTCAGATTGTGGAGCCAGCTCTTGTCGGGATTCGCTGTCACCTGCAGCTTCCAGTCCCCCGCGAGCAACACCTTGTAGCCGCCGGAACGCCAGAACATCGTTTGGTGTGGCGCGCCTTGCGTTTCGCCGGTGATGAAGGGGACGAGGTTGATGCCGTCGAGCTTCTTGTCGGTCGGCGTTTCGGCGCCGGCTGCAGCTGCGGCGGTCGCGAAGATGTCGACGTGGCCGGCGGCGCCTGCAAACGTCGTGCCCGGTTTGATCTTGCCCGGCCAGCGCAGCAGCATCGGCACGCGGATGCCGCCTTCGAAGAACGTCGCCTTCCAACCGCGGAACGGTTTGTTGATTTCGGGCAGGCCGATGTAGTGCGCGCCGCCGTTGTCGCTGGTGAAGATGATCAGCGTGTTGTCTTCGATGCCGGCCTCTTTCACCGCGGTCAGCACGGTGCCGACGCCGCGGTCCAGCGCCTTGATCATCGCCGCGTAGACGCGCAGACGATGGTTTTCGATGCCGCTCAAGGCGTCGTAGTCGGACTTCAGCGCCTGCAAAGGCGTGTGCGGTGCATTGTAGGCCACGTACATGAAGAACGGGCGGTTCTTGTTCGCGTCGATCGCGTTCGCCGCTTCTTCGGAGAGGTAGTCCGTCATGTATTTCGACGGTTTGAAGCGTCCGGGCTTGTTATTGTTGACGACCGCGAAGGGTAGGTTCGCCCAGAGGAACTTGTCGATTGGGTCGAAATCTTGACGCGCCTCGACGATGTTCGGGTCGCTGGATTCGCCGAACAGCGCGGCGCCCGCGAGGAAGCCTAGGTACTCGTCGAAGCCGCGCGCCTCGGGCCGTGACGTTGCCGTCTCGCCCAAGTGCCACTTGCCGAGCATGAGCGTGCGATAGCCCTTCGTCTTCAGCATTTCCGGCAGCATGGTCTCGTTCGCGGGGACCGTCATGTCGGTGACCGGCGGCACGTTTTTCTCGAGCTCCGCGTGATAGATCGGCGGATGCTGCGCGTTCGTTTCCATGTGGCCGAGCAGTTTTGCGAACTGCACGGGCACGGGCGTGAACTCGAAGCCGAAGCGCGTGGCGTATCGGGCCGTCATCATCGCCGCGCGCGACGGCGCGCAAGTCGCGTTGCCGGAGTAGGACTGCGTCAGGTTCGCGCCGTTCTTGGCGACGCTGTCGATGTTGGGCGTCGGCACGGCGCCGTTCGCCACGCCAGTCCCTGAGAGCGTGATGTCGTTGTAGCCTAGGTCGTCGGCGACGATCAGGATGATGTTCGGCGGACGGTCGCCCGCTGCCGGCGCGTCGGGGCCCTTCTCCCAAACGACGTCGCGCGTCGGCTGGACCGGGTCCATGATCGCTGCGCGGATGCCGGGCAGGTAGTACCAGTATTTCTGGAACGCGATGTAGCCGCCTGCGCCCAGTACGGCGACGACGGCGGCGGTTGCGATGGCCCAACGGCGAAGTGACATAGCGTTCGTTCCTTAAGCGATGGCGAGCTTGTTGTCGATGCGGGCGAGGCGGCGGGCGAGCTCGAGGTCGAGCAGGCTTGCGCCGCCGGCTTCCGCGAACAGGGTGCGGGCTTGGGCTTTCTCTGCCACACTCGCTGCGGCGTGGGCGTCGAGTGCGCGCTGCATCATCCAGAGCGTGTGGCCCGAGGACATCGTGCGCACGGTTGTGTTCTCAAGCGGGAATTCGACGGAGCCGAATGTCGGCTGATCTTCGCCTTTGTCGGAGACGAGCGCGCCGGATGATCTTTCCGCGTGCTTTGCGCTCCATTCGGCGAAGAGGCGCGCGGTGGCTTCGACTTCGCCGGCGTACTCGGCGCTCGCTTGCTTCAGGACGGCGCGGAACGTCGGTGGCGGGTTCGCCGCATCGAAGAAGGCGGCGGCGCGGTCCGGGTATTCCGGCGTGTGCACCTCGGGCGCGTTCATGCGTTCGACCCAGCGGAACACCAGCGGTGCTTCGCGCTGCATGATGCGGACGGGGTAAGGATCGCGACCGAGATGCGCGTAAAGCGGACCCATGAGGCCGTAGTCGGCGCGGCTCGGCGCGTCGCCGAGGATGTACGGATAAAGCTCGAAATGCGCGTTGAGGATCGCGAGCAGCTTCAGGTAGCTCGCCTCGATCGCGGGGATCGAGTCCGCGCCGATGCCGAGCGGTGGCAGATAGGCCGACATGCGGCCTGCGAGCATTTCGCCCATCTCTCGCCATGCCGCTGGTCCGTTCGCGAAGGCAAGGGCGCGCCCGAACTCGCCGAGGATGAAAGCGCGGTTGTCGTCCGGGAAGCTCCAGCGGTAGTGCATCGCTGCTTTGAGCAGCGAGCGTTCGGCGTAGGCTTCGATGAAGAGTTCCACGACGCGCAGCGCGCCCGAGGGCCGCGCGATCTTCGGGAAGCGATGTTCGCAGGCGTCGAGGATCGCAGCCGAGTCCTGCACCATCGTACCGTCGTCGAACTCGACCACGGGGACGCGGTGGTTCTTCACGGCGGGCAGCACCGCGTCGCGGTAGTGCGGATGAGACAGTGCGCGCTCCGCGAACGGGATCGCGTTCTTGCGGAAGTAGGAGCGCACCTTGCCGGTGTAGAGTGAACACTGCACGCCGTAGAGCGTCGTTGTCATGCGGATTCGTCCCTGTGGCGGACCATGCTACCGGTGCGCTCTGTGTGGTTTGCGCCAGACTGGTGGCATTTTGCGCCAAGGCTCATGTGCGGAACAGGGTGGGGATGCCGGTGCCGGTGAGGAGCTTGTCGACGGTGGTGCGGTCTTTGCCGCCCAGGTCGGCGTAGGCGTTGCGGATCCATTGCAGGCATTTGGCTTGATACGGGAACGTCTGCTGTTTCCAGGGTTTGCCGTCGATCTCGGTTTCGAACGTGTCGGCGCCGTTCGCGATCGCTTTCGCGTTCGCGAGCAGGGCCGGTACGTAGACGCGGCCGAACTCCTTCAGTAGTGCGACAATGGTTGACGGGATGTTTGCCGCGTCGAGCCAGTCGCTCTCTTGCGGCTCGAGGCCGGAGAGGTCTTCGCTCACCTCCACCCAGGCGTAGACGCGCGGCGCCTTTTTCATGGTCAGCGCCATCGGCGTCGGGTCGAAGTGGGTGAGGGCGGTCAGCTGACCGAAGGCCGCGAAGTCGCTGGCGCCGGGGCGCTTGCCCATCAGGAACGGATGCACCTTCAGATGCGCGTTGAAGAGGTCGAGGAAGCGTTCGTAGCTCGCCTCGATCACCGGCGCGGTCGTGTCGTTGGAACCCACGACGTAGAGACGCGAGATCTGGCGGTCCATGATGAACGTCTTCATCTGCGCCATCTGTTCGTCGCCGGCAGAGATGTTCGACCAGCGGGGCAGGATGTCGCCGGCCTTGTTGGCGTCGGCCGGATAGTGCCAGCGATAGTGGAACATCGCCTTGGTCAGCCACTCGTCAGCGTAGTCCTCGAGCAGATGATCGATGAAGCCCGCGACCGGATGCGGCGGCAGGACGGAGCGGCCTTCGAATGCGCGCTCGAGCCTGCGGATCAGCGGTGAGGAGTCCACCACCGCCTCGATCTCGCCTTGCGCGTTGGGCAGATAGAACGTGGGCAGCAGTTGCGGTTTCGATTTCGGCAGTCCCGGCGGCGCACCCATGCCGTACTGCAGAAGTTTGTACGGAATGCGGCGGTAGCGCAGCAGCGCCAGCATCTTGCGAGTGTAAGGCGAACCGGGTGCGCCGTTCAGCGTGAGCGGGGTTGGGATCATGGCGGTCGTCCGTTTCTTAACTGAGCGTTTTGCGCATCAACACAGGCGCTGCGATTTCTGTGTAGCCGATACTTGCATAGAACGCGGCGGCGTTGCGCGTGTGCAACGCGATCGACGCGAGACCTTGAGCCTTGGCCCAGCGTTCGGCCTCGTCCATCAGCGCGCGGCCGACACCGGTCTTGCGGTGCGCGGGATCGACCGCGATCGACTGCACGACGACTTCGCACGGCTTTTCCAGCGCGGGTCGCACATACGCGTGCATGACGCCGACGATGGCGCCGCGCTTCTCGAACACCCAGGCCTTGTGATCGGTGCGCGCAGACAGCGTTTTCAAGCGGTCGCTTAGCGTTGCCGCGGTCAGTTTCGGGTCCAGCGAGACCAGCAGCGCTGCCGCTGCCGGTACGTCGGCAGACGCCAGGGAGCGGATCGTCATTTGAACGGTCCGGCGAATGCGCCCTGCGCCGTCAGTTTCTCCATGTGCGTGATGTCGTGGCCGGGGACCATGATGAGGTTCGGTTCGGCGTCGTGGATGCGTTTGAATTCGGCGAGTTCGGTCATGACCGCGTCGCGGTCTTCGCCCAGGAACCACCAGGAGACAAGGCGCGCGCGCGTGCGCATGCGTTCGACATTCTCGAAGCGCCAGGCGACGTCGCCCAGGAACAAATATTCCTTGCCGTTCTGGAGTTGCACGAAGATGAGCTGGCTGCCCGGCGTGTGACCCGGTGCTTTGATCAGCACGACGCCCGGCGCGGCGACGCTGTATTTGTCGTAGCTGAGCGGCGTGTAGCCGGTGAGTGCGCCGTCGGGGAATTTCAGGCCGAACATCTTTTCCGGATGGTCGACTTGTTCTTTCGTCAGCTTCGTGTGGGCGAGGACGGCCGCGATATCGGGGTGCGAGGTGAGGCCCCCGATGTGGTCCGGGTGCTCGTGCGTGATGACAATGCTGGACGCCGTTTTCATCGCTTGCTGCATGCGGGCGAAGGCTTCGGCGTCGAACGTCGGGTCGTTGTCCTTCGCGGCTTGACGGCCGTCGATGGCGGTGTCGATGACGACCGTGCTGGCGGGGAAGGCGACTTGGTAGCTGTAGACCGGAACCTCGACCTCGTTCCAGCTTTCGCCCGCGATCATGGCGGTCAGCGGCATCTTGAACGCCGCGATCCGTTCGATGCGAATTTCAGTCGGCTTGTCGTTCTGGATGGAGTTGGCGAGGCTGCGGACCTCGGCCATGTCGATCGTGTAGCCCGTCGACGGGCCGCTGCCGTCGACGATCAGCCAGTAATAGGCGCCGGCGCCCACGACGAGCAGCGTCAAAAGAATATATCCGAACCAGCGCAACATCACGGGCCTCCCACATTTCGATGGCGCAGGCTAGACTTTGGACAAGGTCACTGGCCAGAGGTTTTCCATGGACAATCGAGCGCATGTCGAGCGAATCCGCCGCGACGGATTCACGGTCGTGGAGAACGCGATCGAGCCCAAGCTGATCGACGCCTTAAACGCGGCGTTGCTCAGGTTGGAGCGGGAGCTCGATGCCAAGCCTGCGATGAACGGGTTTGAGGGACACAAGACCGTCCGCATCTACAACCTGCTCGCCTTTGGAGCGCCGTTCACGCACGTGCCGGTGCATGCGCACGTTCTGCCGATCGTGGAGGACGTTCTCGACAACGGGTGCTTGATCTCGTCGCTGTCGTCGATTGCGATCGATGCCGGCGAGATTGCGCAACCCATTCACGCCGACGACATGGTGATCCCGCTGGCCAAGCCGCATATTCCGATCGTGTGCAACTCGATGTGGGCGCTGACGGACTTTACCGATGCGAACGGCGCGACGCGGCTCGTGCCAGGGAGCCATGTGAAGGACAATCCGGAGTACGGCGGCAAATACGAAACGGTTCCGGCCGAGATGAAAAAGGGCAGTGTGCTCATCTGGGACGGTGCGCTGTGGCATGGCGGCGGCGCGAACAAGACCGACACGCGGCGCACGGGGATTGCGATGAACTACTGCGCTGGTTTCATTCGCCAGCAGGAGAACCAGCAGCTGGGATTGAAACCGGAGCTCGTGAAAACGTTCTCGCCCCGGCTGCAGGAGTTGGTCGGCTACGGCGTCTATCGCGGGCTGATCGGCCACATCGACAAGAAGAGCCCGACGCAAGTGCTCGGCGCACCGGACGGTTTTGAGTCTATATGGGAGAAGACGTAACAAACTTCTCCAAACTGATTGTCATGGTCCGCGAAGGCGGACCACCCACGACTTGCGGCGCTAGTAGTCGAACGGGAGTTCGTTGATCAGGTTGTCGGTGAGGTCGTTCCAATCAGGGTTGGCCCCACGGATCAGTCGTACTTTCCACGCGCGAAGCCAGGTCTTCAATCGCTTCTCGCGACGGATTGCGACGGTCGGGTTTTCGAACACTTCGTAGTAGACGAGAAGTGTTAGGCCGTACGTCTTTGCGAAACCTTTGGTCACCCCTTGTCGATGCTCCGCCATGCGCCGCATCAGATTGCCCGTCATCCCGATGTAGAGCGTGCCGTTGGGGCGGTTCGTGATGATGTAGACGTAGTAGTGCCGCATGCCGAAACGTGTGCTTCGAATGCGGCGGAAGCGCGGCCAGGCTCCAAAGTCGTGGGTGGTCCGCCTTCGCGGACCATGACAAGTATTTTGAGTAGGCGGACCACCCACGACCTCAATCAGTCGTGATCAAGCACGCGCTTTGGGTGCATCGAGTCCACCATGCCCATGAACGGCGGGTAGACGGAGTAGCCGAGGAGGCTTTGGATCGTCGGGCGCAGGTTGCGCGCGATGTCGCGTGGGACTTCGAGGAAGAAGTTTTCCTGCGTGCGCAGCCATGGCGCGCAGTATTGGTTCGTGAAGGCGAGGCGGCCTTTCGCCGTTTGGTTTGCGCCGCCGCCGTGCCAGAGCGTGCCGAGGAAGATCACCACTGAGCCCTCCGGCATCTTGCACGGGATTGCTTCGCTGCGGACCGGCGGCTTGTCGTCGCCCCAGGCGTGGCTTTGCGGTACGATCATCGTGGCGCCGTTCTCGGCGGTGAAGGCATCGATCGCCCAGATGGCGGCGACACCCAGTGCGGGCCGCGGGCGCGGGATCTTGTAGAAGCCATCGTCGGTGTGGAGCGGTTGCGGCGCTTCGCCGGGGTTGATGTTGATGATCTGCGCTTGGCTCAACAGATAGTTCGGTTCGAACATGTGGTCGAGGAGCGCGAGCAATCGCGGATGATCGATCAGGTCGTCGAACACGCGCGTCTTGGCCAGGACGTTGTAGACACGCTGCGTCTTCAAGCCCTCGAACGGATTGCGCCCCGTTGCGCCGAGCAGACGGCGGCTTTCGGTGCGGATCGCGTCGCAGGTTTTGGCGTCGAGCAGGCGCTCGATGACGACGTAGCCGTCGCGCATCAGGGCTTCACGGTCGGCCCGGGTTTCGGGCAGGTCGCGCTCACCCGCGAACTCGAAGCCATAGCGGCGATCGTGATCGAAGGCGGACAAGGAAGCGGTTGGGTGGGGTTTCGGGCTCATGTTGCTTCTGCGAATGGATGCGCTTTGAGCCAAAGATTGCGGGAATCCCCGCGAAATTGAAAGCGCTTCGGCGCGCGGGGAAGGCTAAGGTCCGCCCCAAATCGCGGCCCGAACGACTCGGGCACAGCTTCTTTGAGGACACGTTCGATGAAAACCACCCGCTATCACAAGCGCACGATCGCCGGCCGCCCGCTGCATCCGGAAACGCAGATGCTGAGCTACGGCTACGATCCGATGCTGTCGGAAGGGGCGATCAAGCCGCCGATCTTCCTGACCTCGACGTTCGTGTTCCGCAATGCCGAAGAAGGGAAAATCCTCTTCGACGTGATCGGCAACCGGCGCAAGGCGCCCGAGGGGCAATCGGGCGGGCTTGTCTATTCGCGTTACAACAACCCGAACCTCGAGATGCTCGAGGACCGTATGGCGCTGATCGACGATGCCGATGATGCGCTGGTGTTCTCGTCCGGCATGGCCGCGATCTCGACCGTGCTGATGGGTTATCTGCGGCCGGGCGATTGCGTCGCCTTCACGAAGCCGCTCTACGGCGCGACCGCGTCGGTGATCGAGCGGTTCTTGAACGAGTTCGGCGTAACGTCGGTCGCGATCGAAGACGCGACGAATATCGGCGCGATCCGCGCGTCGCTGGCGAAGACGGACCAATCGCGGATCAAGATGATCCTGGCGGAGACGCCGGCCAATCCGTCGAGCTTGCTTTGCGACCTGACCGCGTTGGCGCAGGCCGCGAAAGAGATCGGGCAGAAGGCCGGCAAGAAGCCAATCCTCGCGGTCGACAACACGCTGCTTGGGCCGATCTTCCAGAACCCGCTGAAGCACGGCGCGGACATGAACATCTATTCGCTGACGAAATACGTGGCAGGGCACAGCGACCTCGTCGCCGGTGCGGTGACCGGCAGCGACGCGGTGCTGGCACCGTTGCGGACGTTGCGCGGTTGGCTCGGCTGTCAGCTCGACCCGAATTCGTGCTGGATGGTGACGCGTTCGCTGGAGACGGTGGCGCTGCGCATGAACAAGGCCGCCGACAATGCGCGCGCGGTCGCCGAATTCCTGAAGACGCATCCGAAGGTCGAGGCGGTGAACTTCCCGAGCCTGTTGCCCAAGGGCGATCCGCAGCGCGAGATCTTCGATCGTCAGTGCACGGGCGCGGGCTCTACGTTCTCGTTCGTCGTGAGGGGCGGCAAGGACGAGGCGTTTCGCGTGCTCGACGGGCTGCAGATCGTGAAGCTCGCGGTCAGCCTCGGCGGCACGGAGAGCCTTGCCTGCCATCCGGCGACAACGATGCATTCGAGCTTCTCGGCTGAAGAACGCGCGCGGCTCGGCATCCCTGACGGCCTTATCCGGATTTCGATCGGCGTCGAGCATGCGGACGATTTGATCGCGGATTTGCAGAACGCGTTGGGGTAGCGGCGGCGCGTCAGAAGAAAGATTGAACCACCAAGCACACCAAGGGCACCAAGGCGCTCAGCCCGTCAGGCGAGGCGCCCGCGCGCGCAGCGCGCAGCATTGGCGCTTCGCGCCGAACCAGGATGGCAAAGCCCCGAGCTTCTTGGTGGCCTTGGTGTGCTTGGTGGTTCAATCTTATTTTCCTACTTCGCGTCGGCGCGTTTGAAGGCGTCGCGGGCGCGCAGGCGATCGAGGTAGGCGCGCACGGCGGGCGGGAAGTCGCCGTCGATGCCGATCAGAGTCGCCAGATGCAGTGCGAAGCCGATCGCAATGTCGGCGGCGGTGAAGCGGTTCTTGACCAGGTAGTCGCTCTGTTGCACGACGGCGTCGACCGCGCGTAGGCGGCCGTAGAACCATTTGCGGTAATCCTCCGCGACTTGCGGTTGGCGACGCTCCGGCGGTTCGAGTTGCGTGTAGCGGAGCACGAACGTCTGCGGAAACGTCAGCGTCGCGTCGCTGAAATACATCCAGTTCAGATAGCGGCCGTAGTCGGGATCGCTCGACGGGACGTGCAGGTCGGCCTTGCCTTGGGCGGCGGCGTATTTCTCGCCGAGGTAGTGGCAGATCGCGGTCGACTCCGTCATGCGCACCTCGCCGTCGAAGAAGCACGGGATCGTGCCCAGCGGATTGATCGCGAGATACTCCTTCGCGAGCACGCGCGGGGGAAACGGCAGGACGTGCAACTCGTACGGCAGGCCCAGCTCTTCGAGCATCCAGAGCGGACGCAGCGAACGGGCGCCTTTGCAGTGGTAGAGTTTCAGGTTGTGCGTGGTCATGGCTGCGATCCGTTTGTGTTCTGCTGGCCCCAACTTGCCATGGTCTCGCGGCCGGCTGCTACCGTGGCTCGATGACGCTGCCTTTATCGTGCCACGATTGGCGGGCATGAAAAGGCATCCCGTACCGATGGGGGCATCCATGCGGACGATTTTGTTACTGGTCGTGGCGTTGATCGCGCTTCTGGTTGCCACGAACCCGACGCGCGCCGAGTTCAACGATTGGATCATGCAGTACGCCGTGCAAAAGGTGCGCGACGTGGGTCGAGCGCAGAAGCGCGAGGTCGGGTGGAGCGAGCGCCTTATCGGCGGCTACTCCACCGGCTGGGTGATCTCGAATCTGCCGGTGGCGCGATCGAACTATCTCGTGTTCTCGATCTATCGCGTGGACTTGCCGCCCGAGATTCGCGGCGACTTTCCCGGCTGCGTCATCGCGGTCGCCGGGCAGTTCATTCCGCGCAACGCGTGTTGATCAGCGCTTCCGTTTGAGACCGCCCGCGCGGATTGCCGTTTCGGCGCGTTGCTTGATCCGGCCGGCGTGGTTCATCACGTGAAAGATGTATTGCTGATCGACCACGCCTTGGAAGAGGTGGGCCCAGGGGCCTGAGGCGTAGATGGGTACGTCTTCGCCGCCGTGGGTTTCGGAGCCTGCGGGCACGAGCGCTTGCTGGCGGTAGTCGGGTGCTTTGGTGTCGACGGTCGTGAGGTCTTCGCGCTGCGCGCCGTCTTTGCCGGCGCCGGGGCCGTTTGCGTAGGAGAGCGTCGTGTACGGCTTGCCGTCGTTTGCGAGCGCTAACTTGCCCGTGCCGTCGTCGGCCAGCCCTAAGATCGGATTGTTGCGCGAGGGGTAGCCTGCCATCGTCAGCACGTGGCTGTGGTCGGCGGTGACGACGATCAGCGTGTCGCGTGCGTTCGTCGCGGCGAGTGCGGCTTTCACCGCGTTGTCCATCGCGGCAGCGTCTTCGAGTGCGCGTGCAGCGTTGCTGGCGTGATGCGCGTGATCGATGCGGCCGCCTTCGACGAGCAGGAAGAAGCCCGCCGGATTGCGCTTCAGGATCGCAATCGCCTTCGCGGTCATCTCGGCGAGCGAGGGTTCGCCGGCTTTGTCTTTGGCGCGATCGAGTTCGTATTGCATGTGGCTGGGTTCGAACAGCGCCAGAA
>CXWL01027947.1_pt1 | contig 14356 bp, 16 predicted proteins | sample 590931 | NCBI WGS metagenome assembly CXWL01 (sample SAMEA3498368, study PRJEB10139) | groundwater metagenome | biome: water well; material: biofilm material | place: Germany | collected 2015-04-27 | reverse complement strand
CTGTTTAACAGTAAAAACTGTTTGTCCAGCCATGATTTTTGTGTCTTCCTTCGTACTTCTAGATAATTTTTCATATTTCATTATCATCACCTTTTTAAGACTGTACAATTATCTATACTTAAACTATTATATGTATTATTAAAAGGTTCTACATCAATCTCATATATATTCCAATTCCATTTCTTTACTGTATTAGGATTTATTCTAATATATATAATACCAATAGATTTGATATAGTCAACTGGAATCTTAAATATTTTTAAATATTTTGAATATTTCTTATCCATACATGCCAGATATACAGTATCACAATTTTCTAATTTTATTTCCTCAAATTTCCATTCGTAATACTTTATACCATCTCCAAATTCTAGTGCTCCAGACTTTATCTGTATTCTTTTGTCACCATCATGCTGATAGCCATCAATTTTGTGACTAAAATTATTTTCCTTTATATTACAATTTTCTATTCCTATAGTACATAGAATTCCTTGTTCAGCTCTAAATCCTTTTCCTTTCGTAGTATCCTTGCCAAGTTCTTTATTTCTACACTTAGCATCCGCTTTTATTTTGCTGGCAAAACTACCAGGATCGCATGTGTCATAACAATGTTTACAAATCGGATATAATCCGTTTTTACTATGCTTATGCCAATTTCCTGTTGTTTTGTTATTGCCACATATTTTACATATTTTTCTCAATATATCGCTTTCGTCAACTAATTCTAACATTCTTTCACTACTCCTATATTTTTTGATTTATTTCACTACTCCTATATGGTATACATGGCCTCGGTTTTGCAATTACCGAAGCCGGAGTAGTGAAATACCATCTTATGTTAATTACATAAGTATGATTTCTTATTATTTTCATTAACCATAGGATTCACTCTTATAACTGATAATCGAAATAATATAATTATAAAATAGGAGTCTGTGTGCTCCATAAGACAGGAGATGTAAACCTCTTATAGAGCACAACCAAACATGGCTTAACTCAGGCGAAAGGCTAAAGCTGATAAATGCTTTATGATGTAAAACTATGATAATATATGATTATAAAGATGTAGGAATGATAACATTCCTACGAATTTACTTTGTTGATATTCCAATTTTAGAAATACCATATATCGACATCAATCGCAAATCTTGTATGATCATCGTCGATAAGATCTGCGGCTGCGAGGTTAATAGCTGATATAATTAGATGTTGTTCGCCATTAAGTTCGATGCCTTGCTTCCACCGGTACCATTCTAAATCAGTCTTCAACTGTTCGTTAGTCTCTCCAGCGAGTGCTAACTGTTTTACAAGACTTACATCGGCATAGAACACTCTTGCAATATTAGTTACCGAATCGGTGATACCTTCTTTGGTTATTCTTATCTTATTGTATAAACCAATTTCTGTATCTGCACTATTCGCTAATCTAACTCTAAATGAGTGTGCTGTTCTGGCATCTGCACCTCTTGGAATCTGTTGTGTACCCATTATTGAGAACTTCTGACCTGCTGGACATCTGATATCAATAAAGTTACCAGTAGCTCCACCGAGTACATCTGTTAATACCACGATCTTGGTATAGTTCTCATCAAGGGTGATCTGTTCACGTCTCCCGCCAAGGACATTCTCTACATATTCTACATATGCAGTATAATCGTTCTTCGCTACGAGAGGAGCGCCTTCCATTGACTGGATGTTATAATCTACCATTTATGTCATCCTCCTTATCTATTTTTTTCATCTTTTCCTATTGCATTCCGAACATTTTTCCGGCTTGTACATAGGCTGCTCCTGGTTTACCGGTTGTCATGGCACTCATATCTGGAGTTCCACTAGCAAAGCCATATCTTCTATCTCTTTCAGATACTCCAGGTGGTCTTGATACTCCAGGAATTGCCGGTTGCATGAAAGCAAATCTCCGCTCTCTTTCAGCTGGCGATATTGCACCAGATCCTACATATGGTGGCAACCGTGGATCCATTGGTGTCTGGGCAGCATACGGTATCTGCTGTACTTTTATTTCGGAACCCTTCAATTTTGCAAGTTCTGATCTAAGCATACCATTCTCCTGTACAAGTCTCTGTACAGTTCCAGTATCTACGCCACCAGTACTTACTATACTACCATCTCCAAGTACTTGATATCCCATTACTGTTGCAGTTGCTGGATTGACACCACTATTGGTCAATCTCATCAATAGGTCAAATGCTGCAGATGTTACAAAACCTTTTCTGGCATCTTCAGCTGCTCCAGTCCTTCCCCTCAGTAAATACCAGCCTACAACTTTTGGAGCAAGATTTGCACCAGCAGCCTTAGCCTTATCTATGAATGTTGATGTAGGAGTTACTGGAGTAATACCCATTAATAAATTCTCGGCTTGTCTACCTGCAAACCCAGCTAACAGAAGGCCGCCTGTTACAGCACCACCTTCTTTTATTATTGCTGTTGCGACATCACCAAGAGGCACTCTCTTAAGTTCTTCGAAATCCATTAATATTCCTCCTTATTATTTTTATTCGAATATCGGATTTATATTATTCTCTATTCTATTCCTTTCAATATCTATAATATTTCAATATCTATATTTCATTCTATTCTTTCAAATCTGTCGAACAAAGTCCTTCCAAATTCTTTGGTAACTTACCAAATACCTCTCTAGCACATTCTGCAAATTCGCAACCTTTCAAGCCCTTACAAGCTGAAAGTTTCTTTGCGTTCCCAGGTCTATCACCTGAATTAGTTGCCTTTCTAACCATTACAGTATAAGCACCATTATTTATATATTCAGATCTGATTCCTCTAGGAACGATATTAGCATCATCATCTATTTCTATAGATGGATTGACCATACCAATATTTCTCCGTTCTAATACTAACTTTGCAGTATCTATTGGAACTTCTACTCTGTTCGACATCCCTTACCTAATATATATTATTCTATTATACATTTATCAGATTTATCTGATTAATGCTTTTATTATATAGATATTATCTTTACTTTCCGCGTCCACAGGCTTTTCTTATACTCCTAGGAGCGGTAATACCAGCAGCATCAAGACAACCCATGAAGTCGCATCCTCTCTTACCTGCACATGCTCTCATAGCCTTAGCCTTGGTACCAAGTTTGTGAGATGGCTTAACATGTGTTCCTCTGACCACAATGCGACCACCTGAACCGGCTGCACCAGCACCTCTGGGTTTGATATATACCTCAGCACCTCTTCCTATTGGAACAACTGCTTCTACATTTACTGCTCTCTTTGCTTCAGCGATATCTATTGCTGATGTTGGAACTTCTCTTCTTACTACTGACATATCTTATTTCCTCCTCAATATTTTACTTTTGGCATAAGTGCCTTATTCTTTCTTCATTTGTCCTTTCTTCTTATTTCTTTTTAAGTTCTACAATATGTTCATCAATCCATTCGCTTATAGGATGATAAACCACATAGATATTCTTAGTATCACATTGTAGATCTTCTTCGTTACAACCAGCCACAACGATATGACCAACTACATCATACTTCTTAGCAAAAGTAGGTGGTTCTTGCCAGGTTACTTTCATATATATTCCAATAATCCCAGTAAGACTTTCCGTTTCTACGACTTCCATATCAGGTAAACTGTCAAAACTATTCCCCTCTTCAATAACATCCAGAGGCATGGCTAGAAATTGTATTTCCATACCATCTCTCTCATCCAATATTATAAGAGGATATTTGCATGAACACGTTGTCAACTGGTTACACTTCCTGATTTACTTACCTTAACTTATATTCCTTACCTTATTTCTACTATATGGCTATAAATCACTTTTAAAAGTTGAAAATAGCCATAGCTAGACTCTGCACGAGTCAAAAGTGTTACCACTATATAAAGACATAGGTTAGGTATACATTCTACATACAATCTCAAAAAAGATGTATATAAATATAATGTATCTTTTGAAATATATTTTATTATCCATACCCCATGGGATATAGTAATTAAATGGTAGCAAGTAATAAATAAAACTTGAACAGTCCTACAAAATTACATCAATATCTCTCTACACACATCATATCTATTTTCTAGAAATCTTATAATAGCCATTTTGATACATTCTTCCTTATTCAATCCCCTATGTTTTCCTATTTCTTTTAATCTGTCCCACAAATCTCTTCTAACCTTAAGTTCTATATAAGACATCTCACCAAAAGTTGCGAAATTGATATTATTAATACTACTCACTATGTCGTATCTTTTATTATCCTCTTCTCTAACCCATTCTGCGACAATCATATTAATAATCAAGTCAAATTCTCTGATTTTGACAAATCCAACTACATTACCAAGAAAACGAATGGTATCTCTAACTGTCTCGTCTACTGACACTCTTACATCAGTTAATTGATTAAATGTGACACTTTCTTGTTCCTTAATTATCCTCTTATTTGCATCATCTCTATTTTTACTATCAAAAATAATATTTCTAACATCTGAATACTCCCCAGCATCTCTTAATTCGACAAGCCTCTCAAGTACATAAATAGAATAATCTGTCAAATATATATCCACAAACTCCATTCCCTGTATGAATTCCATTAGTCTAACCTTTTTCAACCTTCTACAATATCTGCCATATCTTTTGCATCTACTAATCTAATATGTTTTGGCATATACATATTATGCCTTTTATTAGCTTGTCTTCTAATATCATTGATGACACTTTCAATATTCATGATGTACCGAAATTTTTTCCTATTTCTATACATTATCTTCATTATAAAAAATTCGTTAATTCTATTATCTGATCTACTCAATTTTGGAAATATTGACCTGAACAATTCTAACGTCATTTTTGCTCTAGAACCAGATCCAATACTCCTACCTCTTACTTCACATATAACTCTCATCTGTTCAATATCTAATTCTAATAATTCTCTCAACACTTTGCTCGGTTCACCCACTAAGAATTCCTGAGAACCACAACATAATAGGCACCGTTTTTCATATACATAATTAACGATCGCCCCACATCTGATACAAACACCGTCCGTTGCTAGGTACCTTTTTTTTGTATTCCTCTTACTATCTTTATTAACTTTAATGACATCGCATTCTGGTACCAACTTCATATATATCGTATAAAATAATAAGAGATTTAAAGTTGTAAGCAATCGACAACTATACAGATATAGTAAGAATGTACAAGATTAAGTCCCTGGGGGCTTATTGTCAGCTAAGTACATTTGTAGAAATGTAATGTAGAGAACAATTCTGTAACATCAGTAGCTTCTATATGCTTCCCAACAAATTATCCCATTGGTCTACCACATTCTCCCAAGTATACTGTTTTGCAAATTGAATAGTATTATCACTATATATGGCCATAATATCCTTGTTCGAATAGGCCATTTTCATCTTAATACTCAAATCTTTCTCATCAACTAGTGCCCGATAACTGGAATCTTGCACCATTTGCCATTCACCAATATTAGCTAACCATCCTCTGTTCTTACTTTCATCTTTATCATTTCCTATAAGTTCAACAAAAGATGAACAATCAGGTCCAATATTAGGAACTCCGAGAGCCATACTGATAAGTGTCGGAATTCCAAAACCTTCACTCGATGATGCTGAGACATTTACATCAGCCAGATTATACACTACATTCATAGCCTCATCAGAATAGGCATTACTCCGAGTTGAACCATAACTAAAAGTCACATTTTCTTCAATTTCTAATTTCCCAATAACATCAATTAAATTCATACCTCTTATTGATATAGGTAAACAATGCATATGAATATGAGTTCTATCCTTCAGTTGTTTATTATCCTTTATCATTATCGAGTATGCCTTCAGTAGACGTTCCTGTCTTTTCCTTATACCAAAATTCTGTCCCACATGAAGATATAGAAATTTTTTATCTCTATCTTTAAGAATATCCCTCAATTTACTTATCGGTATAGCAAATTGTGTCCACTTTCCATCTATCCATTTCAAAATACTCATTTCTTCTTCTTTAAAATCCGGACATCCATCTTTTCTTCTATTATTTTCTCTCCTATTATCTACACAATTATAACATCCTCTCTCACATAACATTCTAGGATTACTACTTTCTCTTCCTACATCTGTTGCAAAATAACATTTAATATCTTTACCCAAATTATCCCAATCTTTTTCGTCTAACTTATAGTATAAATTAGGATCATATCCATGGTATATGCAAGTACTCTCAACACCCACTTTCTTCATTTCTGATTGACCATAGAAACATTGACTAACAATTTTCCCACCATTCTGAATAACAAATCTCAAGTCATTAGCCATTCTAATAGGTATATCGCGACCTTCGACAGGTGAATAACAATTGTGGACAGCTATCATACTGATATATGAATTATCTTCTTCTACCTCTAGATTATATACATCGCCATTATACTTTATTATATCAATATCTCGAATCGGTAAATAAAAGAATTTGTCGCCTCTTATATATTTATTTACCTGTTTATACGATTCTCTATTTAAGTTTCTTTCATTGATTATCTTTTCAAATATATATATATCTTGTCCCATAATTGATATGTCATATGCTAATACATGATTATCTTTTCTAGGATATTTTAAGTCTATTGAACATAATATATTAAATCTAGACATGATATATGTCAATTGGTGTGCCAACGTTTCTGATGTAGTATGTATACTATATTCATAACTATTTTTCTTACAATTTTCAGAAGATTTATAATAACTTCCATCTCCTCTCCATATACCTTTGACCATTTCTCTCAGTTTTTCTAATGGTAAATTTAAAAATCCCGGCGGAATTCTGACTATATTAGATTTTCTTCCTCTTCCTTTTTTTATCTGATATTCATTTGGAGCAAATAAATTCTCAAATAATACTGATAATATCCTATTTGAATATGTTATATTATATCCGTCAGAATTAAGATCTTTTCTTTCATGAGTTACATCCAATCCGAATATGCTCTTCATCAAATTCTTTACATCATTTATATAATATTCCTCATTTGCATTAAACGCAAACTGTATTCCTGCACTAATCTCGACATCTCCTTCTTTACGAAATGTAATACCACCTTCAGCTATAAAATATCCGCACAACCTCATAAAATCTTTATCTAGTAATATTTCTGCAGGAATTTCATGAGCATTATAACTATTTCTCATTATAATAGTTTTATCTATAAAACTTCCAAATAGATCTGTTTGCGATGTAAAATCGCCATAATCATCTCCAGTAATATCTAGTGAATCTTCAATATAATCTAATATTCTTATCTTTTCAATATCAATTTCTTTTTCATTTGCTTTTGGATATACAACCCAATCTCCAACACATAAGTCTTTTGCATCAATCCATAGCGTTTTATATTTTCTCCATGGTTCTTCTCCATGTATATATTTACATCTTTTGTATTGGTGACCATTTATATTTCTATAACATTTAGCTCCTGGCCTACATCTATCTACACCAGAATCTCCAGTACACGAAGACGTTTTAACAGCCAATATTTTATGTTCTGGAGTTAGACATATAGGAGATTTTAATTTATGAGATACTATCTTTATCATATCTCCATTATATTCTCTTTTCATTACATGAGATGTTCTCATAAATCGTCCTTTATGAGTCAGCACTTTATCTCCAATTTTAATATCCTTTATCTTTTGTACTCCTCTGTCTAGAGTTAATATAGGACTATCAGGCAATAGACATACTGTTTTTTTGAAAACCTTAGTCATATGATTTAAATCAGCATCCATTTGACCCACATATATGACCACATCAGGATCTACAGCCATAATATTCTGCATAAACTGTCCAGTCTCATCACTCCTATCTGTTTGTATCGGAAAACATTCTATTCCATAATGGTACTCTAGTAGATATGCTGTCTGAAGTCCAGTCATACTAATCTCATGGCCTAACTTCTTCAATCCTAATGCTATCTCTTTTGTTACTATTGAAAATCCGCTGTTTTGATTTAAAGAATTTGATAGAAAATGTATTTTCATAATATCAATCCTAATCTAAGCAACCTTTCGTGCTAAACTTTCTATACTTCCATGGATATCTGTACATACTTCCTTCGCCAACTCTTTTGCTATTCTCATTTGTTTTCTCTTAAACCTTGTTCTTAACAAATCAAACCATTCTGGATCTTCAACTATCAACTGTTTCAATAACACTTTAATTTGAAGATCGCTCATTTTATTCATCATACGTATCTGTCTTGTGTAGTCCTCAATAAATATCTCGGTATCTTCATCTTCTCTTGACAACGTCATATTTTCACCTTACCACTTATTCTTTCCTAGATAATCTATCTAACTCTGATTGTACCATAATCTTTACAAGTTCGTCAAATCTGGTTTTCGGTTCCCATCCCAATTCTTTTTTGGCCTTACTATAATCTCCTCTCAGGTCATATATTTCTGCAGGTCTTTCTAATGATTTATCAAACTTGACAAACTGTTCCCAATCAAGACCAACATATTCAAAAGCAACTTGACAAAATTCACGAACAGAATGGCTTTCTCCACTTGCTATAACATAATCATCTGGTTTGTCTTGTTGCATCATTAAATACATCGCTTTAACATAATTTTCGGCAAATCCCCAATCCCTTTTCGATCTAATATTTCCCAATATCAATTCTTTATCTAATCCCAATTTTATTCGAGCAACTCCATTAGCTATTTTTTTGGTAACGAATTCCTGAGATCTACGAGGTCCGCTATGATTAAAACATATTGAACATGATATCCACATATCATAAGATTCTCTATATACATTCGCAAGATTATGAGCCATAACCTTAGCACATCCGTAGGGACTACGTGGTCGCATAGGACTATCTTCATTTAATAATCCTCCCACATTCACATTCCCGAATTGTTCAGAACTAGAAGCTTGCAACATTTTTATCTTATATTTCATATTACTATGTCTAATTGCTTCCATAATTCTCAAAGGACCCAAACCCGTAATATCAACTGTCAGTTGAGCTTGTTGCCACGAGGTTCCAACATAGCTTTGAGCCCCCATGTTATACAATTCATCTGGCTTAGAAATTTCAATAGCATCTATCAAAGAAGATTGGTCTGTCAAATCACCTTCTATCAAATTTATACTATCATTATCCAACAAATGTTGAATATTTTTGAAATTCTTTTGCGAAGACCTACGAACCAATCCATAGATTTCATATCCTTTTTCTAATAATAGGTCTGCTATATGACTTCCATCCATTCCCGTAACTCCACTTATGAGTACACTCTTTGTCTCAACCATATTACGAGCCCCATGAATCTTCAATACTTTTTTGTCTCTTATAATCATTTAGATAGTTCTTATATTCTCCATGCACAACCTTAACAAATGTCTTTTGTGCTATTGTTTGTACTCTCCAATAATCCCATAATTCTTTATTTATAAAATATCCTGGAAAGTATTCAATAATATTATTAGTATCTGAATTTCTTATTCTAGCATATTTATTATTTTGCACACTACCTTCTAATATTCCTAATACAGATGCTTCTCTAATACCTCTATATTCTATAGTATTACATTTTAACATATTATTTATGATTGATAGTTGTCCTATAGCCGATTTAATGTTTCCCAATATTTTCATTCTTCCTCCTCTTTTTATAAGCCATCTAGTAAATCTTATATCATCCTTTATATTATCCTTTTCAAAATAATCATACCAGTTATTGATTTCATCTGTGGTAAATCCATTTCCTTTATATACATTATATGCGATCTTAGATTTATTTCTCTCTAATATTCTTTGTACTTCATCTTCTCCTAATTTACATGTACTTGAAAGTCTCGCTATGAATTCAAAATCTTTATCTTCTAGCTCTTTAGGTTCTTCTCCAATGGCTATAGTAAATACTCTTAATTTTCCAGATTTAAAAAATTGGTATAACCAATCCATATTTATAGATACCTGTTTATTTATATTATATTTTAAATATTCCAAAAATTTATTATCAAAAAAGAGCCAACACTGTCCAAATATAGAAATATTTTGTTCTATTTGCTTTCTAGTATCATTCTCAAATTTTGCCATGTGTGGCGTATTGTTAAATTTATCGTGTAGATATACTTTTTGTATTTCTACTGGTATATTTTGCCCCAATATCATCAAATCTACTCTATCAAATTCTCTTTCAATTATACTATCAGGAAATTTCTCCTTCAAATATCTTAATATATATGGTCTAACTTCTTCAACTTTCCAATATCTATCTTCTTTTCTATTTAAATTATTCATTCTTTTCACTACCTTATATTTATTTCTATTTTCTTAACAGTTTATCAACTTTAGTTGATTAAACTCTCAACAATATCTCACTATCACTACGGTATTTAGAGGCTCCTCTCTGCAGGAAAGGAGCCAGGTAGTGAGATACCGTCTTATGCAATCTACATAAGTATAATTAATTTCATATTTTATTTGTATCCAATATTCTAATATAATCCATTATCTTTTCTATATCTCTTCTACATCCTATATCTTTTCTATATCTCTTCTACATCCTATATCTTTTCTATATCTCTTCTACATCTACCTTCTTTTCTTTATTTTCTATATCAATCATACTTTATTTATCTCCTTCATCTTCGATTTTAAGAATTTTATCTATAGTATTAACTATATATTCAATATCTTCTTCAGTTAAAGAACATCCGCTTGGAAGAGATAAACCTGTTCTAAATAGCATTTCTGATACAGAATATTTGTTTACACAATCTCTGTCTACATAATCTACACAATCTCTGTATATAGGTAATAGATGCATAGGTGTAAAAAATGGTCTTGTATCAATACCATATTCTGCTAATTTTTTTCTAATATGTTCTACATCCATTTTTATTTTTAATTTTGGATCTATGGTCAAACAGAACATCCAATAATTACTTTTTGCCCAACTCTCCTCTTTTTGTACCTTAATATTAGAATTATTTTTTAACTTTTTTAACATTGATATATATTTTTTCGCATTACTTCTTTTGATATCTAAAAATTTGTCAATTTTCTTTAGTTGAGCATAACACATACTTGATCTAACATTGTCTAGTCTATAATTATAACCAATATTGTCATGATAATAAGGATAAATTGTACAATTATTTCTATAACTTATTGCCTTATCAGAAATTTCTTTATTATCTGTTACCAACATTCCTCCTTCTCCACATGTTATAATTTTATTCCCAAAAAATGAGAAACATGATGCATTACCAAAAGTACCAGTTTTTCCTTTATTTTTCTTTCCTATATATTCAGAACCCAAAGATTCTGCAGAATCAGATATTAAAATTAAATCGAAATCTTCTGCAATTTCAGACAAGGCATCATAATTTGCAGGATGTCCAAATAAATCTACAGCAATTATTGCCTTTGTCTTTGGAGTAATCTCTTCTATTATCTTATCAGGATCTATACACCAATAATTTGGTTCAGAATCTACAAAAACAGGTTTGGCGTTACAATAACTTATTACAAATGTTGTCGCAACAAATGTCATTGTTGGTAATATAACTTCATCTCTTTTCTCTATACCAGAAGACAGAAGAGCCAAATGTAGAGCACTTGTTCCTGTGTTACAAGATACAGCATACTTTGTTCCAACATATTCTGCAAATTCTTTTTCAAATATCTCAATATATTTACCTTTTGATATCCATCCGCTTCTAAGACACTCAATAACCTTTTGTTCTTCTTCTATACCAATTACCGAATCTGATACTGGAATATGTTTCATAAAGACTTTTCCATCACTAATGTAGGTTTATTTCTTAACATAAATCGTTTAGTTATCTTAAATCCTCTTTTTATTAATATATCCTTCAAATGACTTTCGACATGAGTACCACCTTCTGTTTTTATAGTTTTAAAACCATGTTCTTTTGCATAACGTAATATATAATCCATAAAGATTGTTCCTATTCCTTTATGTTGATATTTATCAATAATTGCAAATCCGAAACTTTTATTTTTGACATTTATAAATCCAAATCCTATAATATCATTGTTTGTTTTACTATTAATTCTAACATCACCACCAATTCTGACAATATAATGTACTCCAGATTTTGAAGTATTTGAACATATTTGAATAGCATCTTCTTTTGTATATCGATGGGGATAATACATACTTCTTGTATATTTCCCACAATTTAAAAATGCTCGAAATAAATCATCAGCATCTTTTATATTTGATGCGGTTATTTTAACATTCATATCTTTTACATCAATATCCTTTCATTCATATCTAACGTTTCCAATTATATGATTCTGCCTTTTTAAATACGTCTTTCAAATTTTTGTTATTCCGAACATCATTTAAAAATTTTTGTAAAGTCTCCATATTTAAATTTTTATCACGAAAGTTATTTTGTTTCCATGTTACATTAAGTATTCTATTTCGTATATATCTATCTGTAATATCATTTAAATTTTCTATAAATTCTAAATCAATAACGTAATTACCATTAATATGATTTGGATGTATATCTGCCATTATCATATTTATTGACAATAAAAAAGTTTGAATTTTAAATAAATTCTCATATTTGATGTTAGAAGGAGGACAATAACTCTGAATCATTCCCTTAGTATTACCAATATCGTCTTTTACTAAAGAATATATTTGAGGAATCATTTTCGGAAACTCTTTCTTAAGTATAATGTGAGTTCTTACCCATCTATCTGCATAATGTCTATGCCATATATGTGGATACGTATCGTATTTTGAGCTTATTTTTAAAACAGTATCTCCTTGTCTATATACCTTCATCATACGCGAGTTATATATTATTTTATAATTACTCATATCTATATCTTTAATATTCTTTGCAGGTACAGGAATTTTTTGGCAATAGAATAATCTTCTTCTTAAACCAGGAAACCTTCCTAGTTCTTCGACTTTATATAATCCCTTTGTCTTTTCCAAGAATGATTCCTTATTTAATAATTTTAAATTTTCCTCTCTAATTTTCCTTTCTTTTGCTTGCCTCTTATGTACTTGAACTATTCGATCTTCGTTCCAAAATGGAAATTCTATGAGCAAGTCATAACCCATAATATATAACCTATATATCCAATCCAATCCATAATCATATGTTAAATAATGAGACACACCCAAAATTAATGCTACATCTCCTTCATGAAACAATGTACCTATCGGTTCTCTTGTTACTTCTATATTATCTTTCAAACTTTTATCTTTCAAACTTTTATATTCTATTACATCTCTCGTTAATTCTACAAATATATTATCTATATCTTGTGCTATGACCTTTTTTGCACCACTTAGAACACTCAATATCGTAAAGAGACCTTTATTTGTACCTATATCTAGAACTGTCTTATCTTTCACAATTTTTTTTATATATGGTAATATAAATTCTATTCTTTTTTTTGAATTAGTATTATTACCTTCTAAAGTATCCAGGTTGTAACAATGATTCGGAGCATACAAAGTATTTATTTTCTTCTGTATATCTACCTTATTTTTCAATTCTATCATCTTACCTTTTCTTTACCCTTCTATCATCTTACCTTTTCTTTACCCTTCTATCATCTTACCTTTTCTTTACCCTTCTATCATCTTACCTTTTCTTTATTCCATCTTTTCTAGTAACAATGCAAATACAGAACAAAACTTATCAGCAGTTTCTTTGTCTGTCTTTCTCCATACATCCTTCATTTTTCCATAATACTCTTCCGTTATAATATTAAATCCTTCTGACAACATTTTTAATCTGTCATGATCATATGTTCTAGCAAAATCTTTTGCAAAAACGAATTTTCCAGACGGAGCAGTAACAATAAAATATTTTTTCAGATATTTATTAAGTCTCTGCATTGCATGTATATCTCCATTACTATCAATCACTTTCTGTCCATAGAAAGGTAATCCTATATGTTCAATTGTAGATATAGCTATTATCATATCAAATTCCATTTTGAAATCATATTCAAAAATATTCGCTCTTATAAAATTAAAAGAAGGACGTTGGTATGCATTGATATCGATTCCGTACGACTCATAACCCAATTTCACAAGATAATTTGCCAAATTACTTTCTCTACACCCAAAATCCAAAATAGTATTTACATCTAATTTACATAAACACTGATAGACAAAGTCATACTCGAAAGATCTTGCTTCTGACATATTTCTCATAACATTTTTTAAAAATACATCTCTTGTTATATTTCTTAGTATCATATTATCTATACCTTTATCTTTTCAGTATCTATACCTTTATCTTTTCAGTATCTATACCTTTATCTTTTCAGTATCTATA
>CXWL01119710.1_pt1 | contig 14360 bp, 17 predicted proteins | sample 590931 | NCBI WGS metagenome assembly CXWL01 (sample SAMEA3498368, study PRJEB10139) | groundwater metagenome | biome: water well; material: biofilm material | place: Germany | collected 2015-04-27 | reverse complement strand
CTTTTAGTTGAACTTTTAGTTGAGTTTTTAAATACACAAGCAAAAGGAAGTGGTATGACGCAAATCGTTTGGGGCTGGTCAGAAAGACTTTGTTCGAATTACGCACCCATGGATGACACCCATAAAGAATTCGTCAGCTTATGCGCAGCATTATCAGAAAATCAGCCAGAGACTTTTCTTGCCCGGCTTGACGCATTAATCACCCATTCGATCGCCCATTTTGAACAAGAAAACCAATGGATGCGTGAAACTGGCTTCCCACCTGCAGCCTGTCATCAAAGAGAGCATGACACTGTGCTCGAAGTCATGAACGAAGTCAGGCGACGCGTTGAGCTGGGCGAAGCGGATCTGGGGCAGCGGCTGGCAGAAGAAATGCCCATGTGGTTCGAACATCATGTCGACACGATGGATAACATGCTGGCGCAATTTATGGCGAAAGATGCGCTCTCAACCGCTCCGGAAATTGAATCGGCCGGCTAGACCGGTCCGGCAAGCTGCCGGTGATTATCCCGCCTGAACTTGAATTGACACGTCACCCAAGCTCACTACCTGACCCGTACGTATCTTTGCGGTTTTGCGTAGTTCCTGCTTGCCATCAACCTTGACCGCGCCGCCGGCAACGATGACTTTGCCTGCTCCGCCGCTGTTACACAGCCCGACCAGTTTCAATAACTGGTTAAGCTCTACATATTCTCCATCCAGTGTAAATGACAATTTTTGCATAAGATTCCAATGCGAAATTTTTAGTGTAAACAACGGCGAAGTATACAGTATTCATCCGGGGCACTGATTCCCTCGGGGGACTAAATATTATCTTTGGCTTTTTGCCCGGCTTGCCGCGTATTGTTGAAGAATAAAAAAGAACAGAAAATTATTTAAAAAAAGTGTAAGGTAATTCCGCTTAGCGCGACTACTTGCTGTAGTTCGAATGATTTGCCCGCTTGAGGGTATATTTTTTATCTTTTATCTTATTAAGGAGATGGACATGAGTAATAAAGCATTGGTTGCAGTGGCATTGGCTGGTTTGTTGGGTTCTTCTATGGCAGTTGCGGCCGAACCTGGTAAAACTGAAAAATGTTATGGCGTCGCTAAAGCGGGTCAGAACGATTGCGCTACAAAGAACGGTACCCATTCATGTGCCGGTCAAGGTAAAAAAGATATGGACATGAATGAATGGAAAAAAGTACCTGCCGGTACCTGTGAAAAAATGGGCGGGAAAATGGAAGCCCCTAAAGCATAATTTCAAGAATACGTGGAACATTCTCTTTCTGCGTACTCGCTACGCCAACCCGCCGCCAGCCAGCAAGGTCTACAGGGTAACGGGGTGGGTTTGCGAAGCCAGCATTACCGGGATTTCTTGAGTGGGCCTGTTGCCATTGATTGGCTGGAGGTGCATTCCGAGAATTATTTCGGCGATGGTGGTTTTGATCTGCATGTTTTGCAACAACTGCGCCGCGACTATCCTCTGAGTTTGCATGGTGTTGGTCTCGGTCTTGGTTCGGCCCAGGGTTTTTCTGAAAAGCATATACAGGGATTAAAGCGTTTGCTTGAGCGGGTCGAGCCGTCGCTGGTGTCAGAGCACTTGTGCTGGGGCAGTATCGCCGGGCGGCAGCTCAATGATTTGCTGCCGCTGCCACTGTCGCAGGAAGCGCTTAATCTGATGTGTCAGCGCGTCGATCATTTGCAGCAATCATTGAAGCGCCGGGTCTTGATAGAAAACGTCTCAAGCTATCTTCGCTTTGCAGACGACAGCATGTCGGAAACTGAATTCTTGACGCAACTGGCGATCCGGACAGGTTGCGGCATTCTGCTCGATGTCAATAACCTTTTCGTCAATCAATGTAACCATGGCGAGGACGCCAGGCAGGCACTGAAAACATTCGCCGGGCTGCCACGGGGAAGCATAGGAGAAATCCATCTTGCCGGGCATTTGCGTACTCCCGACTGTGTCATTGATCATCATGGAAGCCGGATTGATCAGGCGGTCTGGTCGCTGTATCACGAGGCCTGTCTGTTATTGGGCACGGAAATCCCAACCTTGATCGAATGGGATACGGATATCCCCGCACTGGAGGTGCTGCTTGAAGAGGCATCCAAAGTGGCGCATTGCCGTATCCGGGCGAGGAATGACATTGGAAAACAATAGACGTTCTCTGGCAATGATGCAACAGCAGTTTGCAGACGCATTGCTGGACGTCGATCTTGCGGAGCGAGCGCTGCCTTTATTTGCGGCATCAGCATCCCCTCAGGAAGCCCGGCTCGCTTTTTATCGGGGTAATCTGGGCGCGATCTGGTCCGGCGCGCTGGCCAATGCCTATCCCGTGTTGTTGCAGCTGGTTGGTGCCGGGTTCTTCGAGCAAATGGCCCGCGCCTATGGACTTGCTCATACTTCCCAGTCGGGCGATCTGAATCATTTTGGCGCCGACATGCCGGCGTTTTTGGCTGATGCTCCTATGACGGCGGATTATCCCTATTTTTCCGATGTCGCAGCCCTGGAGTGGATGGTGCATCGCGCTTATTATGCGGCAGATGCCGAGATCCTGGCCTTGCCTTCCTTGATCGCAAATGCCGGACAGAGATTGCAGGAAGTTCGTCTCAAATGGCATCCTGCCGCCCGGTTGCACGAATCGATTCATGCCAGCGTATCGGTCTGGCTGTCACATCAGGACGGCGCACCGGCATGCGCACCGTTTAGTTTGGCGGAACACAGTTATGCGCTGGTTTCCCGGCCGGAGTGGCGGGCCACTGTCATTCCCTTGAGTCGATCCGGATACCAGGCCTTGCGCGCGCTTTCCATGGATAAAACCCTCGGGGAGGCATTGGAAACCGCGCTCGACATCGATCCTCAATTCGATATTCCCGCTGCGCTCAATGCATGGTTCTCTGCAGGTGCATTCTCCGGTTATAGCTGTTCTAAAACGTAATTCAACCGAAACCTATTTTGGAAAATTCCATGAGCCCCTTTTTACGACTGCACCGTCTGAGTATCCGGTTTGATCACTCATTGAATGTATGGGGTGGGGCCGCACTCGGATTGCTTTTGCGATGTTTTATTGCGCTGCAATTTTTGAAAGCAGGATTGCTTAAAGTGAGAGATTGGGACGCTACGCTCTCCTTGTTCCGGGAAGAATATACGGTGCCGTTCTTGTCACCAGAGTTTGCCGCCATATTGGGCGCAGGCGGTGAGTTGATTTTTCCGGCGCTATTGATATTGGGGCTGTTTTCCAGACCGGCAGCCCTAGGCTTGTTTGTCGTCAACGCAATGGCTGTGCTTTCTTATCCTCAGCTGTGGTCATTCGAATGTCCGGCGGCGATCAATGACCATTTTTACTGGGGCATACTATTGCTGGTAATAATCGTGACAGGGCCGGGTAAAATTGCCCTGGATGCATGGCTGGAAAAGATCGCTGAAAAAAATCACTAATAGATCACCAAAAAATCACCAAAAAATCTCATTTAAGCGCTGGTAAAACAAGCGGCAGGGAGTTTTGCCGAATCCTGATATCCATCGCAAGGGATGACAATCTCTCGTCTATAGCTTTAAAAAAAGCAATCAATCATCCCGCTATCAACGCACTCAGGATTCAATTCCTGCAGTGCGTTGTTTTTTTCAAGAGGGTTTATTCTAAATTGTATTTTTTTCTATTCAGGGTATTTACCAAATGACATACTATTCGTTAAGTTTTAGAACGCTCGTTTCTTTTCATTATTAGTGCGGGATAGTTTATAACTTACATAATATTTTTCAACAGGAGACAAGAATGCGTCAAACTAAATATGCCCTGACCATACTGACCGCGGTTGCCGTTCTGGCAGGTTGCGGTGGTACCGGTAGCACCAGCGGCGATCAAACCCTTAAGGTTAAATACAGCGCCCAAATTTCATTTGGCGACAGCTTATCTGACATAGGTAGCTATGCAGTCGGTACGGTGAAGGCACTGAACGGCGGCAAGTTCAACATCAATGGAAACAATGTTGGCGTCAATTCAGCTCTGACCGGTAAAAACTGGACAGAACTGATGGCTGCGCAATTGGGTTTGCCTGCTCCATGTCCTGCGCAGACCGGACTTAACGGCGTCGCAGCCCAGGGCTTTTCAGTCCCTGTAGTGAATCACTCCGGATGTTTTGGTTATGCACAGGGCGGCGCCCGCGTGACTCATCCGGTTGGTCCAGGCAATGCTTTGACCGGTTCAGCACTGGGTCAATTGACGGTTCCTGTCGCGACACAAATTCAGAATCATCTGGCGATTGTCGGCGGCAAATTCAAAGGCGACGAAATCGTCTTCGTCATGGCTGGCGGCAATGATATTTTTGCCCAGGTAGGCGCGTTGTCTGCCGGTGCTACCGCTGCCGGCCAGGCTGCCGGTGCCGCAACTGGCGCGCAGACATTCGCCAGCACCCTGGTTGGTTTGCTTGCCTCTGGTGCGACTAATCCTGCTACCGCAGCACAGGCCATCGGCCTGGCGATGGCAACTGAGGCGGCGCGCGCGGGTCATACTGATGCAACAGTGGTCGGTGCCGCAGTCGGTGCCGCAGCAATTCAGCCAGGTAATTCGGCAGTTGCTTCAGTCGCCGTGTATGGCCCTATGGTTGTCAGTGCGCAGTCCGCTGCAACGGCTGCAGGCCAGGCAGCAGGCGCTAAAGCAGGGGCGGATTATGTTGCCGCCAATGCGCCTAAGGCAGTGCTTGCGATGGGTACAGCAGGCGCCGAACTGGTCGCGCTGGTGAAGACTCAATTGATAGGCAAGGGCGCTACTCGCGTGGTTGTGAATAATATTCCTGACGTGGCGACAACGCCTGACAGCCTTGCTGCATCGGCATCTCAGAGAGACCTGATCAACGCCATGGTGAAAGCGTTCAATGACCAATTGTCAAACGGTCTTTCTGCTGATGCCAACGTGGTACTGGTTGACGTATTCTCGGTCAGCCATGATCAGGCGACTAATCCAGGCCCTTATGGCTTGACTAACGTCACCACCAGAGCATGTGATTTGACTCCTGCGAAAAACCCGTTTGGTAGCTCGCTCATTTGTAACGCATCGAACCTGATCGCCGGTGATGTCAGCCATTACCAGTTTGCTGATGGCGTTCATCCAACTCCTTACGGATACTGGCTGTTGGCACGTTATGTGTCCGAGAGATTAGTCGTCAAAGGTTGGATGTAATAACGAATAGACCCGACTTCCGGTTAAGTGAAATCGGGTCTGCATCATATTCGAATGGCGACAGCCACAACATAATGAATCGGAGACACAATGAAAGTAATTTTAAATAACACAATAAAAACGCTGGCGCTGGCCGCCGCGATGACGCTCGCTTCCAGTGCATCTGCGCAAAGCGCAGGACAGTTGACTGTTAAATTAGGTTTGAATCAGTTGACACCAAAAGTGGAAAGCGGCGATTTGTCTGCACCGGCACTGCCGCACACCAAAGCAGACGTCGGTAGCGATACAAAGCCAGTGCTGGTTTTCGCCTACGGCTTGACTGATAATATTTCGGTCGAAATGCCGCTCGGCTTTGCATACAGACATACCCTATACGGCGCAGGCGCAATTGAAGGTACCGGAAAGTTAGGCACTTCCAGCGTCTTGCCTGCCACTGCATTGGTTCAATACCGATTCTTTGATCCGGCAGCAAAGCTACGCCCTTATGCTGGTCTAGGTGCGACGTATGCGTATTTTCACAAGGCGAACGGTTCAGGCCAGTTAAGCACTTTGCTTGATACCGGCGGAGCACCGGCGTCATTCAAATTGCAAAACAAGATGGCCGCTACTTTTCAGCTGGGTGTTGCCGTGGCAATTAATGACAGTTGGTTCGCTGACGTAGGCGTAACAAAAACCTTCTTGAAAACCAAGGCAACATTCTCAACAGGTCAAACGCAAGACATCAAGCTTGATCCTTTGGGCATCATGGTCAGCGTTGGCTATAAGTTCTAAGTTACTCTGAGTTGGTTTGCATGAAAGAAAAAACCGCCGTTGCTGCTGCAACGGCGGTTTTTTTTATGCCAAAATTCCGCGTGAAAATTTAAACGGCGACTTGATTGCGGCCTGCTTCCTTGGCGCGATAAAGTGCGGCGTCGGCCATGGCGATGGCAGTAGAGGCATCCTGGCCTTCTTTTAAGGTCGCAAGGCCAAACGATGCCGTGACATGCGGCAAGGCTTTTTGCATGTCTGGAAATACCCTGGTTTTTCGCAATCGGCTGCACAGTCTTTCCGCCACGATCAGGGCAGATTGTTGATTGGTGTTGGGCAGAATAATGATCATTTCTTCGCCGCCATAGCGTGCCGCAAAGTCGGTCGGCCGCAGGCCCGCATTCAAGACTTTGGCGGCAGTCTGCAGCGCATCGTCACCGAGCACGTGCCCGTGTTCGTCGTTGAAACGCTTGAAGTGATCTAGATCTACCATGATGATGCTCAGCGGGTTGCCGGTAGCATGCGCCGTTTCTACCATGTTGGGTAACTGGGTATTGAGCCAGGCACGGTTATGCAAGCCGGTCAGGCCATCTACCATCGACAGCTGCCGATAAAATTCCCCCACTTTCTGGCGATTGCGTATTTGCGCATTGGCGGCACGGATACGGAAAGAGAGCAACTGCAGCAGATTCCTTGCCACACCGTTCGAGTCATCGATCAGCTTCCATAAGGTTTCTGCCTCAATGACCAGTAATTCGCTATTGGCAATCGCCGAAATCGTAGCCGAATGAATTTCTTCATCGAGTACCGATATCTCGCCTACGCATTCTCCCGGGAGGTACTGGGTGCTGGTGTTTTCCAGATGCTTATTTTCGGGGTCTGGCGTGGCGATGGCGAGCGCGCCCTTGAGGACGATATACAGGCGAGCACCTGAGCTATGCGCATCCAATACAATTTGTCCAGATTCGGCTTTGACAACTGCGCAATCCTTGATGATATTGGCGATTTTTTCACGATCTCCGGATGAGATATCGCGAAACAAGTGGATGCTTTCAATTTTGTAGTCGGCATCGCGAAAGCAGGTCAATCGTTCCAAAATGTTTTTTTCCAGATACATGTTTAAGAGTGAAATAAATTGGTTCTATGAATTATATTTGGCAATATTCATGCTGGAATATTCAATCGCATAATCAGCATTTGAGCAGTGTTTACCATGAAATGGCTTGATCGAGCGCATTAAAACGCAGCTCGGTTTCGCGAAAAATCGCCATGTAATCGGCTTCACTCAAGGCCAGGGTCTCCCAGGCTTGCTGGGACAAAATGGGAACCAGATCATCTTCGGTCCCACTCAGGTCAAGTGCATGCACGATAGAATTGGCCACATGGACAATGGCGGCAACCGGATTTAGATCTTTGTTATCCGGCTGATGGTGACCGCTGATGGCGTCTTGGATCGCATCGGAAAACTCCCATTGCATCGCCAGAACCAGGCCAACCGAGACATGGTCTATCCCCATGACGGCCTGCTCTGCATCCAGAAGATAACAATCCTGCTGTTCTCTGTGCGCAATGACCTGTTCGTATTCCTTAGGGAAGCGTGTCACCAGAACCAGCCTGCCTATGTCATGTAGCAGGCCCGCGGTAAACGCAAAGTCGTGCTTCATCCTTAAGGTACGCGAGATCAGTTCTGCACAAATCGCTGTGGCTATGCTATGCCGCCAGTAAGCTTTGGAGTCAAAATTCCGGCAACGGGAAGTCGGGAACCCATTGTCAAGCGAAGTCATTAAAATCAACTTCTTGATGTTCTTGATGCCTAATAAAGCCACAGCCTGTTGTAAGGTGACTACTTTGGAATTGGCGCCAAAATACGACGAATTGGCGAGTCGCAGCGCCTTTGCCGTCAATGACTGGTCCATCGCCACTTTTTCGCATATCACATCGAGGCTGGTATTCTCATCGTCGATATCACTGAGCATCTGCTGCGCGACTGTCGGCAAGGTGGGCAAATCTTTAATTTGCCTGATGACATCGTCAAGCAAAAGATGTTTATCCTGATTGTCAGATAAAAATGCTGTCATGACACTTCGCCCGCCCGATATTTTTGTATATATGTTTGTAGGGTACTGGTCGGAAACTCGTAAGGGGTTTTCCTGAACAGCGTTTCAAGGCGGGCTATTTTTTTTTGCTGTTCCAGCACGCGATCCTGCTCTTCACCAGGCGTCTCATCAAGCAGAATGGAAAGCTGGTGAATATCGTGATGTGCCAGAGATTTCAGCATGCCCGCGGTAAGTGAGGTGCCGGCAGGAAGCAATACATGACCAAGTTTGTCCATCAGATCATCAGCCAATACCATCCCTGCATTTATTTTACTGAGTGACAGATAGTGATGTCGATTGTTCATGGTAGAGATCCCGTAATGCTTGCAGTGTAGTAAATTTCTCGGGGTTTGTTTGAATTTTGTTGTCCATCGATAACTTACTCCCTACTATATACCAAGACCAGTATATTTAAGCCCCCGCTTTATATAAATTAAGCTCAGCTTTGGCTTAACCCCGATTTCCCCCTGATGACAGAATGAGCACGAGAATGAGTGTGATACACAGTGTGATACACGCAGCTAAACAATTCATCCGCAGCCGGCCCCGCTTGAGCATAGCGTTTTTCTTGGGATTGATGGTTTTTTCTGTTTTGCCAAACGACCTGAGCATAGTCACGCGAGCCTTGTCCGGCTGGAACGTGGCAGTCTGGTCCTATCTTGCATTGGTGGTGTGGCTGATGAGCGGCGCCAGTCACGAAAGCGTCAGAAAAATCGCCGGAGACGAGGATGAAAGCGCATTGGCGGTATTGATCATTTTGTCCGCTTGCTGTTCGGTTAGCTTGCTGGCAATTATTTATGAACTGGCAAATGTACCGGGCTTGCCGGGCTTTCCGGCAAGCAGCCACTTGCTCAAGTATCTGAAATACCTGTTTACCGGCGCAACGATCATCGGCTCCTGGTGTTTATTGGGAATCGTTTTTACTTTTCATTATGCTTTGCTGTATTACAACTCATCGAGGCAGCAGCGCGCATTGCGTTTCCCCGATGAGGAGACGGCACCCAATTACTGGGATTTTTTGTATTTTTCGTTCACCATCGCCACGGCTTTGCAGACCTCTGATGTGGTCATCATGTCGCGTTCCATGCGAAAGACCGTTCTCGCCCATACGATACTGAGTTTCTTTTTTAACGCTGCGATATTGGGTTTTTCAATCAATATCGCAGCTAGCCTGGTGGGGAACACGCCCTAAACCCCGGTCAACGTTGTTCATTCCAGCGCTGCCGGTCGTGCCCGGGTCTTCCGTGATCGTCATCATTACGGTCATCCCGGTCATGACGGTAGCGCCAGCCTTCATCACGGCGCGCCTCATAGTAATGCCTTGACTCATACGAATTTCTCCACGGGCGGCCATAAGCCCTCTCGACATACACGTGTTCGGCGTATGGGCGTTCTGAGCGCAAGGCGATAGGTATGCCGCCAAAGCGCAGATCGACATTGAGGTAAGCCGGCAAACGGCTGCTGACTTGCCAGCCACGGCCGCTAGCCCAGAACCAGTTGTTGTCTGAAGGTGAAAAATAGACCTGCTGCTGAGGGTAATAGACGTAATGGTAATTGCGGATTATTTCCGGCTGATACAGCGGTGCCGGGCGCCATTGCTCGCGATAATGGCGCTCATGGGCGGCGCCGGGCAAGCTTATCGCTGAACACAGGACGATAGCGGCCAGGATCAGTTTCTTGATGGTGAAGGTGGATGTCATGTCGCTTTCCTTTTCTGCGGTGCTGGGATTTCGCTTTTGTTCGCAGTTGTTTAACGCATCCCATGCCGTTTGGTGGACGCAGGGCAGGGCGAAGGCGGCAGGAAAGTTGCAACAAGATGTTTCAGGCAGCCCGGGTGACAGGCTATGATATCGGTCTATGGCATGTTGAGAAAAAATCATACAAGCGGACAGGCAATGTATGTTACAACGCCTGCAGCTCTCACCCAATCAACCCGTCTCATTAGCGATTTCCCTCTATGGCTCTCAATTACATCTGGACAGGTTTTTTTCTGATTGGCTTTATCGCCGCCCTGGGCCAATGGCTTTTCCTCGGCGATGTCGAAGTCTTCAAACGCATCATTGACGGCACTTTCGAATCGGCCAAAATTGGCGTGATGGATATCGCTCTGCCGCTGGCGGGGGTGATGACGCTGTGGCTAGGCATCATGAAGATAGGAGAGAAGGCGGGCGCCATCGATTTCATTGCCAAAATCATCGCGCCATTTTTTGCGAAAATTTTTCCCGGCGTACCAAAGAATCATCCTGCCAACGGGCACATGGTGATGAATTTTTCCGCCAATCTTTTAGGCCTCGATAATGCGGCCACGCCGTTTGGCCTGAAGGCGATGGAAAGCCTGCAAACGCTCAATCCCGACAAGGAAGAGGCGACAGACGCGCAAATCATGTTCCTGGTATTGCATACCTCTGGCCTGACCCTGATCCCGCTCGCGATCATGGCGCAGCGCGCGGTATTGGGCGCGCAAGACCCATCCGATATTTTCATTCCCTGCATGATCGCGACCTATGTCGCCACCGTCGTCGGCCTGATCGCTGTGGCGATCCGGCAGCGCATCAACCTGCTGAACCGGGTCGTGATCGGCTGGCTGGGCGGTATCAGCGCGTTCATCATTGGCATGGTCTGGTATTTAAGCCAGTGCATGAGCCGGGCCGAAATCGAGGTTTTTTCCAAACTCAGCAGCAACCTTTTGCTGCTGACCATCATCGTCAGTTTCATGCTCGGCGCCATGCGTAAAAAGGTCAATGTTTACGACGCCTTTATCGAAGGTGCCAAAGGCGGGATACAAACCTCGCTGACGATCATTCCCTATCTGGTGGGGATGCTGGTGGCGATCGGTGTCATGCGCAATTCCGGGGTGCTGGGTTTGGTCGTGTCCGGCTTTAACTGGGTATTTACCCATCTTGGCATCAACACCGATTTCACGCCGGCCCTGCCGACCGCGCTGATGAAACCGCTGAGCGGCAGCGGCTCGCGGGCGATGATGGTCGACGCCATGAAAACCTACGGCGTGGACTCTTTTGTCGGTCGCCTCGCCTGCATATTCCAGGGGTCTGCCGACACCACTTTCTATATCGTTGCCCTGTATTTCGGCTCGGTCGGCATACGCAAGACGCGCTACTCGATACCGATGGGTTTGCTGGCTGATTTTGCCGGCGTGGTGGCGGCGATTTTTGTGGCCTATCTCTTTTTCCACTAATTTTTATTGAGACCTGACGGCATGCCAATTTCAGAATCGCAACAGACGCACCGTTTTACGCAAGAGTGGCTGAGCTTGCAGAACCATTATGAATACTATGAGCATGGCAGTCTGGCGATCAAGCTGGTCTGTGTCGTGTTGTTTACGGCAGGGCTCGTGTTCCGCCTGAACCCGCTCTTAGGCGCGGCATTGGTATTGGTCTTCTGGTTACAGGAAGGCATATTCAAAACCTATCAGTCACGCTTGGGTGAGCGCCTGTTGCAGGTGGAAGCCGGTATCAGAGAGGAGCAGGCGCTTGGCCAGGCTTGCCAGTTGCATACCGAGTGGCTGAGAACGCGACCCGCTGGATTGGGTCTGCTCATGGCGTATGCCAGAAACGCAGCACGGCCGACCGTCGCTTTTCCTTATGCCGCGTTGCTGATGATCGATCTCGCGGCGTGCTGGATGCGCTATTGAATTGTTCAAAAAGCGGGCGGCCAGCACGCAATCCCCATGCGCACTGCAGGCCAGATTTGCTGAAAACCCGCATGGATAGGGCGTCTCCAGCCTGCCTGTTTGTAAAATTATTCTGTTAATACGCGATTTTCACCGCCGTACGCATCACCGGATACAGCTGGTAGCGCTCATCCCAGGAAGTATGGCGGCGGGCAAAGAAGGCCAGGCGCGCTTCCGGACTGCTGGCGAACTCGGGCTCGTTCGCCAGTTTCTTGTCGAACGCCGCCTTCAGTGCAGGATCGGCCGCGAGCTGTGCACGCGCGACTTCCTCGGCGACATACGCCTCCATGTATTCCTTTCTTTCGAAGGCATTATTGAACCAGCCCCAGTTCACCAGCGCATCGGGAGCGAACGGTTCAAACAGCCCCATCACCAGCCTGGCCTTGGCTTGCGCAATCGGCACATACAGCGCACCTTGGGCGATATTTCTTTGCTCTGGCTGCCACTCACCAGCCAGTTTCAGCATTTGATGGCTCTCGGTCGAGAGTGCGTTGAAACTCGCCTTGCCGGCGCGGAAAGTCTCCACCGCAGCACGTTCCAGCGGCTTGTGCATGACATGGAAGGAAATGCCGTGCTGGCGTAATTTTTCGCCTATCGCCAGCGCATGTGCGGATGGCACGATGTAGCCAGACAGCGGCGCCGCCACGCTGGCATCGGCGACGATCTCGTCACGCAACGGCACACGCCAGATCTGCGGCGTAGTCTCATCGTAACGGGTCATCATCGCGCCGGAAATCCCGGACATCGTGCGGCTGTAGGCGTAACCACGGAAATCGATCTGCCGCGCCTGAGCGCTGGCCTTGTAGCTTAGTGGCAAAGGCTGTCCCGCCAGCTGGGTGGCGCGTGCATCGGCCTCGCTGGCGATCTGACGCCATGTTGCGCCGTGTGCGGCAATCTGCTGCAAGACCGAGATGACGGTATTGCGCGTGATGCGCACGCGCGTCGCATACTCCTTCCATGAATGGGTTTCCACCAGCATGCCGAAGCGGTTGCGCAACTGGAAGTAACCGGTGGAAAAGCGCGGTGGCGGCACGCCATCGACAAAGCCCGACTGCGGATCGTCTTCTTCCTGAAATGACATGTAAAAGGGCAAGGGCAGCGAACCCTGTCCGGCCAGATCGGCGATCACGCCATCGCGCAGTCTGGTGCCAGCCATTTTCAGCGCAGCGTCGCCGGCATGGACAGGTTCTACCTGGATAGAGATGTCATGTTCAAACTTGGCGCCGTCGGTCACGTGCAGGTCTATCGTTGCCAGCGGGTCCCATTCATTGATCAGCCTGAGCATCGCCTGCATCTCTGGCGCATCTGCCTTGACGTAATCGCGGTTGAGGTTGAAATTTTGCGCCGTGGTGCGCCAGCCCATCTCTTCCGGGCCGCGTTGATTCGGCCGGTTCCAGCGGCCGAAGCGTTCGTGACCGTCGATATTGAAGACCGGCACGAACACCAGCACCTGCTTGTCCAGCGCGCCTTTGGCCGCGCTATTCTCCAGCGCCTCGCGCAAGGCGAGGAAGCCTGCGTCCTTGCCATCTATCTCGCCGGCATGAATGCCGCCTTGCACCAGCAGCACCGGCAACTTGCGCCGCTGCGCCGCCTGTGCCGTCAAGGCCCCGGTGCGCGAGGCGATGATTGCCAGCATGGGGCGGCCTTCCGGCGTGGTGCCAAAAGTAGTGCAGCGCACCGCCTTGGGGTAGGCCTGCCGGAAATCTCTGCACAGCTTGATGACTTCCTCGTAGCGGCCGGTCTTTTGGAAGCCCGATCGTTCCGCCACCGTCGTCAGCGTGGCAGCGGCATGGCTGAAATTGCCGATCGCAGACGCGATCAGGGCGGTCAGGATAAAGCGTATTTTCATCAGGTGGCTTTCGTCAGTTTGCTTGCGCCGCGATGCGCGCTTGCCACCAGCGCGCCTTGTCTTCCAGCGCGTTGATCTGCATGGTCGTGAGCTCGCGGTTTTTCATCAGGCAGCGTCCATCCACCCACACGTGGCTGACCTGTTCACGCCCGGCTGCGTAGATGATCTGCGAGATCGGGTCATACACCGGCTGCGTTTCCAGCGCGGACAGATCGATGGCGATGATGTCTGCCTGCTTGCCCGCCACCAGGCTGCCGATCTTGTCTCCCATGCCCAGCGCCCGCGCGCCGGCCAGCGTCGCCATCTCCAGTGCGGCTGCAGAGTTCAAGGCGGTCGGGTTACCCGATTCCGCTTTTGAGAGTAAGGCCGCCATGCGCACATCGCCCAGCAGATCAAGCTTGTTATTGCTGGCGCTGCCGTCAGTGCCTATGCCGACGTTAATGCCGGCCTGCTGCATGGCATGGATGCGGGCAAAGCCGGAGGCCAGCTTCAGATTGCTGGCAGGGTTGTGCGCAATATGCACGCCGGTTCTTTCCAGCAGGGCGATCTCATCGTCGCTGGCATGCACCACGTGCGCGGCCACCAGTTTGGCTGACAGCAAGCCGAGCTGGTGCAAGCGTTCCAGCGGACGCACGCCATGCAGCTTGAGGCTCTCCGCCACCTCGTCCATGGTTTCGTGGATGTGGCAATGCAGGCCTATGCCATGCTGATCCGACAGCGTGACGATTTTCCTGAAGGTCTCGTCTGCCACGGTGTAGGGCGCATGTGGCGCCAGCCTGAAATCGACGCCACTTTGTCCGGCAAATGCCTGG
>CXWL01029788.1_pt1 | contig 14363 bp, 17 predicted proteins | sample 590931 | NCBI WGS metagenome assembly CXWL01 (sample SAMEA3498368, study PRJEB10139) | groundwater metagenome | biome: water well; material: biofilm material | place: Germany | collected 2015-04-27 | reverse complement strand
ATTCCCCACTGCTGCCTCCCGTAGGAGTCTGGGCCGTGTCTCAGTCCCAGTGTGGCTGGTCGTCCTCTCAGACCAGCTACAGATCGTCGCCTTGGTGAGCCTTTACCTCACCAACTAGCTAATCTGATATCGGCCACTCCGAAAGCGAAAGGTCTTGCGATCCCCTCCTTTCCCCCTCAGGGCATATGCGGTATTAGCGTAACTTTCGCTACGTTATCCCCCACTCCCGGACATGTTCCGATATATTACTCACCCGTTCGCCACTCGCCGCCAAGGTTGCCCCCGCGCTGCCGTTCGACTTGCATGTGTAAAGCATGCCGCCAGCGTTCAATCTGAGCCAGGATCAAACTCTTCAGTTCAATCTCGACACTTCATGGCCAACCCTCGCGGGCCGACCGATCTCACTCAAGGCGATTCAATTTCTTTCCTCGACCAAGTGTGAGCTGCTTCATCTATGCTTCGAGCCACCGCATAACAAGCTCTTACGCCTGCCATGCAGCACCCCACGCGCTCGCCCACACCCGTCGGTTGTCTTCCAATAATTTTAAAGATCAGGCTGCCCGGAGTGTTTGCCCGGTCAACGAAAGGGGCGCATTATACAGAGAAGGAAACGACGGTCAAGGCATTTATTAAAAATTTGTGAAGCCCTTAATTGATGCTATTTTCTCACCGGTTTTCAGGCTGTCCGGCTGCTATCCTGAAGCGGTTTTCCCGCAGAACTTGAAGAGCCGATTCAGCCGCCCTCAAGGTATTTCTGCCCCCCCCATGCGCACCAGAATGATTTCCGTTTTGCGCAGCAACCCCTTCGCTTCGCGGTGGCTGTCGTAATAGCGCGGGTTCGGCACCATCGCGGCGAGCTTGGCTGCCTGCCCGGCATCAAGCTGCAATGCGCTAACGTGATAGTAATGCCGCGCAGCCGCTTCCGCGCCAAAAACGCCGTTGCCCCATTCGATCACATTGAGGTAAATCTCGAAGATTCGCCGTTTTTCCATCACGCTTTCCAGCATCACGGTAATGGTGGCTTCTTCCAGTTTGCGCCACGGCGTGCGCTTGCCGGAAAGAAACAGATTTTTTGCCAGTTGCTGGCTGATAGTGGAACCGCCCGCAACAATCTTGCCTTTCTTCAGGTTTTTTTCATATGCCTTCTGGATGCCTTCCCAATCGAAACCTTCGTGATCCACGAATTTCGCGTCCTCCGAGGCGATCAGCGCACGCTTGAGGTGGTTGGAGATTCTTGAGTAAGGCGCCCACTGGTGCTGCAACCCGGCGTTCGGGTTCTTGCTTTGCAGCACTTCGAGGCGGATTTCCATGAAAGCGCTGGTGGCAGGATTGTGATCCACCCACCACCAGATGTGCGCGAATATCCAGGCCTGGTACAACAGCAGCAGGATAAACAGCAGCACGAGGCTGCGCCATGCCCAGCGCCACAACTTATTCATTTGCCGCAGCGCAACTCTTCAAGGACACGGCGGGTATCCGGGCGCACACCGCGCCAGATGCGGAATGCTTCTGCCGCCTGCTCCACCAGCATGCCGAGCCCGTCAGAAATCCTGGCGGCGCCCCGTTCGCGGGAATATTTCATGAAAGGCGTTTCCTTGCCATACATCATGTCGTAAGCCAGGGCGCCCGGTTTGAAAACGCCTTCCGGCAGTGGCGGCAACTCGTCCGACAGGCCGCCCGACGTGGCATTGATTACCATATCGAACTGCTTACCCGCCAGCGCCTCATAGCGCTTTGCGAACACCGTGCCATAACCGGCAAATTCGGCGGCAAGCTGTTCGGCTTTCTCCAGGGTGCGGTTGGCGATGGTAACGGATGCCCCGCCGTTAAACAGATGCCAGATTACGCCGTGCGCCGCCCCACCCGCGCCCATCAGCAACACTTCCCTGAACATCAGCTTGCAGCCCAGATTCTGCTCGATGTCGGTTACCAGACCGATGCCGTCGGTATTGTCGCCAATCGTTTCGGCGGCATCGAACATCAGCGTGTTCACTGCTCGGGCGACGCGCGCGCGACCGCTAAACTGACTGCAAAGCCGGAACGCTTCGAGCTTGAACGGCACGGTGACATTGCAGCCCTTGTAGCCTTCTTCGCGCAGCCGCAGGACGGTGGCAGCAAAACCGTCGAGCGGAGCGAGGATGGCTTCGTAGCTGACATCCTGGCCGGTTTGCCCCGCAAATATCTTATGTATCTGCGGCGATTTGCTGTGTGCGATGGGGTTGCCGATTACGGCATATTTATCTGTCATTGCCAGCCCTGAATTTATCAAATATCCGTTATGTCGGAGCAACGATCCCGGTTACTCCAGAAAAATTGGGGCCGGGCATGGTGCGTGAATTATATATAAGGGCACGTCCAGAAATCCGTCGCTCCGGCAAAAGTCGGTGTCCAGCTTATTGAACCGCGCATGAAAGCATTTGGCAGAACATTTCTGTACCCAAGAATCAGGCTATTTTATCCCCCTAATTCCCATGCATCTGAAAGATTATTTGTTCATAATTGGGCGCAGGTTACCGTGCAACTTGCACAATGGGATCTCGCCTCCTTCCCGCGCTGAAGGATAGCGACCAAGCCTCCGGCCTCTTCCTTGTTAAGGGGATTCCTGGGAGGGCAGGATGCGGAAAAACGGGCATGGCGAGTTTCATTATGCGGGGCATCATTTGTCATGCCCGCCAGTATGGACAGACACAGCGATGAGCAAATCACCGGATGCGGACAAGTTGGACAGGGTCGTAGCGAAGGCGCGGCGCAACCGCGAGCAGCGCGAGCGGAACTACCGCGAGCGGGCGCTCAAACTTTATCCCTGGGTTTGCGGGCGCTGCGCGCGCGAATTTACCCGCACCAACCTGCAGCAACTGACGGTGCACCACAAGGATCACAACCACGAAAACAACCCGCCCGACGGCAGCAACTGGGAGCTGCTGTGCGTTTACTGCCACGACAACGAACACGCGAAATGCCTTGACTCGACCGGTCGCACGCTGGCCGACGAGCCGGAAAAGCGAGCCACCCACCAGCCGTTTGCCGATCTTAAATCGTTGCTGGACGGCAAGGTATAGGAAGAACATGCGGCTTGAGACCCGGCACCAAGCATCCGGAATAAACACTCGGTTCAGCGGCGGCCAGATGCCGTTTGCGGATTATGTCGCGCACAGCCGCGAGATGATATGCCGGGCGCGCTCCGGAGCTGCGGCGGCCAGCCTGGCGCAAATCGTGGATGGCAACGCACCGTTCGAGTTGAAGCCAGCGGACGGCTTCCCGCCCGGCCAGGGAAAACCGTACCGGCGCGGTGTATTGCTTACCCACGGCTTGAGCGACTCGCCCTATTTCATGCGCCATCTGGCCGCATTCTTTCAGGAGAACGGCTTTCGCGTGATGGCTGTTCTGCTGCCTGGTCATGGCACGCGGCCCGGCGACCTGCTCGATACGAAATGGGGTGAATGGGTCAAGGCGGTGGCCTACGGTGCCGACCGGCTCGCCGCAGAAACCGAGGAAATGTTTCTGGCAGGGTTTTCGGCAGGTGGAGCGTTGAGCCTGTTGCAGAGCTTGAGCGATAGCCGCGTGCGCGGCCTGCTCCTGTTCTCACCCGCTCTCGGCATATCGCCCCGCGCGGCTTGGGCCGACCTGCACAAACTCTATAGCTGGCTGGCGCCCGGGGCTAAATGGGTGGACATCAAACCCGACGCTGATATCTACAAATACGAATCGTTCCCAAAAAATGCCGCCACCCAGATGCACAAGCTGATACGGGAAATATCCGGGCAATTGCGGCTGCGCGGAATAAACATTCCGGTATTTGTTGCTGCGAGTCTCGACGATGCGACGGTAGATATTCGTGCCACCCTGAAATTCATGGCACGTGCGGGCCATCCGGGCAGCAGGATGCTGCTTTACACCACCGGGGCCGACACACTTTCACTCGGGATTCCGGCAGAAAAACTGGAGCTGGTAAACAGCGCCCTGCCCGCGCAGAAAATATTGAGCTCCGCCCACACTGCCATCGTGCTGCCCGCAGAGGATAGGCACTACGGGATCGGAGGGGACTACTGCAATTGCACACACTATTATCCTGGCGATCCGGAAAAATATGCTGCCTGCAACAAGGGCGCTGCAGATGTCTGGCAAGGGGAGATTACCGTGCAAAACCTGAAAGTCGGCATCCTGCGCCGCCTGATGTTTAACCCCCACTTTGCAATGCTGAAGGCTTCCATGAAACAGTTTATAGGCGGATCTGGCTATGGCGGATGACGAATTGAAAATACAGTGGCCGGAGCTTAATACAGTCGTGACAGAACTGCGGCGCATCGGCCAGCCCGCCGTGGCCGACAAGCTGGTTGAGGCCGCACGCTCGGGTACCACCTCCAGCGGGATCATCGGCGACATCGGCCTCGTGCTGCGCGACCACGGATTGCTTCGTTCGCAGCTCGACGCTCCCGCAATCGTCGCATGGGATGCCATCATGGCCGATGTGAGCCGCGCATTTCGCGGATCGAAATTTGCCCAGTGGCTTGCCCGACTGACCAACTATTGAGCTTTCCGGAATACATGACAGCGGAAAGCCTCCCGCCCCACCTGCCGCAAACGGAGGGGGCGAGAAACTGCCGCCAATTATGGAAACGTCAATAAATCACTCAAGGCGCATGACCGCCTCCTGCCGGACATTAATCTTCGCCCACCGCGGCGCCAACAGGGAAGCGGCGGAAAATACCCGCAGCGCATTCGAGAAAGCGCTGGAATATCAGATTGACGGCATGGAAACGGATATCCAGCTCAGCCGCGACGAAGTGGCCGTACTGTGGCACGACCGTTTTCTCGACAAGCTCGGGCTACCCAACAAACACATTGACGATTTCGATTGTGCGCAACTGCGGGCAATGAACTTTGCTGCGCATTTTCCTGCCGCAAGCCGCCCCGAAGGAGTGGTGTGCCTGCAAGAATTCCTTGCGGCGTATCGCACGCGCTGCCGGTTATTGCTGGAGATCAAAAACCGCGAAGGGGAAGAACGCGCACGCCGCCAAATAAAAGTCCGGCAGACCCTGGAAATAATCGGTGCGCCGACCGGCGACCGCATTCTGGTTTCCTCATTCGACCTCGACAGCCTGGAGTACGCACATCGGATCGCGCCACAGTTTCCGCTGGTGCTCAACCTGGAACCGGAGCGCGACGCCGGGTTCGTGCGCGGCTTGTTGACCGAACAACCTTTCCTCTACGGGCTTTGCGCCCATATCGGCTCGCTGAATGAAATGATGGTCAACGCAGCACAAGAGCAGGGCAAACATATCGCGGCCTACACCTGCAACAGCGACCTGGAAATCGGGCGCGCACTCGACCTTGGGGTGGACATCCTCATCAGCGATGTGCCAGAAAAAGCGCTGGAGAAACGTTCAGATGGGCGCCTCCGGAAGGCCAGGTGATCCTGCATCCGGCTTCCAGTTACAGGCGCAGCCTTATCGGCACTTCTAACGGGCATGGCAAGCGCCGCCCCTTCGCGCAAACCGGCTAGCCGTCGGCAGGGCCGGGCAAGTCCTCGAAGTAAAGCGCCAGCGCTTCTTCCAGGCTCGCGATGGCTTCCTGCTCTGTCTCGCCTGGGCAGACCAGGCCAAGATCCGAACAGCGTGCGACGAATACGCCGTTTTCCTGGGTAACGACATAGTTCTGGCTTTGTCTGCGATTCTTGATTCTCATGGTGACAGGGAGAGTAAGGTTGGCGGAAGAGTCTTATCTTGCGCTTAACGGGCAAGCGAGCAGCCCCTTTTATCATGAAACCCGCCACGCCGGCTTTCCTCTCCCCCATCTGCTGAGGGAGCAACCAGCCATTCGACCAAGACTGACAAAAGCGCCGGTTATTCCGCCAGCGGGGAGATTGAAGCTGGGAGCAAACGCACGCTGCGCGAGTTTCGCGTTAAAGCGGGCCACGCGCTTATCCAACCATATTTTCTGGCCATCGCCCTGCCTGAACCTGCCCCGCGCAGGCAAGGTGCAAAGATGTGGAACAGGCAGCCAACGTGCCGACTATTTCACTTTGCTGTTCTCGACCACATACTGGCTGACGGCTTTCAGCTCGTCACCTTTGATATTGGGGAAGGAAGACATCATCACGCCACCTTCGGTAATTTTTTTGGCAATGGCCGCAGCGTTCGCCTTATCGGCGGCCAACTCGAAAATCTTTCCGTTTTCGATTTTGTGGCATTCGAGACAGGCAGCCTTGAAGGTGTCTGCGCCAGCGGCTCCTGACGCGGGGGTGTACGGATTGGTTTTTGAGCAGCCAACCATTGCCAGGGCCAGCACCGAAACAGTTAAGCACGTCTTTTTCATATCCTGCCACCCCGGTCAACAAGTCACTTTTGAGGCATGAATACTATCTATTTATCCCCGAAAAACATATACGCCAAAATATCTAGTTGCTTCGGCCTAGTTCTGTCGGCCAGGATACATTTGGGATTAAAATCTGCCCCTCATCCATTCCTTCGATAGCGATCATGACGAAATACCTGTTTGCCCCACCTGCCGTTGCCGCAGTGCCGATACGCGGTAGCGATGAATGTTTCCCGATCCGGCGCATCTTTTGCGTCGGGCGCAACTACGAGGCACATGCAAGGGAAATGGGGCTGGAGGCCGACCGCGAAGCGCCATTCTATTTCACCAAGGCTGCGGCCCATTATGTTCCTTCCGGCGCAACCGTTCCCTATCCGCCGGGCACGACCAATTACCACCACGAGATGGAACTGGTGGTGGGGATCGGAAAGGCCGGGTTCCAGATTCCCGAGGCGCAATCGCTTGCGCATGTTTTCGGTTATGCGTGCGGGCTGGACATGACCCGCCGCGACCTGCAAAAACAGGCGCGCGAAAAGCAGTTGCCGTGGGATCTGGCCAAGGATTTCGAGAATGCGGCGGTACTCTCCGAGATGGCGCCGGCTTCCGGAATCGGGCACCCGGCCAAAGGAAAGATCGAGCTGAAGGTAAATGGCGTCGTCAGGCAATCTTCGGATATTGAAAAGATGATTCACCCGGTATCGGCCATCATCGCCCACCTTTCCCGCTTTTACCACTTGCAGCCCGGCGACCTGATTTTTACCGGCACACCGGAAGGGGTGGGGCCGGTGGCTGCCGGCGATCGCATCGAGGGAAGGATCGAGGGGGTAGGCGAGATCGCCTTGAATATCGGAGCCGCAGATGCGCCGCCCGGAGCGCCGCACATCGCAGGCGATGCGCAACGCAACAACCCCCGGTAACGGGCGCATCCTGAAAAGCGGCAACAGCCAGAGAAACGCCCAGCGAATAACGCTCCTGACCCGGAGGCCAACCATGCATACCGCCTACCTCACCCACCCCGCCTGCCTCAAGCACGACATCGGGGCGGGTCATCCGGAGTGTCCGGCGCGCATCCATGCCATCGAAGACCATTTGATCGCATCCGGCCTGCTGCCATTGCTGGACCGGCTCGAAGCGCGGCAGGCGACGGTTGAAGAGCTGGCGCGCGCCCACGGGCGCGGCTACATCGAGGCGATATTCCGCCATGCGCCCAGCTCGGGGCTGGCTTATCTCGACCCCGACACCGCGATGAACCCGCACAGCCTGGAAGCCGCGCTGCGCGCCGCCGGAGCGGCGGTGATGGCGGTGGACCGGGTGATGTCGGGCGAGGCGGAAAACGCTTTCTGCAATATCCGCCCGCCCGGCCACCACGCCGGGCGCAACAGCGCGGCGGGTTTCTGCATCTTCAACAATGTTGCGGTGGCGGCGGCGCACGCGCTGGAGCAGCACGGCATGGAGCGCGTGGCCATCGCCGATTTCGACGTGCACCACGGCAACGGGACAGAGGACATCTTCCGCGACGATGCGCGCGTGATGCTGTGCTCCACGTTCCGCCACCCCTATTACCCCTATTGCGGGGCCGACAGCGGTAACGCGCACATCATCAACGTCCCGCTGCCATCCGGCACAGCGGGCGCGGAATTCCGCGCCGCCGTGACGCGACACTGGTTGCCGGCGCTGGAAAGCTTCCGCCCGCAACTGCTGCTCATTTCCGCGGGGTTCGATGCCCATCGTGAAGACGATATGGGCGGGTTCGGATTAAAAGAGGCCGACTACGCCTGGGTGACGCAAACGCTGAAGGAGATCGCCGCCCGCCACGCCGGTCGCCGCATCGTTTCCGTGCTGGAGGGCGGCTATGCCCTGAACGCGCTGGGGCGTAGCGCGGCAGCGCACATCCGGGTGTTGAGCGGCTTGTAAATAAACGGGCCGGAAGGGTTCGCCCCCGGCCCGCCTGCGCTGTCTGGCGATATTCCTGCGGCAGTTATGCCGCCGCCAGCAGCTCTCCCTTGAAACTGTGGCGCTCGCGCAGGAAACGCGCCGCCTCGTGGCTTTTGTCCCCGGCAAGCGCGCCAGACTTGAGCGCAACCACGGTGAAATCATCCAGGTCGCCCTCGATCAGTTCCGGGTGCTCATCTTCAGCCAGCCACACGCCGAGCGGCCAGCCATGCTCGTATTCGCTGTGCAGCAGCTCCGCGCGGCGCGCGCGCCACACCGAAAGCGGTACCAGCACGGGCCCGGCAGGCAGTCTGACGGTGTGCGGGCTTTCGCCGTCGGCGAGCGTCAGGGTTTTCCACTGGCCTACAGCAACGTCACGGTCATTCTTAATCAGCTTGAACATTTGGCTACCTGCCTTTCTTGAAAAGTTAAACTGGGGAAGCGTTTCACACCTTGCTGAAGCGCATTCTAGTGGCGCGGCATATATAATCAAGCAATCATTTGTTACTTTTATATAAGAATCAGCTATAAACAACGCGCGCATCATCCGCCGCCGCAACCAAGTAAAATTCGCCCCATGACCCTGACCTGCCCCGCTCCCGCCAAGCTCAACCTGTTCCTGCACGTGGTGGGGCGCAGGGCAGACGGCTACCACCTGCTGCAAACGCTGTTCCGCTTCATTGATTTTGGCGACACCCTGCGCTTCACCCTGCGCGAGGATGGCGCGGTGCGCCGCACCAGCGACATTGAAGGCGTGCCGCCGGAACAGGATTTGTGCGTGCGCGCCGCGCGCCTGTTGCAACAGGAATACGGCTGCAAGCTGGGCGCGGAGATCGCGCTGGAAAAACGCATCCCGATGGGCGGCGGGCTGGGCGGCGGCAGCTCCGATGCAGCCACGACATTGCTGGCGCTGAACCGCCTGTGGAACCTGGGTTTGACGCGCGAGCGGCTGATGCAATTGGGCCTGATGCTGGGCGCGGATGTGCCGGTGTTTGTTTTCGGCGAAAACGCCTTCGCCGAAGGCGTGGGCGAACGCTTGCAGGCCTACCCCTTGCCGGATGCGTGGTACGTGGTGCTGTTCCCGCCCACGCATGTCACCACGGCACAGGTGTTCGCCCGTCCCGAATTGACACGGAATACGATTTCCCTCAAAATTCGCGCCCTTTCGTTGCAGGACACCCGCAACGATTTGCAGCCGGTGGTGTGCGGTTTGTACCCGGAAGTCGCACGGCATCTGGGCTGGTTGGGCAAATTCGCGCAGGCGCGGATGACCGGTTCGGGGGCGTGCGTGTTTGCCGAGTTTCCCGGAGAAGAACAAGCGCGGGCCGTGTTGGAGCAATTGCCGCCCGACATGCGCGGCATCGTGGCGCGCGGCTTGCCGCATCATCCGCTGCGGGACTTTGCCGCTCCATAAGTAAAGGGCGCTTCTAAAAATTACCCGTTCATGCTTCGACAAGCTCAGCACGAACGGATAACTTGCTGATTTGTAATAATGGCCGTTCGCATTGAGCTTGTCGAAATGCAATTTTTAGAAGCACCCTAAAAGTCTTTGGGGAGTCGCCAAGTGGTAAGGCACCGGATTTTGATTCCGGCATTCGTAGGTTCGATCCCTACCTCCCCAGCCAGCATTCTGGCTGTTTTTACGCGGGGCGCTTGCGCCCGCTTTAATTTTCCGCTGGAGAAATATACGTGTCCTACGACAGCTTGATGGTGTTCACCGGCACCGCCAACCCCAAGCTCGCTGAAGACGTGGCACGGCATTTGAGCATCCGCCTCGGGCGCGCCGTGGTAGGCCGCTTCTCCGATGGCGAGGTAATGGTCGAACTCCTCGAAAACGTGCGCGGCAAAGATGTGTTCGTGCTGCAATCCACCTGCGCCCCGACCAACGACACCCTGATGGAAGTGCTGGTGATGGTGGATGCGCTGAAACGCGCTTCGGCCGGGCGCATCACCGCCGCGCTGCCGTACCTGGGATATGCCCGGCAGGATCGCCGCCCGCGTTCCGCGCGCGTGGCCATTACCGCCAAGGTGGTGGCAAACATGCTGACCGGCGTGGGCGTGGACCGGGTGCTGACCATGGATTTGCACTCCGACCAGATCCAGGGTTTCTTTGATATTCCGGTGGACAACATCTACGCCAGCCCGATCTTGCTGTCGGACGTGTGGAAGCACAACTACCCGAACCTGGTGGTGGTATCGCCGGACGTGGGCGGCGTGGTGCGCGCCCGCGCGCTGGCCAAGCAGATGGACGCGGATCTGGCGATCATAGACAAGCGCCGCCCCAAGCCCAACGTGGCCAAGGTGATGAACATCATCGGCGAAGTGGTGGGGCGCACCTGCCTCATCATGGACGACATGGTAGACACCGCCAACACCCTGTGCGAGGCCGCCAACGCGCTCAAGGAAAAAGGCGCGGAGCGGGTGATCGCCTACTGCACGCACCCGGTATTGTCGGGGCCGGCGATCGAGCGCATCACCGGTTCCGAGCTCGACCAACTGGTGGTGACCGACACCATCCCGCTGCGCGTTGAGGCGCGCGCGTGCGGCAAGATACGCCAGTTGAGCGTGGCGGAGCTGATGGCCGAAACCATGCGCCGCATCAACTCGGAAGAATCAGTCAGCTCGCTGTTCGCCGAATAAGTTTTTTGCGGCAATTATTCTGATTGTCGCTCAACCCGGAATCGTCTGGTCGCGGACGGTTCCAATTTTGAAGTGGAGAAGCAAAATGAAAATTGAAGTGAGCGCAACATCCCGCAAAGCGCAAGGAACGGGTGCGAGCCGCCGTCTGCGCAAAACCGGTCGCGTGCCGGGCATCGTCTATGGCGATGGCGATCCGTTAATGATTGATATTGACCACAACAACCTGTTTCACGCCCTGCGCAAGGAAGCCTTCCACGCATCCGTGCTGACGCTGGATCTGGACGGCAACAAGCAGCAGGTGCTGCTGCGCGATTTCCAGATGCACCCGTTCCGCCAGCAGGTGCAGCACATTGACTTCCAGCGCGTGCTGCCGAATAAAAAAATACACATGAGAGTGCCGCTGCACTTCGTCAACGCCGAAATTTCCCCGGGCGTGAAGCTGAACGGCGGCATCATCAGCCACGTGATGAACGAGCTGGATGTCGCCTGCTTGCCCGCCGACCTGCCCGAGTTTATCGAGGCCGACCTTTCCGGCATGGCGGTGGGCCACTCCCTGCACGTTTCCGACCTCAAGCTCCCCAATGGCGTAGCGGTTGTTGCACCGGGAGATGCCGTGGTGGCGACCGTGCAGATCCCGCGTGGCGCCGTGGAAGCGGAAGCCGAAGCGGCTGCCGCTACGGCTGCGGCGGCGCAGGGAGGGGCGGCTACCGATGCGAAGGCCGGGGCCAAACCGACCGCCGATGCAAAGGCTGCGGCCAAGCCCGCCGCAAAGCCCGCGAAATAATTCTGCCGGCTCAAACCCGCCATGCTTTCGTAGATGCGTGGCGGGTTTTTTCTTGGCATGAACGGAATTGCGCGTGAACGAAATAAAGCTGATCGTCGGCCTGGGCAACCCCGGGCGGGAATATGAAAGCACGCGCCACAACGCCGGTTTTCGGTGGGTGGACGAACTGGCGCGCGCGCACCAGCTCGCATTCAAAACTGAAAACAGATTCCACGGCCTGGCCGCGCGCGGCTCGCTGCACGGGCGCGAAATTTTCCTGCTCAAGCCGCACACTTTCATGAACGGCAGCGGCCGCGCAGTGGCGGCGCTGGCGCAGTTCTACAAGATTACCCCGCAGCACATGCTGGTGGTGCATGACGAACTGGATCTGCCGCCGGGAAGCGCCAAGCTGAAGCTCGGCGGCGGCCACGGCGGGCACAACGGCCTGAAGGACATCATCGCGCACCTTGGAACGAAAGATTTTTGGCGTCTGCGCATCGGCATCGGCCACCCCGGGGAACGCGGCGAAGTCTCGAACTACGTGCTGAACCCGGCGCGCCGCGAAGAGCAGGCGCTGATAGATGAAGCGATGCGGCGCGCGCAGGACGTGGCGGTGCTCATCCTGGAAGGCAAGCTGGAAGCGGCGATGCTGAAGCTGCACAGTGCGTAGCCCCAATTCCTCCCAATCTCCCCTTGCCATGAGAGGAGCGAGCTCCCCATGGCGAGCCTACCCGAGCTTGCCAGGCGAGGGGGCGGAGGGAATAATCCTGAACAGATCGGTTGATGGGGTTGTAGGTGCGAATTCATTCGCACATAACCAGTTGTTCGTGCGAATGAATTCGCACCTACAGATGGGGCGCGTCGGCATGAAGCCACAGAATATTTTCAACAAACCGTCAGGATAAATCATGAGCCTTAAATGCGGCATAGTCGGCCTGCCCAACGTCGGCAAATCCACGCTGTTCAACGCGCTCACCAAAGCGGGTATCGCGGCGGAGAACTACCCCTTCTGCACCATCGAGCCTAACGTCGGCATCGTCGAAGTGCCCGACGCGCGCATGGCCGAACTGGCGAAGATCGTCAAGCCGCAACGCATGCAGCCTGCCATCGTCGAGTTCGTGGACATCGCCGGGCTGGTGGCGGGCGCATCCAAGGGCGAAGGGCTGGGCAACCAGTTCCTCGCCAACATCCGCGAGACCGACGCTATCGTCAACGTGGTGCGCTGTTTCGACGATCCGAACGTAGTGCATGTGGCCGGGCGCGTTGATCCCATCTCCGATATCGAAGTTATCATCACCGAGTTGGCGCTGGCCGACCTCGCGGTGGTCGAGCGCACCATCCAGCGCGACGGCAAGAAGGCCAAGTCCGGCGACAAGGACGCGCAGAAGCTGGTGGCCGTGCTGGAGAAATTGCTGCCGCATCTGAACGAAGGCAAGCCTGCGCGCACCTTCAATTTGAGCGACGACGACAAACAAATCATCAAGCCGCTCTGCCTGCTCACCATCAAGCCCGCGATGTATGTCGGCAACGTGCTGGAAAACGGCTTCAAGAACAACCCGCACCTCGACCTCCTGCGCGCTTACGCGGCGAAAGAAGGCGCGCCGGTGGTGGCGCTGTGCGCCAAGATCGAAGCCGAACTCGCCGACCTCGACGACGCCGACAAAAAAGAATTTCTCGCCGATCTAGGCCTCGACGAACCCGGCCTGAACCGGCTGATCCGCGCGGGCTACGACCTGCTCGGCCTGCAAACCTACTTCACTGCGGGTGTGAAGGAAGTGCGCGCCTGGACCATCCACAAGGGCGACACCGCACCGCAGGCTGCGGGTGTCATCCACACCGATTTCGAGAAGGGCTTCATCCGCGCGCAGACCATCTCTTACGCCGACTTCATCGTCTGCGGCGGCGAAGCGGGCGCAAAGGAAAAGGGCAAGATGCGCGTGGAAGGTAAGGACTATGTGGTGCAGGATGGTGACGTGATGAATTTTCTGTTTAACGTGTAGCGCCCAATCCGGCCCGGCATTTCACCGGAATCCACACGCCCCCGTTCATCAACAGATGACGGGGGTTTTGTTTTTGTAAAACACAGGGTTACAACACACCTTAAAACGCTGCATAATTCGCCGGATAACTCGAAGGGAACCTTTAAGAATTCATATTTCGTCGCTCCCGAGCAGGCGGGAGTCCAGTCAAATCAACAAGCTGGATTCCCGCCGTCGCTGGAATGACAAATTTTTAGAGGTGCCCCGAAGTAAATAACCGCATACCGGGATAAGACACGCATGGCAATCAAGAAGTCCGAACTCTACAGTTCCCTCTGGAAGGGCTGCGACGAACTCCGTGGCGGTATGGATGCCAGCCAGTACAAGGATTACGTGCTGGTGCTGCTGTTCGTCAAATACGTGTCGGACAAATACGCCGGTCAGCCGGATGCTGATGAGCAAATACATGCCGCAGTGGAAGTTGCACCGGGAGGAGTTGAATCGCTCGGCGTTGGGGCATGAGGAATGGAGTTACTGAAAAGGCAGCAATTGCGTTAGGGAAACGCTGAACAAGTCCTCCGTTCGTGGTGAGCCTGTCGAACCATGAGCGGAGAACGAACCACAACCAACGTGTTGCGAAGCTCGCCCTTCGACAAGTTCAGGACGAACGGACCGTGCTTATCCGGTTGTTTCCCCCCTCTACTAGATGTAGTAGGTTGGCTGCGAATTGATGG
>CXWL01121746.1_pt1 | contig 14367 bp, 14 predicted proteins | sample 590931 | NCBI WGS metagenome assembly CXWL01 (sample SAMEA3498368, study PRJEB10139) | groundwater metagenome | biome: water well; material: biofilm material | place: Germany | collected 2015-04-27 | reverse complement strand
ATTGCGCGCCATGAACCCGGACACGCCCGAACAGTATCCCCGCCGCACCCTGCTGGCCGTCACCGGCCTTTCGCCGCAGATCGTCACCGAGACGCTCTACGCGCTGGCAGTCGAGCGCGAGCCGGCCTTCGCGCCGACCGAAATCCATCTTCTCACCACCTCAGACGGCGCGCGCCTGGCGCGCACCGCGCTGCTGCACCAGGATGGCGGACAGTTCCACGCGCTGCTGAAAGACTGGCCGCAGGCGGGTAAGCCGCGTTTCGATGACTCCTGCATCCACGTCATCACCGGGCCAAGCGGCGAAGCGCTGTCCGACATCCGCACGCCGCAACAGAATGCGGCAGCGGCAGACGCCATCACCGCACTGGTGCGCGAGCTGACCCGCGACCCGCAAAGCGCCCTGCACGTTTCCATCGCGGGCGGGCGCAAGACTATGGGTTTTTACCTGGGCTATGCCTTTTCGCTGTTTGCACGACCGCAGGATCGGCTCTCGCACGTGCTGGTCTCGCCGCCGTTCGAATCGCATCCCGATTTTTTCTTCCCACCCAAAACGCCGCGCCGCCTCGCCACCCGCGACGGCAACCACATTGACACCGCCGACGCCGCCGTGACCCTGGCGGAAATCCCGTTCGTGCGCCTGCGCCACGGCTTGCCGGAAGAACTGGCAAAAGGCGCGGCCAGCTTCAGCGAGACCGTAGCTGCCCTGCAGTGCAGCTTTGCCCCGCCGGAGCTGGTCGTTGACATGAAAAGGGCAAAGCTGTATTGCGGCGGGATAGAGATAGGATTACAACCCCAACTGTTCGCCTGGTACGCTTGGCATGCGAAGAGGCGGAAACAATCCCAAGGGGATGAAAACTTTATTCACTGGCGCGACATCAGGCCGGAAGATTTTTTGCCCGTCTATCGGCAGATAACCGGCTCGATGGCGGCGGCTTATGAAAATACGGCCAACCAGCTAAACGATGAAATGGAGCGTTTCACCCAGCAGAAGAATGCCAAGGTCAATCGGATTCTCAAGCAATCGCTGGGAAGTGCGGCCGATAATTACCTGATTACGCGAACCGGAAATAAGCCATACACTAAACACGGGTTATCCTTGGATCCGGGCTGTATTTCCATTCGCGGATAACAAGGCCAACCATGAACCTGAATTCTTCAGTTGATGGGTTTGTAGGTGCGAATTTATTCGCACGCTCAACGAGTTATGTGCGAATAAATTCGCACCTACAAGAGCGGCATAGCCCATTGAAATATTAGAATGTTCTTTGTCAACCGAGGAATGTAGGATGAATTCAATCAGCAAAAAGGAAGGCGCGCCATGAACCTGCTCCAACAAACCTCCAGAGTTGCGCTGGCCGCCCTAATGCACGATCTTGGGAAACTGGCCGAACGCGCGCGCGTCGAAACAAGCGTGAACGACATTGACGGCAACAAGAACACCTATTGCCCGAAGACGCCGCCCGATAAAGGCGCGCGGCATACCCATATCCATGCCGCCTACACCGGCCTCGCCTGGGATGAGCTGGAAAAGACCGGACATTTCCCCGATCTGAAAAAAGGCTGTGAGCCGTTCAAGGATGCGGAAGCGGGCGGGGCATTTCCGGATTCCGCCGTCAATGCCGCTGCCGCGCACCACAGGCCGGAAACCTTCCTGCAATGGATCATCGCCACCGCCGACCGCGTGGCTTCCGGTTTTGAGCGCGATGAATTCGATGATAAATACAACAGCCAGGAGGAACGCCCCAATCATTATCGCGCCCGCTTGCTGACCCTGTTCGAGCAAATCGGTAAAGGAGAGATAAAAGAGGATGACATTCAATGGCGTTATCCGCTCAAACCCCTTACGCCGCAAGCGCTGTTCCCCAAAGACAAAAAGGATTGCACGCCAGCCGATAATGAATCGGCGCAGGAAGAGTACAAAACGCTGTGGAATGCCTTGCTGGATGGGTTGGTAACCATACCCAAGTCGCACCGCAACAATCTGCCGCTCTGGCTCGACCACTTCGATGCGCTGTGGCTGACCATCACCCATGCCATTCCTGCCGCCACCGCGTTTGGCGTGAAGCCGGAAGTTTCGCTGTACGACCATTCCAAGGCGACTGCCACTCTGGCGACCGCGCTGTGGCGCTGGCATCACAAGCATCAATACGAGACGGCCGAGTCTATCAATGACCGGAGCGGTTGGGACGAAAATAAATTCCTGCTGGTGCAGGGCGATTTTTTCGGTATCCAGAACTTCATCTTTGCCGAAGGCGGGAAAACCAACAAACACGCGCACAAGCTGCTGCGCGGGCGCTCGTTTCAGGTGGCGCTACTGGCGGAATGCGCCGCGCTGAAATTGCTCGATGCACTGGAGTTGCCTCCCACCAGCCAGATCATCAACGCGGCGGGCAAGTTTCTGATCGTCGCGCCCAACACCAAAGAGGCGAAGGCATCTATTGCCCGAGTGCGCCAGGAATTCGACGACTGGTGCCTGCGGCATACCTACGGCGAGATCGGCATCGGCATCGCCACCACGCCGGCCAGTTGCAACGATTTCAGCCAGAAGCGATTTAGCGAATTGCAGAAACGTCTGTTTGCCGAACTGGAGAAAGCCAAGCACCAGCGTTTTGATTTGTGCGGAAGCGGGGCATCGCTGGTGTTTGCGGATTTTCTCGACCGGTTCGACAACAGGGCCGGCGTGTGCGAAATCAATGGCCGTTATCCGGCTGATCCGCAAGCCAGCGCGAAGCCTGACCGTGGCTACTCGTTGTGCCAACTGGCCGATGACCAGATCAGGATAGGCGAGAAACTCACCAAAAATGCGCGCGTGCTGATTACCCGCAACGCCGATAGCTTGCCAAATCTCTCTCTCGACTATTTCGGCTGGCGCGTTGCCTTCGTCCCGGAAGAAGAAATGAGCGGCAAATATGGGCAGCTCGCCAATGAACAAACGCTGGTGCGCTGCTGGGACTTCGACCTCCCGGAAGCGGATGGCAAGACCTTTCGCGGCTATGCGCGGCGTTTTGTGAATACCTATGTGCCGCGCTGGAACGAGGATGATCGCACCCTGAAAGCACACGGCAAATATGAGCGACTCTCAAAGGATGAAATCGGCGAATGCGGCGGCAACGAGATCAAGACGCTGCATGTTCTGGCAGCAGAAGACAGCGCACCTCCTCGCCGCCATTCCGGGCTTGAACCGGAATCCAGTGAGTTGAATGAACTGGATTCCCGCATGTGCGGGAATGACAAAACCAAATGGCGCGGCGAAATTGCCCTGGTCACGCTCAAGGGCGATGTGGACAATCTCGGATTACTCTTTCGGCAGGGATTGCAGCAACCGACTTTTGCCAAGATGGCTTCGCTGTCGCGCCAGATCAATCTGTTCTTTGCCCTGTGGCTGCCGTGGTTCTGCGAACATGGTTCGCTCCCCTCGCCCGCAGGCGGGAGAGGGGCTGGGGGTGAGGGCGTTTTCCGCAACACCTACACCGTATTCGCCGGGGGCGACGATTTCTTCCTCGTTGGCCCATGGAAATCCACCATCGAACTGGCCGGTGCGATGCAACAGCACTTCAGCAAATACATGGTGAACGAAACCATCACCTTCTCGGCGGGCTTGGCGATGACCCAGCCCAAAGTACCGGCGCGCCAGCTTGCGCACGCCGCCGAGGCCGCGCTGGGAAAATCCAAGGAATATAAATCTATCGAAAAGCCTTGCCATGTAGGTGCGAATTCATTCGCACAACCCGGCAAAAATCGTGCGAATGAATTCGCACCTGCAAAACCGGAACCCACGAAGGATGCCGCCACCCTCTGGGGGCAAACGGTTTCCTGGCAAGACTGGAACACCCTCATGTCACAACGTGCCTCCGCCCTGGACCGGCTGCTGGATCAGGCCGCAGAGCATGGCGCGCCCTTTTCCTCCGGCATGATCTACGCGCTGCTGCAACTGGCCGAGCGGGCTGAGCTTGACCAGCCCGCCAACAAGCAACGCCGTCCCGAAGACAGTCTGTGGCGTTCGCAGCTCGCTTACCGCACCTCGCGTTTCATCACCGACCGCATCAAGGCGCCGGATGAACAGCGCAAAAAGGAGCGATCCGCTTTTTATGCTTTGGTGAGCGGCGAGTTGACCCAAGCGATTGAAACACATCGCGGCGCGTATCGCCTGCCTCTGTCGGTGCTGCTATACGGCAGGCGAGAATAATGGCAAGCTTGCCAGTAATGGTATGGCTGAATAAATCGCTTACGATGCAACCATAAGGAGAACGGAAATGCTGATTGATTTGAATACAGACCCACCAGTTGCAACCTTGTTTTCTGATGATGCTGAAGCATTTGCCAATAGTCTTAATACAGCGGCAGGGCATCAAGCGAAAAACAAATCCACTCAAATACGACGCTTCTATGATGAACTCGTAAACTGGCAGGAACGCATCGGCGATGACAATGACAAGTTTATCCAATACGTTGCCTTCATCAAAATGCTCAACGCCAAAGCAGCTTATGCTGAAGGGAGGAATCTGGTAACACCGGAATTTGTGACCTGGTTCAAGGCATGTATCCAGCAAGTGAACAGTCCAAATGCATTGCGTAACTTCCGTTTGCATTTTGAAGCTGTGCTGGGGTTTCTAAAAAGCATTCGCGGATAATTAACAGTTTTGTAGGTTGGGTTAGGCGGGTGTATGCCGTAACCCAACATTACCTGGCCGATTACCTTCGTGGCTGTTGGGTTACGCGATGAAGCTGCTAACCCAACCTACGAAAAAACAGGTGTTACAGGATACTGGATATGCCAACTGTCTTACGCATACTCAACTGGCGATTTCATTTTTACTCTGATGAAGGAACGGAGCCGCCACATATTCACGTTGATATTGGTGATGGCGAATGCAAATTCTGGTTGAACCCCGTGCGTCTGGCACGCAGCGAGAATATCAAACCGGTTGAACTGCGCCGCATCGAAGCGGCAGTGATTGAAAATGAGGCACTCTTTCTGGAGAAATGGCATGAATACTTTGCAAACTGAATCCGATCCCCGCGCCCTGCGCGCCTGGGTCAGCGGGCGCATGATTTTTATCGAATTGACCGATGGCAGGCAGATCGGCTTTCCTGCGGACCGGTTCCGGCTGTTGCGCGACGCCAGCGAAATGCAACTGGCGCGGCTGGCCCTGCGCCTGTCCGGGGCCGCCTTGCGCTGGGAAGAGCTGGACGAGGACATCACCGTTCGCGGCATCATGGAAGGGCGTTTCCCGCTTCCGCTGCCCGCCGATCAACTTGCAGCTTAACGGTAATACTGTGTTCGTTTAGCCGTTCGTGGTGAGCCCTTCGACAAGCTCAGGGCGAACGGGATTTTTCTAACGAAAGGACATTCCATGCAACTCACTCAAATCAAACAAATCACCGGCACGCTGGTGCTGAAGACCGGCCTGCACATCGGTGGCGGCGATACCGAAATGCGCATCGGCGGCATAGACAACCAGGTCGTCAAAGACCCGGTTTCTGGCCTGCCCTACATTCCCGGTTCGTCGCTCAAGGGCAAAATACGCAGCCTGCTGGAATGGAAGCTCGGCCTGGTTAATCCGGAAAGCGGGGGCAAACCCTTTTCGTTCAAGTATCTCAAATCAGGAGAGGAAAATTCCGACAAGGGCGCTCTGCTCAAACTGTTCGGCGGCGCGCCCGACAAAGTCCATGACGAGAAGATTAACGCCATCGGCCCAACCCGCCTGGCCTTCTGGGATTGCCCGCTCAACGCGAGCTGGAAAAAAGATACACTCGATACCCGCAACCTGCTGGCCACCGAGGCGAAGTCGGAGAATTCCATCAACCGCATCGCCGGGGTTGCCGATAACCCGCGTTTCACCGAGCGCGTCATCGCCGGAGCCGAGTTCGACTTCAAACTCAACCTGAAAGTGGTGGATAACGAAGACCTGCTGCCGCTGTTGCTGCAAGGGCTCGCGCTGTTGCAGGCGGACAGCCTGGGCGGATCGGGATCGCGCGGTTACGGCAAGATTCAGTTCGAGGGTCTCAAGGTGGACGGCAAGGAAGAACAACTTCCCAAAAACGTATTCGCACAAGGAGAATCGTCATGACGCTTGCAGAAGTATTGCAGCGGGCCGCCTCGCTGCCCAAGGAAAAACAGGAAGAACTTTCGGACTTTGTCGAATTTCTTCTATCGCGCACAGAAACCAAACCTGCTCCAGTGGAGCGTACAGAGCTTGATCTGCAAACCCCCTTCTTCGGGATGTGGGCCGACCGCCCGGAAATGAACGATAGCGCCGGGTATGTGCGCGCCTTGCGCCAAAGTGAATGGGAAAACCGCCATGCTGCTGATTGACAGCGACATCATCATTGATAGCGCAAGAGGCGATGCGCAGGCTATAGAATTTCTTGGCAAAAATGCGGCACTGCATGTTCTGGCTATCTCGACCATTACCCGTTTGGAGCTCCTTGCTGGCTGCCGAAATTCGCGCGAATGGGCCTTGACACAAACAACAGTACGCCAATTTACCGAACTGGAATTGAACCCGGAAATTTCTCGAATTGCGGTAACGCTGTTTGACCACTATCGCCTCAGCCATGGTATTGCCATAGCAGATGGCTTGATTGCAGCCACCGCCTTGAGCCAAGGCATTCCTTTGGCCAGCAAGAATCAAAGGCATTTTCGCTACATTGAAAACCTGCACCTGTTGCCCTACCCAACCACGCCATGACTACACTGCGCGCCACCATCGAGCTGCACACCGCCTTCGGCACCCCGCTGGCGGGCGATACCCTGTTCGGGCAACTGTGCTGGAGCGCGCGCGAGCATCTTGGCGACGAAACACTCGCCCGCCTGCTGAAAGGTTACACTTCCGGTAAACCCTGGCTGGTCGTTTCCGACGGATTCCCCTCCGGCTATCTGCCCAAGCCCACTGTCCCGGCGGCATTTTCGGGTGCGTATCCTGTAAGTGCGATTGAAATCGCACCCACAAAATCAACTGCCCAGATCAAGGAAGAAAAAGCCAAACGCTGGATCGCGTTGGACGATAGCGCCAAACCGCTGTCGGAAATGCTCGCTGCCGCAGTGAGCGACGCGATTGCCTTTTCGGGCAACAAACCCGTCGAAGCGCCGCAGCCGCACAACAGCATCAACCGCCGCACCGGCACCACCGGCACCACCGGCGAAGAAAGTTTCGCGCCTTACACCCAGCCGCAAATTTTCTTTGCGCGCGGGCAGCGCATGGATGTCTGTCTGGTGCTGGATGAAACCCGCATGAGCCAGGCGCAATTGCTCGAACTGCTGCAGGCGGTGGGCAGCCAGGGCTACGGGCGCGATGCCAGCATCGGTCTGGGCAAATTCACTGTTTGCCCTCACCCCAACCCTCTCCCGCAAGCGGGCGAGGGAGCGAATGCCTACCTCGCCCTCGCCCCCTGCGCCCCGCAAAGGCAGAGCTTTGACGGCGACAAAAGTTATTGGCGCGTCATCACCCGCTTCGGTCGCCACGGCAACCGCCATGGCGTCTCCGAGAAACCGTTCAAGAATCCCGTCCTGCTCGCCGCCACCGGCGCCGTATTCGTGCCGCGGGATGCGTACAGCGAACGCGCCTTCATCGGCCAGGGGCTGGGCGGCAACGGGCAACTTTCAAAAATCGAACCGGCCACCGTGCAGCAAGGCTATGCGCCGGTGATCGGCATCGGGATGGGGGTGTGACCGTGGAGTTCATGCAAACACATAACCTGGTTGTGAGTACCCTATCCCCGATTCATATTGGGTGCGGTAAAGACTTTGAACCGACCGAATACGTTGTTGATTCCCACGGCACGTTGCATGCATTCGACCCTGCTGCCATTTTTACACTGGATAGTTTCCCAAAAATCAGCGAAAGAATCCTTGCCGCGCTGGACAAGGGAACTTCGCAAGAGCAACTCCGCGCTGTTCATGCGGCTTTTCAAAATAGCCGTGACGAAATTTCTGGCGTGGCAGGCATCCATGTAAAGCTGGCATCAGGCGTCTTCGCGCACTACAGACAAACCCAGGATGCACGTAATGACTTCAATAAAAATGGTGTGGAGAGATCGTCATACAACCCATTCGATCAGCTTCCCATTTTACCGGGAAGCAGCATCAAAGGCGCTATGCGCACCGCCATTCTCAATACGAGAAAACCTGATAGACCTGCATTATCAGATCAATTAGCAAAACAGATTTCTGCTTTCAATATGATGATTGAAGAGTATGAAATCAATGGCAAAAAACAACTCCGTCTCAAAGCACAACACTCAAAACGCGATTATGACCAAGCCCGCAAGGACATTGAAAAAGCACTCGCAAAACAAGCAGGCAGTCTTGGCGAACAATGGTTGGGTGGCAAGTTTGCAACAGACCCGCTACGAGCATTAAAAATTGGCGATGCTTGTTCACTTGATCCGTTGATCGAACGCGAGATCCGTTTCTGTGTAAATCGCAATCGTGCCGGGCGAAAAAGTCAGGCTCAAAGCAAAGGACTCTACACCCGGTTGGAATATGTAGCAGAGCACCAGCCTTCACTGTTTGAAATTGCCATCACCGTGCAAAACCTTTCCAGTATTGCCGGTCAGCGCAAACAAAACGGAGAGCTACTTGCGCCACTAGAATCCAACCTAACATCCATGCCTGAAGTTATTAGTGCTTGCAATGGCTATTACCTTCCACGGCTTGAAAAAGACCTACAACTTACCAAAGCATTGCATCCCGGCTCGACATGGGCAGCAAGCGCAGAACACATACTGAATAGTGGCCTGCGCGATGAAATTAAAACAGGGCAAGCTATCCTGTTACGTGTTGGCAAACATGGCGGCGCAGACAACAACACGGTTGAAGGGCGGCAGATCAAGATCATGCTCAGCGAAGACAGAAGGCCATTGAGAGATTGCAGAACTGAAAACATCCGCCTTTACATCTTCGATGCCGAACCGAGGACAACGTGGTTCTGTGCCGATGAGCTTGAGAATCCGCCCGATCTGCTTCCGCATGGCTGGATCGTGTTGAGCAAGCCAGCCCGTTCCTGGATAGAGAAATTACCGGGATATGCGCGACGCAAACATCGCGAGCAGAAAATTCAGGAGGAGGAACAGCAACGCCTCGCCGACGAAGCCGAAGCGCGCAAACAAGCCGAGGCCGAAGCCGCACGCCAGGCTGCGCTTGCCGGCATGAGCCAGAATCTGCGCCAGATCGAGGAATTGCGTGCCGAGATCGAAGCCAGAATCGCCAAGCTACCAGGAGGGCGGAAGCTCCCCATCTCCGATGCCTTTTTTGGCGGGCACATCAATAAACTGGCCGAGCAGGCACACAGCAGCGCCGACTGGTCGCGGGAAGATAAAACCGCCCTGGCAAATATGCTGGAGGAGTGGGCGGGCAGGCTGATGGCGCTCGATGCCAAGGATTTGCGCAAAAAACTCAAGCTGGCCGCGCTGCGCGGGCAAACATGACGCTCGCTTTCCCCATCGCACGCTATCGCTTCGAACTTGAAGCCGCCACGTCGCTGCGCCTGCCGGAATACGCCGGCTCCGCCCTGCGCGGGGCGTTCGGCCACGCGCTGCGGCAACTGGCCTGCACCACGCGCGCCAGGAACTGCGAGGGTTGTTTGCTGGGCGGCACTTGCCCCTATCCCGCCATCTTTGCCCCGCCGCCGCGCCCCAACAGCCTGAGCGCAATTGCCACGCCGCCCGTTCCCTACATCATCGAGCCGCCGCAATGGGGAGTGCGCGATTATGCGCCAGGAGAGGTGATCAGCTTCGGATTTACGTTGATCGGGCACGCGACGGAATATCTGCCACTCTGCATTATGGCTTGGCAGCGCGCGTTTGCGCGCGGTGTGGGTGCGGGCGATGGCACGGCAGAACTACTGCGCGTGTTATCCATCAATGCGACCAGCGAAACCTGCATTCACCGGCCCGGAGAAAGCATTGCTCCACACGATAAACAGGCCGAGCTGGAAAATACGCCCGCTCCCGAGAGCATCACACTCAACTTCACTACCCCGCTCCGGTTGCAGGAAAACGGGCACGCCCTACCCCCCGCACGACTCACCCCTTACCCATTGCTTACCGCACTGATTCGTCGAGCCAGCCTGTTGTCGGAATACCACGGCGACGGCCCGTTATGGGGTACCGCCGAATTTTCCAGGCTTGGCGAACAAGCGAGGCGGATCGCCGGGCAACACGACTTCACATGGCGGGACTGGATCAGGCGCTCCTCGCGCCAACAGCAAACCATGAACTTTGGCGGTTGTATAGGCGCATGGACATTGCAGGGCGACCTTGACCCGTTCTGGCCAGCCATCCGGCTGGGTGAATGGCTTCACGTCGGCAAAGAAACAAGCTTTGGAATGGGCGGATATCAGATTTGCGGACACAAGTTTCTCCCACCTGACCTGTTTTGTGAAAACCCCATGCAACAATCTAATGAGAAAGGAGAAAAAACGACGAGGCGTTGAAATGCAGCCCTGAAAAAAAAGGGATTGAGACTAACTTTGGCATCATCTTTACGTTTCGCTTTGATTTGTTGAAATGCAGCCCTGAAAAAAAAGGGATTGAGACTGATGCGCGCCGCGCTCTGCATGGTCGGGTGGTAGGTTGAAATGCAGCCCTGAAAAAAAAGGGATTGAGACACGGATGGCGGTGCGCAAGTTGCCGGTGAACCGCGTTGAAATGCAGCCCTGAAAAAAAAGGGATTGAGACAGTCTTTGGGCGGCTGTTTTGTTTCTGTGATTGGTTGAAATGCAGCCCTGAAAAAAAAGGGATTGAGACATAGCGTTGGTTCCGTCTATCCGCGCGCGGCTTGTTGAAATGCAGCCCTGAAAAAAAAGGGATTGAGACTTTCGTTTGGGTTATTTTTGGCCTACCACCTTTGTTGAAATGCAGCCCTGAAAAAAAAGGGATTGAGACAGCAGAACGCGGATTAACCAGATGTCGGCACGAGTTGAAATGCAGCCCTGAAAAAAAAGGGATTGAGACAACTGCCTTACTGCGCATATTCATATCTGACAGGGTTGAAATGCAGCCCTGAAAAAAAAGGGATTGAGACTTTGCCTTGCCTTCCGTTTCGGTTTCGGTTTCGATGTTGAAATGCAGCCCTGAAAAAAAAGGGATTGAGACCTTGCGGCGTCACTCCAATCAATTGCCCTAGGGCGTTGAAATGCAGCCCTGAAAAAAAAGGGATTGAGACTTCCTGTTCTAGGCATTGCCGATCACTCCTCGATGTTGAAATGCAGCCCTGAAAAAAAAGGGATTGAGACTTTCTTCCCGGCTCTAACCAGCCCCTCCCATTCTGTTGAAATGCAGCCCTGAAAAAAAAGGGATTGAGACTGCCAGCAGCGAGGGTAACGCCGCCGTGCCAGGGTTGAAATGCAGCCCTGAAAAAAAAGGGATTGAGACTTGCCTTTGTCGTCCGGGTGGCGGAAGTAGCGCGTTGAAATGCAGCCCTGAAAAAAAAGGGATTGAGACTCGCTTTTTCCAGCCGAGCAGCTATCGCACTTGCGTTGAAATGCAGCCCTGAAAAAAAAGGGATTGAGACATCAAAGTTGCGGCCTGCCAGGCGCCCCAAGCGAAGTTGAAATGCAGCCCTGAAAAAAAAGGGATTGAGACACGTGCACCTCGCTGCAGCAATCCGCCGGGATTATGTTGAAATGCAGCCCTGAAAAAAAAGGGATTGAGACAAATTCAACGCTTTTGCTTGATGTTTCATCGGTGTTGAAATGCAGCCCTGAAAAAAAAGGGATTGAGACATGACTGTTTTGGTCTTCCCTGTACGCATGGACATGTTGAAATGCAGCCCTGAAAAAAAAGGGATTGAGACCCGTTGCGCGCGTCGCTTCCGTCGGCGTTATTGGGTTGAAATGCAGCCCTGAAAAAAAAGGGATTGAGACGCTCGGCCATGTCGAATAGTTCCTGTGGCACGCGGTTGAAATGCAGCCCTGAAAAAAAAGGGATTGAGACATTCCTTCTCGGTTAACTACCCGCTTGCGCTGATGCCACACTCGTATCTGTTAAAATTTGTCGAGAAAAATGGCGCGATGCGCATCATCAGGGTGGGCAATGAACGAAGAAGCGGTGGAAATTTTTACCGATGGGGCCTGCAAGGGCAATCCCGGCATAGGCGGCTGGGGCGCGCTGTTGCGGGTGAGGGGCAAGGAGCGCGAGCTGTGCGGCGGCGAGGTGCATACCACCAACAACCGCATGGAGCTGCTGGGCGCGATCCGCGCGCTGGAGGCGTTGAAGCGCCCTTGCCGGGTGATTGTGCATACCGACTCGAAATATGTGCAGCAGGGCATCAGCGAGTGGGTGCACAATTGGAAGCAGCGCGGCTGGAAAACCACCGACAAAAAACCGGTGAAGAATGAGGATCTGTGGCGCAGGCTGGACGAGCTGGCGGGCAAGCACCAGATACAGTGGATGTGGGTAAAGGGCCACGCCGGGCATGACGGCAACGAGCGCGCGGATCAGTTGGCCAACCGGGGCTGCGCGGAAGTGGCAGCGCAGCAAGAGAGCCGCAGATAATCCGAGCGGTGGTATGGAGCAGTTAGCGTGCGGGGAAAAGACATGAAGCAAATTATTCTGGACACCGAAACCACCGGCCTCGACCCCAGGCAGGGGCACCGCGTAGTTGAGGTGGCGGCCCTCGAGCTGTGCAACCGCAAGGTTTCCGAGCGGCGCTTTCACCGCTACCTCAATCCGGAACGCGAGGTGGAAATCGGCGCGGCGGAGCTGCACGGCCTGACGCTGGAACGCTTGCAAAACGAGCCGAAATTTGCGGAAATCGCGCCTGCGCTGCTCGAATTCATCGGCGGCGCGGAGCTCATCATCCACAATGCGCCGTTCGATGTGGGTTTTCTCAACAAGGAGTTGGAGCTGGCCGGTTTGCCCGACCTGAACAGCTATTGCCCCAGCGTCACCGACACACTGAAGCTGGCCAAGGAACTGCATCCGGGAAAAAAGAACAACCTGAACGCCTTGTGCGACCGCTACCAGATCAACAACACGCACCGCACCCTGCATGGCGCGATGCTCGATACCGAGCTGCTGGCGGAAGTCTATCTGGCCATGACGCGCGGCCAGGAGAGCCTGCTGGGTGACGGCGGCGACGAGCGGGAAGACCGCGCCTCGCTGGAGTTCGGCGGTATGTCGCGCCCGCCGCTACGGGTGCTGGCCGCAACTGCCGAGGAGCTGGCGCAGCACGCGCAGCAGTTGGCCGAGATAGACAAGGCCAGCAAGGGCGCCTGCCTGTGGAAGCAAATAGACGCAACGACATAAACCTGATGGCCAAGGTTGCAAAATGGCTGCTGGCGCTGGCGACCGCTTCCGCGCTGTCTTATTTGTCGGTCTGCGCCTACATGTGGAGCACGCAGCGGCAACACATTTTCGAGCCGGAACCGCTGCTGCAAACCACGCCGGCCCGGAACGGCATGCGCTACGAGGATGTGCGCATTCCCTCCGGCCAGGGCGAGCTGCACGGGTGGTGGATACCCGCTGTCCAGGCCGGCGCTCCGGCATTGCTCTACCTGCACGGCAACTTCCGCAACATCAGCAACAACATGGCGCATACCTCACGCCTGCACAGCATGGGCTACAACCTGCTGCTGGTGGATTATCGCGGCTACGGCAATAGCAGCGGCGGCGAGCCGGACGAAGACAGGATGTACGAGGATGCCGAGGCCGCCTGGAACTTCCTGCTCAAACAGCGCGCCGTGCCGCCGCAGCGCGCCTTCATCTACGGCAACTCGCTGGGCGGCGCGGTCGCCATAGACCTGGCTGTGCGCCACCCGGAAGCGGCGGGGCTGATCGCCGAAAGCACCTTCACCTCCATGGCTGCCATGGCCAAGCGCGACTACGGCTATCTGCCGGTAAGCTGGCTGCTGGACCAGCGTTTCGACTCCCTGGAGAAAGTGGGCAAGCTGAAGATTCCGGCCCTGTTCATCCACGGTACCTGGGACACAAAAGTGCCCTACCCGATGAGCCAGCAGCTATTCGACAAAGCACCGCAGCCGAAAACCCTGAAACTCATCGAGGGCGGCGAGCACAACAACAACAGCAGCGTGGCCTGGCTGGAATACCGTGAAGCCCTGAATGGGTTCGTGGGGAAATATGCGCACAGAGAACAGCCAGAACTCACGCAATGAACCTAAAAAATTTAGTTGGCGGACGGGTAGGTGCGAATTTATTCGCACGCTCAATGTGTTATGTGCGAATGAATTCGCACCTACAAAAGCGGCATAATCCGCTGAAAAGCCGGAATGTTCTTCGACAATTGAGGGTTTTAGTCACTAACCAGTCAACTCTTCACATATTTTGAGAAGAATGGAAGCATCATCACAAACGCGCCGAGACATTCCCTCCCCCTTGACGGGGGAGGGTTAGGGTGGGGGTGAG